>Ga0194132_10006879_pt1 | contig 17314 bp, 20 predicted proteins | sample TA2KigOf80mmetaG_FD_148612 | JGI IMG/M metagenome (GOLD analysis project Ga0194132, IMG submission 148612) | Freshwater microbial communities from Lake Tanganyika, Tanzania - TA2015054 Kigoma Offshore 80m | ecosystem: Environmental > Aquatic > Freshwater > Lake | place: Tanzania: Lake...
TGATGGTCGCGACCCGGGAGCGTCACCGCAGCGCGGAGTCGCCGGCGGAGTGAACCTGAGGGTTCGGTTCGGCTTCGTCCTGAACCGGAGAATCCGGTTCAGTGCTCGTCGTAGTGGTCGCCGTGGGCTGCGTGCCGGTGGCCGTCGTGGAGGTAGTCGACGTGGTCGCCGTGCGGCACCGCTGCGTGGCCGCAGTCGGGTCCGTGGGTGTGGTCGATGTGATCCTCGGCAGTGATGTGCAGATCGCTCACATCGCACTCATCCCAGTGGCCGTCGTGTTCATGGTGGGCGTGGCCGTCGTGGAGGTAGTCGACGTGGTCGCCGTGCACGACAGCAACGTGGCCGCAGCTCTCGTTGTGGATGTGGTCGTGGTGGTCGTGGATGGTGTGGGTGCTCACTTCTTCTCCTGAGTCTCTTGGGTGTGGGTGATGGCGTCGCGCACGATGTGGGCGACGTGGTGGTCGGCGAGGGAGTACACGACTTCCTTGCCGCGACGCTCGGTGCGCACCAGGTCCACCGACCGGAGGATCCGCAGGTGCTGAGAGACGAGTGGTTGCTCGACGTCGAGCGCCTCGACGAGTTCGTGGACGCACTGCGGTCCGTCCTCGAGGATGGTGATGACAGCCAGTCGGAGGCGGTTACCGAGGGCCCGGAGCAGCGTGGCAGCGTCCTCGAGATCCTCGGCACGGGGGTGGTTCGCAGCGCCTGTTCGGCGGCCTGCCCGGGTCTCGTGGCGGTGCTCGGACTGGTTGCCTCGTGGGGCTGAAACAATCACGTGCACACATTCGCATGTGACAATGTAAATGTCAAGACACCTGGTCCTCAGGCACAGCAGATCTCACGAAGCGCCGGTCAGGCCGGCCGCATGGCGGCGAGCTCGGGCCAGAGGTCATCGGGAATCGAAACGCCCGGAGTCAGGCAGCGCTGGTCCTCGAGATTGACGATGGCCTCTGTGCCCGAGAGGAAACGAACTCTGACCGTCCCGTCGATCAGGAGGGTCAACTCGTAGCGGGTCCGGCCCTGGCAGTCGAGCACGGTGGCGCTGTGGAGGTGACGTTCGAGATCCATTCCGGTGCTCCTCGTGCTCGCCGTGGGTCCGAGCGGGCCGTCCTCACGCTCCGAAGGCGTGCTTGTGCGAGATAATAATCGTTCCCATAATGTGCGGGTGACAGACCAAGTGCAGAGCAGCAAGGTGCCGGTGACCGTCCTCACGGGCTTCCTCGGATCAGGGAAGACCACCCTGTTGAACCGGATCCTCAACGAGGAACACGGCATGCGGATCGCCGTGATCGAGAACGAATTCGGGGAGATCGGTATCGACGACGCCCTCGTCATCGATGCGCAGGAGGAGATCTTCGAGATGAACAACGGTTGCATCTGCTGCACGGTGCGGGGCGATCTGATCCGGATTCTCGGCAACCTGATGAGCCGGCGTGACCGATTCGACCGGATCGTCATCGAGACCACCGGTCTCGCCGATCCGGCCCCGGTCGCCCAGACGTTCTTCGTCGACGAGCGTGTCCGTGACGAACTCGACCTCGATGCCATTGTGACGTTGGTCGACGCACGCCACATCGTGTGGCACCTCGATGACGAGCGACCAGAAGAGGTGGAGAACGAGGCGATCGAGCAACTTGCGTTTGCGGATCGAATCGTGCTCAACAAGACCGATCTGGTGTCCGCCGACGAACTCGAGCACGTCGTGCAGCGCATCCGTTCGATCAATGCGCTCGCAGAGATCCTCCCAGCAACGTACGCCGACGTCGACTTGGTGGAGATCCTCGATGTTGGAGCCTTCGACCTCGGACGCGTCCTCGAGACCGACCCGATGTTCCTCGAGGATCTCGATCATCAACATGATCAGTCCGTGACGTCGGTCGGATTGGAGATCGCCGGCGAGGTGGACGAGGGCCGCCTCAATCGATGGATGTCGTGGTTGTTGGCCAACCAAGGGGTCGACATCTTCCGGATGAAGGGAATCCTCGCCATGGAGGGAGTCTCCGACCGAGTCGTGTTCCAAGGGGTTCACATGCTGCTCGATGTGGAGACCGATCGACCGTGGGGGGCAGGCGAGGAGCGGATCAACCGTCTGGTGTTCATCGGTCGCAACCTCGACCGTGAAGCGCTTCGCGAGCAGTTCAGTAGTTGCCTGGTGGAAGCGGTGTGAGCGGACTCCACGTCGCGCGGATTGCCTGTCGGGCGGAGCCGCTCGCCGAACTCGGCGATCGAATCGCCTCGGTGGCATGGGCATCCGACGGGTCGGCGCTCGCCGCTGGGTCCTTGTCGGGACAGGTGGTCATCTCCGATCCGACCGATGGCGCAGTGATCGAACTGGCCGCTCATGAGCTCGGAGCACTCACTGTGGCGTGGAGCCCTGATCGGCGGCTGGCCTCGGGCGGCCAGGACGGGATCGTCCGTATCGTCGACCGTACCGGCGAAGCGTTGGCGGAACACAAGGGCTCAGGCTGGTGCGAGAGCCTCGCATGGGCCCCCGGCGGGGGAGGCTGCCTTGGAGCGGCAGTCGGCGCCCAAGTGATCCTCTGGCACGACGGAGGACAGCTGGAGACCCACGATGCACCGAGCACGGTGGCGTCGGTGGCGTGGTCCGTCGATGGCCGGCGTCTCGGTGCGGCCGCTTACGGTGGGATTCTCTGGTTCGAGCGGGGACGAGCAGCACCTGTGTCTGCATTCGAATGGAAGGGTTCGTTGCTCGCTCTCAGCGTCTCACCGTCGGGCAAGCTGGTCGCCGTTGGAACCCAGGAGGGCTCCGTCCGGGTGCACCGTCTCTGGACCGGAGACGACCTCGAGATGTCCGGCTACACCGGCCGGATCACCGAGTTGGCCTGGAACTCAAGTGGTGATGTCCTCTCGGTGGGCGACGCCGATTCGGTGACCTCGTGGACGTTCCGCGGTCGCGGTCCAGCCGGTAGTCGTCCGGACGTGCTCGGTGGGCACGGAGGTCGGGTGCTCTCCCTGGCGTGTGCGCCGAGCGGTCGAGGGGCCGAGCGAATCATCACCGGTTGTGCTGACGGGCGGCTTCGGCTGTACTCGGGCACCGATCGCTCCGCCCCGCTCGCCGAGATCGACGTCGGCGCTGCGGTGGCGTCGCTGGCATGGTCACCTACTGGGGATTCGGTGGCATTCGGCGATGCCGAAGGGCGCCTCTGGTTGGCCGAGGTTGCACCGTGAGTCACGTCGTCGTCGTCGTGTGCCACGGGTGCTGCTGCGGGACGGCTCGCAAACACCCGGATGTGGACCACGATGCCCACCTGAATCGACTCGAACAGGCGATCCAGCGGTGTGGTCAGGGAAGCGTCCGGGTGAGTGAGTGTCTTAACCAGTGCAGCGAATCGAATCTGATCCAGGTCCGTCGAAGTCGTTCAGAGCACGGACGCTCCCGACGCGAGATCCTGTGGTTCGGCCGTGTCCTCGATGACGATCAGGTCGAAGACCTCGCCGACTGGGTCGAACAGGGGTGCGCGGGCGACCCACCCGAGGCGTTGGTGCCCCACTTGTTCGGGCCAAGCGCCGTCCGATACCGAAGCGATCTATTCCTCGGGTCGGACCCGATCGCCGGCTCATCCGCTCAGGAGCGGGAGGGTCGAGTCGAGAACGGATGAGGACCGCATCAGTCGAGGTCGCAGGAGTCGTCCCACTCCGGGAACGGGTCCTCCAGTGCGACCCAGGTGCCGGGACCAGCCTCGACCTCCTCGGGCCGCAGGAGGCAGTGGTCGAGACGGGCCACGATGTCCACCTCGTCGATGTCGACACCGATCAGCACGAGTTCCTGGCGACGATCCCCGAAGGGTTCCTGCCATGAGCGGTCGATGTCGGCGAGTTCCTCGACGTCGTCGGGCCACTCCTCCCTCGGCGTATCGGCCCACCAGGGGGCGAGTGGATCGAGCCGACACACGGCGCCCGCCTGCGACCACAGCGCCATGGTGTCGGGCCGGCTGGCGATCCAACAGAATCCCTTGGACCGGACGACTCCCGGGAGCGTCTCGCCGATGGCGTCGAAGAACCGCTGGGGGTGGAACGGGACGCGGGCTCGGTACACGAACGACGAGATCCCGTACTCCTCGGTCTCCGGAGTGTGATCACCGTTGAGCTCGCGAACCCAACCCGGAGCGGTCTCGGCTCGTTCGAGGTCGAACATCCCGGTGCCGACGATCGACGCCACCGGCAGCTGTCCGTTGGTTGCACGGTGCAGTGCCGCAGTCGGATTGAGGTGTTGGAGGATCCCCTCGAGTTCTCCGAGTTGCTCCTCTGTGGCGAGATCGCACTTTGATACAACGACCACGTCGGCGAACTCGACCTGATCGATGAGCAGGTCGGCGAGCGCACGGTCATCGTCCTCCTCCGCTCCAAGCCCGAGCTCGTCGAGATCCCGGTCGTCGTGGATCTGGTCGAGGAAGTTCACGGCGTCGACCACGGTGACCATCGTGTCGAGAGACGCCACATCGGAGAGACTCCAACCTGACTCGTTCTCGTAGATGAATGCTGCTGCAACGGGCAGCGGTTCGGAGATCCCGGTGGACTCCACGAGCAGATAGTCGAAGCGGCCTTCGCCAGCGAGTCGAGCCACCTCGATGAGCAGGTCCTCACGCAGCGTGCAACAGATGCAGCCGTTCGTCATCTCGACGAGCCGCTCCTCGACCCGGTCGAGTGATCCGGACGCCACGAGTTGAGCGTCGATGTTGATCTCGCTCATGTCGTTGACGATCACTGCGACGCGGAGCCCCTCCCGGTTGGTCAGGACGTGGTTCAACAGTGTGGTCTTGCCGGCGCCGAGGAAACCGGACAGGACCGTTACGGGGAGGAGGCGTGGTGAGCTCACATCTCCGATCGTATCGCTGGGATGAGAGCCATTCCCATTCAATGGCGTCGCATTGAGCGGAGTCCGGACGGCCGGTGTTGCGTCGAGCGGGGTCGCTGGGCGATCATGTCAGGCCCCCGAGCGCTCGAGAGGAGTCCGTCATGCCCATGGTCTGTCAGGTGACCGGCCGCCGACCGCAGACGGCGAAGAACGTGAGCCACTCACACCGGCGGACGAATCGCTGGCAGTACCCGAACGTCCACCAGAAGCGCTACTGGCTCCCGAGCGAGCGGCGCTGGGTCAAGCTCTGGGTCTCGACGAAGGGCATGAAGACCATCGACAAGCGCGGTATCGAGCGCGTCGTGGCCGACATCCGGGCTCGTGGGGAGAAGGTCTGATGCCCAAGAACGACAAGCGTCCGATCATCAAGCTCCGCTCGACAGCCGGCACGGGGTTCACGTACGTGACCCGCAAGAACAAGGTCAACACGCGCGAGCGCATCGAACTCAAGAAGTACGACCCGGTCGTCCGAAAGCACGTGGTGTTCCGCGAGGAGCGCTGAGAGGTTCGCTCGGGGTGGGCTCGTAGCGGCCGTCACCGATCACCCGAGTCGAGTGGCGGTGACCTCTGATGAGGTGCCTGGGTCCTCGATCATGGGTGTCCCGCCGCACAACGACGCAGCGATCCGCTTGGCACTGCGCCGGGCTCCCGCGAGATTGCCTGCTGCCGGGCCGAGTTGAACCGTGGCGAGACCGCCGGTGACGTAAACGGTTGTCCCCGGAAGCCGGAGGTGGTCGTCGAGGACGGGAACGTCGCAGACCACATCGGTTTCGCTGGCCGTGACGAGTTGGCTGGCGATCGGATCGTCGTCGACGGACGGGAGTGATCCGGTGGCTGCGACGACGCGGTCGGCACGGATCATTCGTCCATCGGCGAGGTGGACACATGCTCCGGTGTCGGTGGTTTCGGCTCGCTCCACGGGGTTGCCTTCGTGCAATTCGACACGACCTGATTCGACCTCTCGGCGGAGTCGCTCGAGGTCTCCGGGAGGGACGGTTCCCCCGCCCCGTGCCGAGCGCGCTGTCAACACTCGCTCAGTTGGGTCGGCAATCCTCTCGAATCCGTCGAGGTACTTGGGGCCCATCCAGCCAGGGTCCACATCGAAGTGGCGTTCCACGAGGGTTCGACGAGTCACCATGATCGGAAACCCATCCCGGGTGAGTACCTGATCGGCGAGTTGCACAGCGGTCAGGCCGCCTCCGATGACCACGACCCGCTCACCAGCAGTGACGTCGCGAACGTCGGGGATCGCTGCGGTCTGTCGAACACCGGTGGGAATGGTTGCTCGGCGTCGGTTGGTCGCGAGCACCAGGTGCTCAGCGCTCAGCGTGCGACCGTCGTCGAGGTGGGTCACCCAGAGATCGCCATCGGATCGAACGTCCTGAACGCGACCGCCGATGACGGAGTCGTTGAGCCCGGAGCTCTCGATCAGCTCCTCAACTGTCAGGTCGAAGACGCGGCGTGACGGCCGCTGATAGCCACCGGGCGTCAGGTCGTTTCGCTGCAGATCTCGTCGCCGTGAGATGGCGTGCGGATCGGGGTGGGGGTGGTGCACCGTCGGGGATCGAAGGTGGGTGATCTCGAGTTGATCGAACCGGGCGTTCCAGTCATTCATCCAACACCCGGCCGGATCCACAGCGACCAGGCGTTGCCCCCACGCCGGATCCCGGTCACAGAGCTCGGCTGCCAGCGTGAGAGCGTGCGGGCCGGCGCCGAGGATCAGCACTTCGATCGGTGGCGCCATCACGCGACCCTGCCGGAACCGTGGGCGGAACGAGAGGGAAGAGTCTTGTTTCTGCGAACCCTCACCAGAGGGTTTGTAGGAATGAGTCTCATTCTGGAATAGTACCGGCCGTGGCAGCGCCGACGGAATCAAATCCGGGGTGCTTGTCGCCCTCACACCTAACCAACAGAGCCCACTGAATGAGGAGAGCTGAGATGTCAGAGAACCGAAACCGTCGACTTCGACTCCTAGCGGTGTCGTTTTTTGGAGGACTCGCCCTCCTCGGTGCAGCCTGCGTGCCACCTCCGCCGCCCCCGCCGCCCCCGCCGGGGCCGTGCACCCCAGTCATCCTCGAGGGCGGTCACGTCGACGCTCCGGGTATTGCCTTCGAGGACGGTGCGTGGGACATCCACATCCACGATGAAGACAACGACATCGAGTACGAGAGCGACTGCGCCAGCTTGAAGGTCAAGGAAGAAGCGGAGCTGACAGTTCCAGCCAATCCTGACTTCTCCTTCCTCGGGTCGACTGGTGATTCGGTGTGGATTCTTCCGCAGGTTGAGGATCCGGACCTCCTGTTCCTCGGGTACGCCACCGAGGAGATCGAGAGCGGGACGTTCGTCGGCGATGAGATCGATTGGTCACTCGTCGACGTCGAGGGCCCCGGGGATTTCAAGGTCTACTCCGTTGGAGCATTCGGTACGCCGACGGTGTTGTTCGACTCCGCTGGTTCATTGCCGCAGGTCCAGACGATCGAGACCGGTGAGCACACGCACGCCAACTGGGCGTTCACGGCGGAGGGTGACTACACGGTGACCTACGCAGCGAGTGGTGAACTCACCTCGGGAGGGGTGATCACCTCGGATCCGGTCGAGTTCACCTTCATCGTCGGCTGATGATGGTTCCCACCCGGTCGCACCTCGTTGTGCCCCTCGTGGTGCTCGTGGGTCTGGTGGTGGCGTGTGTGCCGCCACCGGGCCCACCGGGCCCACCGGTCACGACCAGCACGACCAGCACGACCAGCACGACCACCGTTCCCCAGTACGTGCTGTCGGTGGGCCACGCCGACATTTTCGAGGTCACCGTGGTGGGTTCGACCCTCTCGGTGCAGATCGAGGACGAGTCGTCGGTGCCGACGGTGTATCGCAATCCGGCGCAGACGTTGCTGCACGTCAAGCCGTCAGCTCAGACTGCGGTTCCGGCACCGCCCGGAGGCTTTTCGTTCCTCGGTGGTGGTGGTACTCCCGTCTGGATTCTCCCGCAGTTCCAGAACCCATCGCTCCTGTGGCCGGGCACGTCGACCGAGCGAATTGCGGCCGGAGCCCTGCAGGGCAACACCGTCACCTGGAGAATTGAATCCGTCACCGGCCCGGGGGGATTCCATGTCTACACAACCAACGGGTTCGGCGTTCCCTCGGTGTTGTTCACGACGAATGCTCCGCTTCCCCAGTCGACCACGCTTCTCGTTCCGACTCACTCGCACTACAACTGGGCCTTCACGGCAAGCGGCACCTACACCGTGACCATGAGGGCCACCGCAACCACGTCTGGCGGCGCCCCGATCACCTCGGGACCAGTCACCTACACCTTCCGGGTCGGGACACTCTGAGGATTGTGGCGATCCGCTACGTCGTCGGGGTGGTGGGAACCGTTTGTCTGGTTGTCGTCGCCGCCTGCTCGCCACCGCCGAGCGGTACTCGAACGCTGAGCGATGTGGGTGCCCTCGATTCCGCTGAGGGGCGGGATGTGGGTGCCCTCGATTCCGCTGAGGGGCGGGATGTGGGTGCCCTCGATTCCGCTGAGGGGCGGGATGTGGGTGCCCTCGATTCCGCTGCGGGGCGGGATGTGGGTGCCCTCGATTCCGCTGAGGAGCAGAACGATTCGCTCGGTGGCGACGGCTCTGGGGATGGCGTCACCTCGGTGCCAGTTGGTGCGCCATCTGCGGTTCCCGACCAGTCCGATGCTCCGGCGGCCGGGCGAGAATCACCGTCGGCCACCGATGCACCTGTGACCACGACCGAACCAGTCCTGCCGGTCGTTCCGCCGGTGACGACCACCACTGCGCCGACGAGCACCCTCTCCGGCCCGGCACACCAGCTCGCTGCAACCGGCGCCGGAAACGATGGCAACGGCGCCAACCTGGCTGCTCCTCTGGCTGCTGCTCGTGTTTCGCCGCTCACGATCGAACGCGGGCACCTCGATCTCGTCGAGGTCACCGTGGCCGGTGGCCGAATCGTCCTGTCCGTGAAGGATCACACCACTCCGGGAGGGCCGACATTCCGAGCGCCGGCGGACCTCCAGGTGCGCGTTCGTGACGCTGCGCGGACGACGATCCCGCCGGGTTCGGCATTTGCGTTCCTCGGGCGACCTGGTGGATCGATTCATCTCCTGCCTCAGACCGAGGACAGTTCCCTGGTGTGGCCAGGGTGGAGCACGGAGCGCCTGCCCAGCGGAAAGGTGCGTGGCGACATCGTCACGTGGCGACTTCGATCCGTGAAGGGTCCCGGCGCCGTTGCGGTGTTCACGACCGATCAGTTCGGTGTTCCATCGGTGATCTTCGACAGTGACGGCGGCGGGCGGAACGAGACAACGGTGCGCATCAACACCCATGCGCATGCGAACTGGGCCTTCGCTGCTCCGGGCGCCTACCAACTCACCTTCGAAGTGGCGGCTGACCTCGTCGGCGGTGGTCCGACGGCCACGACGGCGACCTACGTGGTGCTCGTCGGCGATGCAACGGCTCCGGTCCCGCCCGTGAGCATTCCGCCAGCACAGCAAGGTGTTCCACCGAGCAGCCCGTCGGTCGGTTCCACTGCGAGCCCAGCGGCCCCACCAGCCTCTGTCGGCTCTCCCTCTCCCGGCTCACCGTCGACCGATGTGGCTGGGATCACCGCTGGGTCAGGGCCGAGCGAGCCGAATGCGGCGGCTGCCGGTTCCTCGGGTGGAGCGTCGTCGGCTCCTGCCGGAGTGAGTCGACTTCCGCTCACCGGGTCCGCCTCGATCGTCATCGGTGGCGCTGGACTGCTCTCCGTCGTTGTCGGGCTGGTCGTGATGACGTTGGTGGCCCGACTCTCCGAACGACGGTGTCCTCGTGCCGCGGAGTCGTGATCGGGAGGATGTCGCCCCGGCGAGCGGTGCGCATTTCGGGATGGTGGATGGTGGCACTCTCGAGTCTGCTGGTGACTGGCTGCGTCGAGCCGGTCGGTCTGTCGTCATCTGACAGCCGGGTTCAGGTGGTCACGACGACGGGAATCCTCCGGGACCTGGTGTCGAACGTTGGCGGAGATCGCGTCCGGGTGACGTCGTTGATCCCTGACAGTGCGGATCCACACACCTACGAGCTGTCGCTCCGTTCGGTTCGAGATGTCGTCTACGCCGATGTGGCCTTCAGCAACTACCTCCTGTTGGAGCAGCAATCCCTCATTCGCACGCTGGACGCAAATCTGCCGGCTGAGGCGAAGAACGTGTCGCTCGCCGAGGCGTCGGTCGCCTATTCGGCCAAGCTCATCCCTCTCGTCGAGGACCTCTCGCTCGACACGCTCTGGTTGGGGCTGCGGGTGATTGGTGGAGGGTCGGACCTGGGAGCGGATCGAGGTTCCGTGGTGAGACTCTCCGCAGTCGACGTGAAGGGACCGGGACGCCTCGTTGCCTACGTGACCGGGTCGTTCGGTCAGCCCGAGGTGCTCTTCGACTCCGGTGACGGCTTCGACCGGAGCGATGGATTCGACGCCGACACAGCCCTGCTCCCAACAGCGGCACACACCCACTTGTCATGGGTGTTCACCGAGCCCGGGGTGTACCGCCTGAGTCTCGAATCCTCACTCGTCCTCGGGCCGACCGATCGCCCGGTACCGATCGCCGAGGGTGACCTGACCGTCGCCGTCGGGGTCGATCCGCGGGTCGCCGTCGCTTCGAATCCGGTGCTGGTCGATTCCGGTCATGCCGATGTGGCGGTGGATCTGGACCGGTCGGCCGTCGTCGTGCGTCACGATGCGCCGGGAGCAGGTGAACCGGTGAACCACCAACTCGGGCAGGTCGTGCTCTCGGTGCCGAACCGCGCCATCCAGGAGGTTCCGGCGGATCCGGCCTTCCGCTTCCTCGGTCGCCCCGGTGACCGGGTCTTCCAGTTGGCACAAGCGGTGCTGGGTCGTCATATCCACGGCGAGATCGATCCTCACCTCTGGCACGACATCGACAACGTCGTGGCGTACGTCAACATCATCAGAGACACGCTCACGGAGGTCGACCCTGCAGGAGCTGGCGCATACCGTGACGCTGCAGCGAGGTACGTGCGGCTCCTCGAGTCACTCGATCAGGAGATCACCGCCGAACTCGCTCCGATCCCGGCTGGTCGCCGTCAGCTCATCACGACCCACGATTCATTTCGGTACTTTGCCAGCGATCACAGTTTCGAGATCGCCGGTTTCGCGTCACCCAATCCGGCGACGGAACCCTCTCTGAGTGATCGCCGTCGGCTCACTGAGACGATTCGGAACCTCAACGTGCCTGCAGTGTTCCTCGAACCCAACCTCATCGCCCGCTCGACCATGTTGAGATCAGTCGCCGAGGCAGAAGGGATCGACGTGTGCCCGATTCTCGGAGACGTGTTCACATCAGAGGTCCGTACCTACATCGAGTTGATGCGGTTCAACGCCCGTTCCATCCGGGGGTGCCTGTCCCCGTGATCCCCTCATCGACGGTCCCGGGTCACCGGGTGACCGCATCGGTCGCCGCAGTCGTCGTGGTCATCCTGGCGGTGATCTCGGCGACCTCTGCATCGGCTCAGTCCCGTGACCAGGACGACCCGGCGCTCGCGCAGACCATTCAAGCCAACCAGCCGATCGTCGCTGGATCAGTCGAACTGTCCTCCGGGCACGTCGACCTCGGACCGCGTTTCGTCGATGGGACGTGGCAACTCCTGATTCACGACACCTCCACCGGACCGCCGGTGTGGCGAGAGCCCGCCGACGTCGTGTTCCGGATCGGGGACGTCGGGCGGTCGGTGCTCCCCGACGACGAGCGCTACTCCTTCGTCGGCGCTCAACCCGGCGCACCCGTCTGGGTGATTCCCCAGACCGAGAACCCGGGTGTGGTGTGGCTCGGTTGGAACACCCAGGATCCGGACGTCATGAACCGCGTCGATCGCGGTGTCCGGCTGCGGCTGGTCGGGGCCGATGGACCGGGCAAAGTGTCGGTCTACCTCCAATCCGGGAACCTGTCCGGACCGAAGGTGCTCTGGGAGTCCGACTCCACCACGACGGAACCGTTGTGGGTCGATGTCAACACCCACACCCATGCGAACTGGGTGTTCTCCGAGCCCGGCGTCTACATCCTGCGGATTGAGGCCGTGGCGAGACTGATCGATGGGGTGGAGGTGGAGACGTTCTCCGATGTGCGTCTCGCCGTTGGTGACAGCACCGACGCCAACGGTGCGGCGTCGGCGGTGTTCGCAGGGACCGAGGCGGCCTCCACCGTCAGTGGTGGGGGGGCAGACGGTTCGGCGGTGGTGGCTGGATCTGGGAGTCGGTCTGCAGATCAGGGTGGCCAGTCGATGTGGGTGTGGCTCGTGGTCGGCATCGTCGCAGTCAGCGTCATCGTCGGAGGCGCTGTCGTGGTCCGCAGTGCAGCCGAGCGCCGGGGTGTCACCCGGGGAAGGATGACTCGTTGAGCGTTCTGGCGATCAACGGCCTCTCAGTCGACCTCGGAGGTCGTTCGGTTCTGCACGATGTCACCCTCGAAGTGGGGTCGGGCGAGTTCCTCGGGATCCTCGGCCCCAACGGCGCCGGGAAGACCACGTTGCTTCGGGCTGTCCTGGGACTCGTCGTGATCTCCTCGGGAACGATCCTGCTGGCAGGATCTCCGACCGGCCGTGACCGCTCGACCATCGGGTACGTGCCGCAGCGGCACGAATTTTCCTGGGACTACCCCGTCTCAGTCAGCGATGCGGTCGCCACCGGCAGGAGCGCTCGACTTGGCGTCTGGCGGCGGCCACGCTCAGCGGACTGGGAGGCGGTCGCTGATGCCATCGACCGGGTTGGCCTGAGTCGATTGGCCACCAGGCCGGTGGGGGAGCTCTCCGGTGGCCAGCGGCAGCGGGTCCTGGTGGCCCGAGCGCTTGCCGCCGAACCCGATGTGCTGCTGCTCGATGAGCCGTACACCGGGCTCGACCTGCCGACGCAGGAGGAACTCGCCTCGTTGTTCGGCCACCTCGCCTCTGAGGGACGGGCGGTGGCCATGACCACCCACGACATCCTCGGAGCGGTGCATGGATGTGACCGACTGGCGCTGATCGATCGCACGTTGGTGGCTTCGGGACCACCATCGATGCTTCGCAACCCGGAGCCTTGGTGCGAGACGTTCAAGGTGGCGGCCGGCAGTCCGGTTCTGCGGATACTCGACGGGCTGTGACCGTGCCGCTCACCGATTTCGTCACCGACCTCCTCAATCCGGACCTGGCGTTTCTCCAGCGGGCATTGATCATCACGGTCATCGCTTCGGTCCTGTGTGGGATCGTCGGAGCTCATGTGGTGCTCCGTGGAATGGCCTTCATCGGCGATGCCGTTGCCCACGCAGTCTTCCCGGGCCTCGCCGTGGCGTTCGTCCTCCAGGGAAGCCTCCTGCTCGGTGGTGTCGTCGCCGGCGTGCTCACTGCGATGCTCGTGGCGGTGTTCTCTCAGAATCGTCGCCTGAGGGAGGACTCTGTGATCGGCGTCTTCCTGGTGGCGTCGTTCGCGTTGGGATTGGTCGTGATCTCCCGGGCGCCGGGGTATGCCGGTTCCCTGCAGCAGTTCCTGTTCGGATCCATCACCGGGATTCCGGCCCGGGATGTGCTCACCGCGGCGTTGGTTGCCGTCGGGGTCCTCGGCGTCGTGGCGATCCTGCACCGGCAGCTCGTGACTGTGTCGCTCGACCGGGAGATGGCTCGGGCCCTCGGCCTGGCGACCTTTCGCCTCGACCTGGTGCTCTACATCTGTGTGACCCTGGCGGTGGTCGTCTCGCTGCAGACCGTTGGCAACATCCTCGTGCTGGCGTTGCTCGTGACACCGGCGGCCACGGCGCGACTCCTGACTGACCGCCTGGCCGTCATGATGGTGCTCTCACCCGTGTTCGGTGTGTTTGCGGCGATCATCGGGATCTACCTGTCGTGGAGTTACGACCTCCCGGTCGGGGCGACGATCGTGTTGGTTCTGGCGTGTGCGTTCATCGTGGTCTGGTTCGTTGCTCCTCGGCACGGCATCGTGGCCAGCCGCTGGGTCCGCCGGGGACGGACGGCGAGGGAGTCCGACGTTGGCCCTGACGACCCCATCCCGAACACCCACTAGCCTCCCCTCTCGTGCTGGAGGTTCCGATCGTCCGCCTCGACCCCGATCTGGAGCTTCCGGCGTATGCCCGCCCCGGCGACGCCGGTGTGGACTTGCGGGCGAGTGAGGACGTCGTGCTGGCTCCCGGTGGAGGGCGGGCGCTCGTGCCCACGGGCATTGCGCTGGCGATTCCCCGTGGGTTCGCCGGGTTCGTCCAGCCCCGGAGCGGTCTGGCCCTGAAGCACGGGGTCACCTGCCTGAACACGCCCGGTCTGATCGACTCCGACTACCGGGGCGAGATCAAGGTCCTCCTCGTCAACACCGACCCGAGCGAGCCGTTCGAGGTGCGCCGGGGTGAGCGCATTGCGCAGCTCGTGATCCAGGCGGTCGAGCACGTTTTCTTCAGTGAGGTCGACGACCTCGACGCGACCGAGCGGGGTGAAGGCGGGTTCGGCCACACCGGTCGCTGAGTCACGCCGGTCGGAATCGGCCCGGTCCCCGGAGTTCCGTGGAGTCAGCTTCCCAACGAGACCGGGTGGAGGACGTCCACCCACATGCTCGTCACGCCGAGCAACAGGAACGCAGCGACGACCGCGAGCGCCAGCGGCTGCAGACGTCGGGTGTCGAGCCGGAGCGACGGACGGCGCCTGACCCGGGCCATGACGCTCTCGGCGAGGACCACCGCAGCGTGGCCGCCGTCGAGCGGGGGCACCGGGAGCAGGTTCAAGATGCCGACGCTCGCCGAGAACAGGCCGGCCATGACGAGCAAGCGTCCCGGTTGGCCGTCGAGGAGTTGGTCGGTGACCTGGGCGCCGCCGACGACGGAGAGCATCCGCTGGTCCGGTGGTTGTCCTCCGGCCACCGAGGCTGCGTAGTCGCCGGCGCCGGTCACCAGATGGAACAACGACTGCAGCGTCCCCGCCGTGACGTCCCAGAGGAGATCGAACGAGCCGAACACGACACCAGCCGGGGTGGCGTCGACGGTCGGGCTCGTCACGGCGTAGAGAGCGAAGAGCGCCAGCGCCAGAGCGAGGTTGGACAGAGGTCCGGCGAGGATCACCGCCAGTCGTCGTCCTCTGGTGGCCGCCCGGTAGGTGTAGGGCTCGTTCGATGATTCGACCACCTCGGTCGGACTCATGCCGGGGATCTTGACGTAGCCGCCGACTGGGAGGAGCTTGACGCCGTAGCGCAGGCCGGTGGCGGTCCTCGACGACCAGACGGTCGGGCCGAAGCCCACGAAGAACTCCTCGGGTCGCATGCCACAGCGGCGGGCCACGATGTAGTGGGCCGCTTCGTGGACGATGATCAGTCCCACGAGCATGCCCAAAAAGATCGCCGCACCGGGGAGTTGTGCTGCGAGCAGGGCGGCTGCTGCGATCAGCACGACTGCCCGGATCGGGTGGAACTCGCGCCGGCGACCCTCGGCTCGACCTGATCGGCGCCATGCCACCAGCCATCTGAGCGGCGCCGGGTCGCGTCGGACCACGGTGATCGTGGCGATCTCCGTGCCGGGGTCACCGTCGGTCGTATCGGGGATCTGATCGTCGGTCAGGCCGACGAGCAGGTCGTCGGTGTCGCTGAGATTCGTCCCGACGGCGCTCTGGGGTGTTCGCAGTTGGGCCATGGCGTGAGGGTAACGACTCCGTGCTGAGCTGTCCCGGGCGAGTCACGGGCAAAGCCCCCACGCCGGGCCCTTGCTGTGGGTCGTCCGGATCAATCCGCTCAGCGGACCGCCAGTACGTCGCCGTCGGGAACCAGTTCGCGTCGGGCCGGTCGACCGTGCTCGACGTGGTGCATCACCAGACGAGGGGATGCATCGTTGGAACCGTCCCACTCGACGGCGGTGAAGGCCCCGGGCAGGACACCGCAGCCGGAGTTGGCGTAGCGAACCACGTTTCCGGCGGAGTCGACCGGGCGCAGCATCGGGAAGTGAGTGTGTCCGAAGATCAGCCACGGCCATCCCCCGTCGGGTGCAGAGCGGACGAGGCGGGTGAACAACCGTTCCTCATCGAGCGAGTCGAATCGCCGGTTGCCGCCGTAGCGCACGTCGAGTGCGATCAGTTGGTTCTCGGCCCGTCCATCGAGCAGCGTCTCTGTGGCGACCTCACCCGGAAGGCCGCTCAGGAGCCCGCCGGTCGGCAGGTCGTCGAGACCGGAGGAGATCCAGGTCGCCGCACGACCCAGCGTGGCGAGCCCCGGGCCGTTCCAGGCATCGGTCAGGTGGCCGTGCATCACGACCGCAGCGACGTGGTGCAGCGACGGCCCGTCGGCGGCTTCGCCATCGAGGTCCGTCAGCACGATTGCGTCGGGAACCACGAAGCCGGGGAGGTGGTGTGCGAGTCGATCGGCGAGCACGGTGTCGACGAGGACATCGTCGTGGTTACCGAGGGTCCTGCGGTAGCGGTCCCCTCGACTCATCTCCGCTAGCAGGTCGTAGAGCGGCTGGTTGTTCTCGACGATTCGCTCGAGGTGATTGCCGAGCAGGTCTCGTCGGGTGTCGTCGGCCAGCGGTCCGACGGCGCCGGTCGCCAACCGAACGACGTCGTAGGTGGCGCCCCACGTGGAACCGCCGACCATCCAGAAGTCCTCCACATCGCCGTTCTCGAGCAGCGTCCAACCTTCATCGGCGTAGGACGACACCACGTGGCGATAGAGGTCCTTGGTTCCCTGTCGGAGGGGCCAGTCGAGTCGTCCGCCGATGCCCCGGTGCAGATCGGAGGTGATGAGGTACCGGCCGTCGGCCGGGAGCCGGAGTGCCCGGCGGACGGGGAGCGGGCCCGGCCGGTCCTCGCACGTGGCGTGAATCTGGGCGTCGAACTGCTCGATTCGCCCGAGCGCAGTTCGCTGCGCCTGCACGGCTGCGACGGCAGCGATGCCTGCAGTCAACGGGACCGCCGCCAGTGCAGCCGCCGTCTTGGACGCCGCCCAGAGGGTCGCTGGGACTCCCGCCGACGGGGCGGGGCCAATCGGGCCCGCACCTTGACGTCCGGTCCACCAGTCGTCGACGCCGTCGGCGAGTTGGCCGACGGCGTCGATCGCAGCGCGCCGCCACCGGGATGGAAAGAAATCCACGATCTCACGCTAGGTGAAAATGGCGGAGCATGCGAGATTGGATGTCCCAAATAGAGCGCCTTTCCTGACGCAGTGAGTGACCGATTCCAGAAGGTTGGTGGAGAGACGAGCCCGTCGCAGAGAAGTCGTCGAAAGGGGCGCAAGAAACTGTCAGTTCGCCGACCCGTGGACTCCTGCAGGTGATGGCGGTGATGGAATCCGTCGCAGACCTCAGGAGTCATGATGGAGATCACCAACAACACCAACCAGACCAGCGGGACCGAGCGGACGGCGCGGACCGCGTCCCGCAGTCGGATCGGCCGGGGAGCCGCAGCGCTCGTCGTCGCCGCATCTGCAGCGTTC
>Ga0194132_10006880_pt1 | contig 17314 bp, 19 predicted proteins | sample TA2KigOf80mmetaG_FD_148612 | JGI IMG/M metagenome (GOLD analysis project Ga0194132, IMG submission 148612) | Freshwater microbial communities from Lake Tanganyika, Tanzania - TA2015054 Kigoma Offshore 80m | ecosystem: Environmental > Aquatic > Freshwater > Lake | place: Tanzania: Lake...
TCCTTTCCCCGCCGCCTTACGCGATCCATCAGGACTGAAACCGGTGCCTGCAGATAGATGACCAGATCGGGCGCCGGCACCTGCGGTGCCAGATGCTGATAGATCTGCTGATACAGCCCCAACTCAGCCTCTGCAAGGGTCAACTGGGCGAACAAGGCGTCCTTGTCGAACAAGAAATCCGATACCGTGCGTTGCTCGAACAGATCCCTTTGCTTGAGGGAGCTGACCTGATTGACGCGCTGAAACAGAAAAAACAACTGTGTCGCCAAGGCGTGGCGCTGGGGATCAATGTAGAAACTGCCGAGGAAAGGATTCTGTTCCGGATCCTCCAGCAGGAGATCGGATTCAACGGCGGCCGAAACGCGGCGTGCAAGCGTGGTCTTGCCGGCGCCGATGGGGCCTTCAACAACGATATAGCGCAGCCGCTCAGGCAACGTCAATTCGGATCACTCCTTGTTCTGGTAATGCGGACAGCAGTGCTGCCACGGCGCCTTGGCCGGGAATACTGCAATCCGGGGCGATCTCAGCCAATGGTAGCAGCACGAAAGCACGCTCATGCATGCGTGGATGGGGCACGGTAGCGTGAGCTAGCTGCAATATCCGATCGCCGTACAACAAGAGATCAAGATCCAGGGTTCGCGGCCCATTTTTCTCCGCGCGCACGCGCCCGTGTCGCGACTCCAGCGCCAGCAACCGGGTCATGAGCGCGTCCGGCGTCAACGCAGTCTCGAGTTGTGCTACGGCGTTGATGAAATCACCCTGGTCGAGTTCGCCGACAGGCGTTGTGCGATACAAGCCGGAACATGTCATTACGCGTGTCGTGGCGATCTTGCCGATTTCTCTTATGGCATCGCGCACGTGAGCAATACTGTCCCCGACGTTTCCTCCCAGACCGACGAAGACGTTTCGTTCCAACCCGAATCGTCCCGTTGTCAAGTCGTGGACGGCTGATCGGCGGTGTCCACCCGCTCGCCGCTGTGCCGGCGGCGGCGGCGTTTGCGCGGTCCGGTATCAGTCTGCAACATCCCTTCGCGATCGGCTGACGAGGCGTCTTGAAAGCGTGTCCACCAGTCAGCCAAACTCTGCTCGACTTCGCCGGCCTCGGCACGCAACAGCAGGAAATCGTAGGCGGCGCGGTAGCGCGCATGCTCGAGCAAGCGGTAAGGTCGCTGCCCCGAACGGCTTTCGAAGCGCGCCTGTAGTGACCACAACTCCTTCATGTCCGACGTGAACCGTCGCGGGATGGCCAGGCGCTCGACCTGTGCGTCAATGACATCGTCCATGGCCCCGTTCAGCGCCGGGATCTCTGGCATGCCGCGCTCGCGCTGACGACGCCAGCCGGACAGCACCTCATGCCAGAGCAGCGCCGCGAACAAGAAACCGGGTGATACCGATTTGCCAGCCTGCACGCGATCGTCCGTTCTCGCCAAGACCAGGTTTACGAAGCGCTCCCCCAGGGGTTGTTCAAGGATCATGTCCAGCATAGGCAGCAGGCCGTGGTGCAGTCCTTCCGCCCGCAGCCCGGCGATGGCAGACTGCCCGTGCCCGGAGAGCAGCAGCTTGAGCATCTCCTCGAACAGTCGGGCGGGCGGCACGTTGGCCATCAGTTCCGCCAACTGGCTGATAGGGGCCTTGGTGGCGGGGTCGATCTTGCCATCCAATTTGGCCGCCATGCGCACCGCACGCAGCATCCGCACGGGGTCTTCGCGGAAACGAACCTCGGGGTCGCCGATGATGCGAATCCGGCGTGCGCGCACGTCGGCGTAGCCCTTGCAATAGTCGATGATTTGCTCAGTGCTGGGGTCGTAGAACAGGGCATTGACGGTGAAGTCGCGCCGCAATGCATCCTCTTCCTGCGAACCGAAGACGTTGTCGCGCACGATGCGGCCATGCTCATCGTGGATCTGTCTGGCATCGCCGCCCTCGCCGCCACTGCCCCGGAAAGTGGACACTTCCACGACCTCCTCGCCAAATGGCACATGCATCAGGCGGAAGCGGCGGCCGATGATGCGAGCCCGGCGGAACACCGCCTTCACCTGCTCGGGTGTGGCGTCCGTCGCGATGTCGAAGTCCTTGGGGCGCAGTCCCGCCAGAGAATCCCGCACCGCACCGCCGACGACATAGGCCTTGTAGCCGCGCTCCTGCAACCCATGGGTGACTTTCTGGGCCGCCGAACTGATCGCCGCACGCTTCATTCCGTGCTCGGATACTTCAATCACAGTGGGGCCAGCACGACGGCGCGTACCCAGCGAACGCACGGTCTTGATCAGTTTCTTCAACATGAATGTGGAATGGGCGGAATAAGCGGATTGAGCGAGCGCGGGCCGCTGTCAGCGCAGCGAAATGATGGGCCAGCCGTGGCTCAGGGCGTGATCCTTTAGGGTTTCGTCAGGATCGACCGCAACGGGGTGGCTGACCCGGGATAGTAACGGCAAATCGTTGAGTGAATCGCTGTAGAACCAGATCTCTCTGAAAGATCGCCAGGCCAGTTCGCGGTCCGCGAGCCACTGGTCCAGCCGCTCCATCTTTCCTTCACGGAAGGATGGAGTGCCGGCAACCCGCCCGGTAAAGCGCCCCGCCACGCTCTCGGGTTCGGTGGCGATCAAATGTTCGATCCCAAACTCTCGCACAATGGGGGCAGTAACGAAACTGTTGGTGGCAGTGATAACGATGCGTGCGTCCTGCGCGTGGCTCGCCACCAGGTCACGCGCCTTCTGGGTGATCATGGGCAGGATGCGCTCCGCCATGAAATCGCTATGCCAAGCTCGCAACTGCTCCATCGAATGGGTGGCCAATGGTTTGAGCTGAAAATCCAGAAACTCCAGGATATTCAAGGTACCTGCCTTATATTGCTCGTAGAAGGCAACGTTGCGTGTTTCGTAGACCTCCCTGTCCAGAACACCCTGCTCGACCAGATACTGCGCCCACTCAAAATCGCTGTCTCCGGACAGTAGAGTGTGATCAAGATCGAAAAGTGCAAGTCGCATGATGGGAAGTCACGATAGGGTGGGGGCCAGGGGGCAGCGGAAGAAGCCGTGGAGTATATCGATCGGGGAAGCGCTGATTGAGCTTTTTCGCGAAATCAGCGGGACCATTCTTTCAGGACTTTACGAGGAGGCAAGCCCCCTTGTTCATTATTTTCGTATCCGTTGAAACGTCTACGTCTTGATCGCAAGACACTGCCGAAGCAGCGCCAGCGAGACCGGGCGGTGTCTCTGCAGCGAGGCACGATCCAGCTCTTCGAGCGCCGCCAGCAGCGACTTCAGATCGCGCGGGCAGTGCCTCAGCATGTAATCGGTAGCCTCTGGCGAGAGGGCAATGCCCAGCTCTAATGCGCGCGCCTGTAGCGCCTCGCGCTTGTCTTCATCCGACAGGGTGCTCAGACGCAGCACCAGTCCGGCAGCCAACCGCGTGCGCAGGTCCTCACGTAGCGGCAGCGTGGCGGGTGGCTGGTCGGCACTCACGAGCAGGCAGCCGCTCCCTTCCAAGGTCATTAGCGCCACCTTGAAAAGCTCATGCTGAGCCGCTTCCCCCGCCAGCTGCACGTCGTCCACGACTTGCAAGCTTTGCGCGGCAGCAGCCTGGGCCGCCTGCAGCAGGTGTGTCCGCCCGCAACCTGCATCGCCCCACAGGTAGATCAGCCGGTGCGCCCCCCTGCCGGCGGCCAATGCCCGCAGGGCTGCGACCGCTTCTGCGTTTCGGCCCACAACAAAGTTGTCGAATGTCGGCGAACGAGGCAGCGACAGCGCCAGGATCAGCTGGTCCATCAGGTCCGGTACAGGGCGCCGGCCTTGTACTGGCGCAAGAAGTAGCGCACCAGCACCAGTCCCGCAGCGGCAAAGGGCACGGCGAGCAGGACACCGACAAATCCAAGCAGATGGCCAAAGGCCATGATGGCAAACACCACGCCCAGGGGATGCAATCCGACTCGATCGCCCACCAGCTTGGGCGTCAACACATAGGACTCCAACAGCTGCCCTACCAGGAATACACCCCACACGCCGAGGACACCGCCCCAAGCTTGAAACTGGGTCGCCGCGGCAAAAGTGCCCAGCAGGACGCCAAAGGCAAACCCGAGGTAGGGCACGAAACTCAGCGTACCGGCCAGCAACCCAATGGAAAGCGCGCCATCCAGTCCCACCATCCATAGACCGATGGCGTAGATCAAACTCAGCGCCACCATGACGGAAAGTTGCCCGCGCAGGAACTCGCCCAGTACCGAATCGATTTCGCGGGCAATCGACGACACATCGGCAAGCAGGCGGCGTGGGATGATGTCGGCGATCAATCCGACAAATCGATGCCAGTCGCGCAGGAAGAAAAACAAGGCCACCGGCACCAGCATGCCGACGAAGCCGAGCAACGCCAAGCCACTGGCCCCCAGCGTAGGCAACAGCGTCGCCAGCCATTGGGCGGCTGACTGGAAATTCCGCGCCAGTGCATCCTTCAATTTGGACCAGCCTTCGCCGGGACTCATGCCAGTGCGCTCGGCGATCCAAGGGATCAGTGCGGTGCGAACCCATTCGAGCATCGGCGGAACCTTGGCGGACAACAGGGCGACCTGGTCCAACACCAGCGGAACCATCACCACGATCAGCCCGATGATCAGCAGAATCACCAAAGTCATCACCAGCATGACCGCCAGACTGCGCGGCATTTTGCGGCGCTCGAGCCGATCGACCAGCGGCACACAGATATAAGCCAGGATGGCGGCGGAAACGAAAGGCGCCAGGATCGGCCCGAGGTAGTGGACGAACACCGCAATGCCCAGCAAGGCGGCGGCATAGGCGATGTATCGGGCAAATTGCGGTCGGGGAATATCCATATTCCGGTAGAATCCGCGGTCGCGCAGGCGCCGCGAAGTGATGAATGAAACTCACCAACGCCCGTGCAGATTGACCCCGAGCGTTACCCCGAGCGGGCGCGCAATGGTAACGCAGATTGCTCCCTGCACCCGCTCCATCTGGACTGACCTCTCCATTCCCATGTCATCCTCCACGCCTCCTTCTTCCGGACTTTCCTATAAAGACGCCGGTGTCGACATCGACGCTGGTGACGCCTTGGTCGATCGCATCAAGCCGCTGGCGCGCAAGACGCTGCGCGAAGGGGTACTGGCGGGCATCGGCGGGTTCGGCGCGCTGTTTGAAGTCCCCAAACGGTACAAGGAGCCGGTACTCGTGTCCGGCACCGACGGCGTGGGCACCAAACTCAAGCTCGCCTTTGCGCTGAACCGCCACGACACCATCGGCATCGATCTGGTCGCCATGAGCGTGAACGACATCCTGGTGCAGGGCGCCGAACCACTCTTTTTTCTTGATTACTTTGCCTGCGGCAAGCTCGATGTGGACACTGCCACACGCGTCATCGGCGGCATCGCCAAGGGTTGCGAAATTTCCGGCTGCGCCCTTATTGGCGGCGAGACCGCCGAGATGCCCGGCATGTATGAGTCCGGCGAATACGATCTGGCGGGATTCGCCGTGGGGGCGGTCGAACGCTCCAAGATCATTTCCGGCAGGGATATCCGCGCTGGCGACAGTTTGATAGGCCTCGCCAGCAGCGGAGCGCACTCCAACGGCTACTCTCTCATCCGGAAAATCCTCACGACCAGTGGCGCAGACTTGAATCAGGATCTGGACGGCCACGTGCTGGCGGATCAACTCATGGCGCCCACGCGCATTTACGTCAAGCCTGTGCTTGCGCTGCTCGCTGAGTTGCCTGTAAAGGGTATCGCCCACATCACCGGCGGCGGGTTGGTCGAAAACGTTCCGCGGGTACTGCCTGAAGGCGTGCAGGCCGTTATCGATGGGGGGGCCTGGACGCGCCCCAGCCTGTTTCGCTGGCTGCAGACACAGGGCCGGGTCCAGGAAGCCGAGATGCATCGGGTGTTCAACTGCGGTATCGGTCTGGTACTGGTCGTGGCGCCGCAACACAGCGAGCGCGCCTTGGCCCATCTGCGCAGCGCGGGTGAGACCGCGTATCAGATCGGTGAAATTGCAGCTCTCCCTCCCGGCGGCGCCGCAACCGTCGTGCGATGAAGCGTATCGTCATCCTGATTTCCGGTCGAGGCAGCAACATGGAGGCGTTGCTGCAGGCACAACTGCCGGCGGCGATTGTATGCGTCCTGTCCAACGTAGCGTCGGCCAAGGGGCTGGAAATCGCGCGGGCCCACGGCGTGCCCACCGAAGTGGTGGACCACCGCGAGTTCGCCACTCGCGAGGCCTTTGATGCGGCCTTGCTGGCACGGGTAAATGCCCATGCGCCAGATCTGGTGGTACTCGCAGGGTTCATGCGAATTCTGACCCCGACCTTTGTCGCGCCCTGCAAAGGCCGATTGATCAACATTCATCCGTCGCTGCTACCCGCCTTTCAAGGCGTCAACACGCATCGCCGTGCCCTGGATGAAGGCGTCAAGATTCACGGCTGCACGGTTCACTTCGTCACGCCGGAGCTCGATCGTGGTCCGATAATCGCCCAAGCGGCGGTACCGGTACTGGAGGACGATACCGAAGCGATTCTGGCGGCGCGAGTACTGGAGCAGGAACATCGTCTGCTGCCAGCGGTCGTACGCTGGTACGTCGAGGATCAAGTACAACTCGTTGGCCCTCGCGTGCGAACCGGGCATGTGCGACATGCCGATCATTTCTTGTGCTCTCCCCCGCCCCCATGATCCGAGCCCTTCTGCTGCTGTGCATGACGTCCCTGGCGGCCACCGCCGCCGAGCCTCCGCGGCATGTGGAGATGACCTACAGCGTGTCCTGGAACGGCTTGACCATCGGCAAGGGCACCGACAAGTTCGAGCACAATGGGCGCGAATTCCGCATTACCTCGGACACCAAGACCGAGGGCGACGCGGCGATGCTCTACAACTTCTCCATCCATGTGGAAAGCAAGGGCCTGATTACCAAGAGCGGCCTTCAACCCCTGTCCTATCAGGAAGACCGCACAAAGAAACCGCGACGCAGCGCTCGTTTCGATTGGTCCAAGCGCCAGGTGCATCTCGATAGCGGCAAGGGCAGCCAGACGCTGGAGTTGCCACGCACACCGATCTTCGACAAGTCATCCTTCGCCTGGAGTTTTGCCTTTGCGCCCCCCGCGGGCAAGGAGTCCAGCGTGGTGCTAACCGATGGCACGAAACTCTCGGAGTATCGCTACGCCATCATTGGCCGGCAAAAAACGAAAACACCCGCAGGCGAATTCGATACCGTGCACGTGAAGAAAATTCAGGAAAACGACGACAAGCGCGGCTTCGAAGTGTGGCTCGCGGTACAGCACCATCACCTCCCTGTGCGCATCAAGTTCATAGACGACGACACCTTTGATTCGGTCGCGACGTCCTTGAAGTTTCCTGGCTGACGAGAGGCCTGGCTGATTCCATGAACGAGCGTTGGAGTGCCTGGAGAATGGAGGCCGCCACGGCACTCTTGCGTGATGTCATGACCTTTGAACACCCCGCGGACCGTGTCATAGGTCAGTTTTTCCGCACCAATCCAAAGTTCGGCCAGCGCGACCGCGCGCTGCTTGCCGACATCATCTACGACATCTTGCGTCACCGCCGCCGGCTGGAAGCCCTCTGTGAGGCAACGAACCCGCGCCAGTTGCTGTTGGCGGCGTTGGTGAAGCTGCAGGGCCTCTCCCTGGCGGGCATGGAAGGGGTCGCACGACGACCCGAGCTGGATTGGCTTACCGCCGTTCGCGCCGCTGACGCCAGCGATCTCTCACCCGCACAACGTCTGGATTTGCCTGACTGGATGTATGAGCGGTTGTGCATTCAGTACCCCGCCGACAGCGTCGAAGCCATTGGCCGAGCGCTGCAACGAGCGGCACCCTTGGATTTACGGGTGAATACCCTGAAGACCACCCGCCAAGCGGTCCTCGCCCGGCTGGAAGAACTGGGTGTATCAGGACGGCCAACGCCGTACGCTCCGACCGGCATCCGGGTAGAAGGCAAACCAGCAATTCAGCAGTTCGATCTGTTCAAGTCAGGTGAGATTGAGGTCCAGGACGAGGGCAGCCAACTCATCGCCCAACTGCTGGCGCCGCGCCGGCAGGACATGGTTGTCGATTTTTGCGCCGGTGCCGGCGGCAAAACCTTGGCGCTAGGCGCGCTGATGGCGTCACAAGGGCGTCTATACGCCTTCGACGTTTCTGACAAACGCCTGAGTAATCTGCGCCCGCGTTTGAAGCGTTCGGGCCTGAGCAACGTGTTTCCACAACGCATCGCCGGTGTGCGCGACAGCCACGTCAAGCGGCTGGCGGGCAAGGTCGATCGCGTGTTACTGGATGTGCCTTGCAGCGGGCTGGGCACCTTGCGTCGCAATCCAGACCTCAAGTGGCGCACCGCCGAAGCTGATATCGCTCAGATGATCACCAAGCAGACAGAAATCATCGCCAGTGCCAGTTCCCTGCTCAAGCCGGGAGGGCGGATGGTCTATGCCACCTGCAGCCTGCTGCGCGAGGAGAATCAGGCAATCGTGGAAGATTTTCTGGCGCGCAATCCCGGCTTCACTTTAGCCGACTCGGCCCAGTGCCTGGCCAGCTCGCGGATCGAACTCGACACCGGTACGTTTCTGCAACTGCGGCCGGATCTGCATGGCACCGACGGTTTTTTTGCCGCCGTGCTGACGCGCAATACCTGACGCCCCGCGATGGAAGGACTCTCGGCCCTGGGCGTCTCGATGGGTGACTTGGGTCACGGCAATGTCCTGTGGCAAGCCGGTGTAATCGGCGCCAGTCTGTGCATGGCGTGGCTGGTAAGCCGCGTGCTCCATGGCCGTTTGCAAGTCAATACCGTCAGCGCCACCGCCCGGTTTGGGCTGGCGGGTGTGCATCGAGTGTTGTTTCCCGTTGTCGGCGTCGCTTTGCTGGCAATCGGCCGCTATGCGCTGAACAAGGCGGGCTATTTGACCCCGCTTCTCAACCTGGCGATTCCCTTGACGGGCTCCTGGGCCGTCATTCGCGCACTGGTCTATGTCCTGCGGACGGCCTTCGACGAAGCACCATGGCTGGTGTTTTCGGAACGCGCGCTCGCCTGGACGGTGTGGGTCGGCGTCGCCCTGCACCTGAGTGGTGTGCTGCCGGACATCCTCGCCGGGCTTGATGCCATCAATGTGCAGTTGTCCGGTTCGCGCATCTCGCTGCTTACCGTGCTGCAGGCAATCGTGGTGGTGGCGGCCGCGATCGTGCTGGGATTGTGGGCAGGGCGTCTGATCGAAATGCGCCTAATGAAGGCGTCGCAAGTGGACATGAACCTGCGTGTAGTGCTGTCACGGCTCATCCGGGTGTTACTGATGGTGCTGGCCGTACTCATCGCCCTGCCGGCGCTGGGCATCGACATCACGGTCCTGTCGGTGTTTGGCGGCGCGCTCGGGGTGGGGATCGGCTTTGGATTGCAGAAAATCGCCAGCAACTACGTCAGCGGCTTCACCATTCTGCTGGATCGCTCCATCACGCCCGGTGCCATGGTGACCATCGAAAACTTTTATGGGCAGGTGACTCGGGTCGCCTCGCGCTATATCGTCGTGCGCGGGTTGGATGGCACCGAAGCCATCGTCCCCAATGAAACCGTGGTGACCTCCATCGTCATCAATCACTCGTTTTCCGATCCGCAGCTTGAGTTGCCCATCCAGATCGGCTACCGGAGCGAAGTCGAAAAGGCCATCGCTTTGATGGAGCAGGCGGCAGCCACGGTTCAGGCGGTCCTGGCGCAACCCGCACCGAAAGCGATCCTGGAGGCATTTGGCGACAGCGGCATCAACCTCAAGCTATTCCTCTGGACCAATGTACCTGAGACCGCCAAGGCGGTGGTCCAGTCCGACGTTTACCGCGCCATCCTGAAGGCGTTCGCGGCCAGCGGTATCGAAATTCCCTACCCGCAGCGGGAGGTTCGGCTGTTGGCCAGCCCGGGCGCCACCAGCATGCCTTCAGAATCGCCCTGAATAGTCGAAACCTTTGCGAAAGGGCATGCCGGCAGTCGCCTCCGATCCGCCAAGGGGCTTATGGTTGTCTCCAAGGCCCAACACGTCCGCGGCTCCGGTAGAATCGCGCCGTTCCTCAATTCTCCCCCTGCACTAGACACCCTCGATGGAACTCCTACTCCAGTTGCTGTCCGGCTTGATCTCTCTGCCCTGGTGGGGCTATGTCCTGGTAACGCTCGGACTGACACACATCACCATTGCCGCGGTCACCATCTATCTGCATCGCCACCAGGCCCATCGCGGCCTCGATCTGCATCCTGTGGTCAGCCATTTCTTCCGCTTCTGGCTCTGGATGACGACTGGCATGGTGACACGCGAATGGGTCGCCATCCATCGCAAGCACCACGCCAAGTGTGAGACCGGCGACGATCCCCATAGCCCACAGGTCTATGGCATCCGAAAGGTGCTGCTGGAGGGCGCCGAGTTGTATCGAGTGGCCGCCAAGGACTCCGACATGCTGGCCAAATACGGTCATGGCACGCCGGAGGACTGGATAGAACGCAACCTGTATTCGAAGCATTCCGCTCTCGGCATTACGCTCATGGCCGTCATTGACGTCGCCCTGTTTGGCGCATTCGGTCTGACCATCTGGGCAGTCCAGATGCTCTGGATCCCCATCACCGCCGCCGGCATCATCAACGGCATCGGCCACTTCTCGGGGTATCGCAATTTCCAGACGGAGGATGCCAGCACCAATGTGCTTCCCTGGGGAATACTGATTGGCGGAGAGGAGTTGCATAACAACCATCACGCCTATGGTTCGTCAGCACGCCTGTCCAACAAGTGGTACGAGTTCGACATCGGCTGGTTTTATATCCGGACCATGGGGCTCGTTGGTCTGGCCCATGTGAAGAAAGTGGCCCCAGCGATCAAGATGCGTCTGCCCGTCCCGCGCTGCGATCTTCAGACACTGCACGCCGTTGTCGCTAATCGCTACGACGTCGCTGCCCGCTTTGCCAACTCGCTTAAGCACGCCTGTGCCAGTGAGTTACAGCGCCTGAAGGCCCGCGGCGTGCTGATCGAGAAGAATGTGTTCAGAAGCTGGCTTCATCGCGATCCGGAAGCCTTGTCCTCCAACGAGCGGGCCAAACTGGATGAAGCGCTCACCACCAGTTCGGATCTGAAGACCATCTACACCATGCGTCAGGATCTGGCCAATGTGTGGAAGCGCTCCACCGCGCCGAAGGAGCAGCTGTTGCACTATCTGGAGGAGTGGTGCACGCGGGCTGAGCGCAGCGGCATCGCACAGTTGAAAGAATTCTCGTCGCAGTTACGTCGCTACGCCACGGCATAGCCGACAAGAAACACCAACAAAAAAGCCCGCTGGATGCGGGCTTTTTTGTTGATCCGTCCGCGCCTGGACACGGCGCAGAGACAAACTCAACTACGCTTACTTGAGTTTGGTTTCCTTATACGCCACATGCTTGCGGGCCACGGGATCGTATTTCTTGATCTCCATCTTTTCCGGCATGGTGCGCTTGTTCTTGGTGGTGGTATAGAAATGCCCCGTACCGGCGGTCGATTCGAGCTTGATCTTCTCGCGCATGATTGCTCTCCTTAGATCACTTCGCCGCGGGCTTTCATCTCCGCAAGCACGACTTCCAGCCCCTTCTTGTCGATGGTGCGCAAACCGGCATGGGACACGCGCAGACGGACCCAGCGCTTCTCGTCTTCCAGCCAGAACCGGCGGGAATGCAGGTTCGGCATGAATTGTCGGCGGGTTCGGTTGTTGGCGTGGGAAACGTTGTTGCCCTTTATGGGCCGCTTGCCAGTGACTTCACATACACGTGCCATGGTTGAATCTCTCGTAGGGTGCGGTTCGCGACAAAGGGGCGCTTTATAGCACGGAACCGCGTCACGGCTCAACGGTTTTGGCGCGATCAGATCAGTCCGCGCTCGACGAAGGACACGATACGGGTCCCGGCCACCACCAGATGGTCAAGCACCCTGACATCGACCGTTCCTAACGCGGTCTGTAGGGCGCGTGTGAGTTGCTCATCGACCCGGCTGGGCTCAGCCACCTCTGATGGGTGATTGTGGGCGAGAATGACCGCCGCCGCGTTGTGGCCCAGGGCGCGTCGCACGACTTCGCGCGGGTAAACGCTGGTCTGGGTGAGCGTTCCGGCAAACAGCTCCTCGAACGCGATCACCCGGTGCTGTGCGTCAAGAAATAGCACCACGAAAACCTCCCGATCCCGCGCCCCAGGAGGTTAAGCCGCAGGAAATCCCGTACGAGCCCTGGGGCGGTCAGCGGCGCACCGGCCGTCATCTCGCCCGCCAGCGTGCGTGTCGCCAATTCCTTGACCGCCTGTAACAACACCAGCTTGGCGGTTCCAACTCCTTTGATGGCACGCAGACCCTTGAGCGGCCGGCTGAACAGGCCAGGCAGGCCCCCGTGGGCATTCAGCAGGGCCTGCCCCAGTTGGACGGCATTCGAACCTCTCGCCCCTGATCCCAAAACCACCGCCAGCAACTCGGCGTCACTCAGCGCCCTGGCCCCCAGCTTAAGCAAGCGCTCACGCGGCCGTTGATCTTCTGGCCAATCATTGATCGACATCGTTCTTCCGGAGTTATCCACCTCATTGGCCGTCACCTATTGCTCGCGAGCTCGCGGGCTATACTCTCGGCCTCATTCCGCCGTCATCCCATGACCCTTCCGCCCCCGTCACAGCGCCTCCTCCTGGGCATTACAGGTGGCATCGCGGCCTACAAGTGCGCTGAACTGGTTCGCCTGCTGGTACAGGATCAGTGGGATGTGCAGGTGGTGATGACCGATGCGGCAAAGCAGTTTATTACCCCGGTTACGATGCAGGCGCTATCAGGCAAACCGGTAATTTCGCAGATGTGGGCAGGCGACCCAGGGGGTGGCATGGATCATATCGACCTGTCCCGTACGCGGGATCTGATTCTGGTGGCCCCTGCAACGGCGGACTTCCTGGCCAAGCTGACCCATGGGGCAGCGGATGATCTGCTGTCCACACTGTGCCTCGCCCGTGACTGCCCATTGATGGTGGCTCCGGCCATGAACCGCCAGATGTGGGCCAATCCCGCCACCGTCAGAAACGTCGCGCAACTGGAAACGGATGGCGTGTGGATCGCCGGACCGGGCGCCGGGGCACAAGCCTGTGGCGAAGTGGGTATGGGCCGCATGCTTGAACCCGAGCAACTGCTGCAAGCAGTCCGGCGCGCTATCACGCCGCAATTGCTCAATGGCAAACGAGTACTGATCACCGCCGGCCCCACCCTCGAGCCCATCGATCCGGTTCGTGGCATCACCAATCGCAGCTCAGGAAAAATGGGCTACGCCCTCGCCCAGGCAGCATATGAGTGTGGCGCCGAAGTCACGGTGGTATCGGGCCCGGCCACGGCACCGGTTCCCTACGGTATCGAGTTGATCTCAGTGACCACCGCAGCTCAGATGCATGCCGCGGTGGCGGCACGGGTCGCCATCACCGACGCCTTCATGGCAGTGGCTGCCGTGGCCGACTATCGCGTCGGACAGGCCAGCCCTAGCAAGATCAAGAAGTCACAAGCCAGCCTCACTCTGACGTTGGAGCCCAACCCCGACATACTATCGATGGTATCGACTTCGACCCATCCTCCCTTCTGCGTCGGATTTGCCGCGGAAAGCGAGGATCTTGACCGGCACGCGCAGGACAAACGCGGCAGGAAGCGGCTGCCCCTGCTGGTTGGAAACATCGCACAGGATGCCATCGGTGCGGACCAAAGCGCTGTCGTGCTTTACGACGACGAGGGCCGCCACCCCCTGCCCATTGCGCCGAAGCTGGACCAGGCACGACACATCATCAACCACATGGCTCGAATGATGAAGAACGAACAATCCGGAACATGAGCGGCCGTGTTGTCGATTATTGGGTGCTCGATCCCAGACTGGAACAGCACCCCCCAAGCTATGCGACACCCGGTTCGGCTGGCGTCGACCTGCGGGCCTGCATCGATGAGCCGCTCACGCTGGCGCCCGGATCAACCACGCTGATTCCCACAGGCTTGGCCATTCACATCGCCGATCCAGGTTTGGCGGCGGTGATCCTGCCGCGCTCAGGCCTCGGCCACAAACACGGCATCGTCCTGGGAAATCTGGTCGGTCTGATCGATTCGGACTACCAGGGGCAGTTGTTCGTCTCGATGTGGAATCGAGGGCAGACGGCCTTTTCACTCCAACCCATGGACCGCATCGCCCAGCTGGTCATCGTCCCTGTCGTGCAGGCTCGGTTTCAGCGCGTCGACAAGTTCACCGATAGCTCACGGGGCGCAGGGGGTTTCGGCAGCACAGGAACGGCCTGATGACCCGTACACTGAGGGTTCAACGCTAACATCGCAGCCTGGACCCGCCCGCGAGCGCTGGAATGCCCTTGACCGACGAAGAAAAATCGGCCGGTCACACCGGCCGATTCTCTGGCGTGTCTTACCTCGCCTCTGCGCCTATTGGTCCTTATACGGATCCGGAATTTCGCCGGCCGCGATACGGCGCCGCTCTTCAAAGCGAATGAAAGTCAGCACTGTGAAAGTCAGCACTGCGGTGATCTCCTCCGCTGACATGGTGGTGCCAAACGCACCCATGGTGCCTCCCATGGAACGGTTGGTCACGCCCACGGCGATGGTTCGATACACATTAGTGTTGGTATTGCCCGAATAAGGGAATTTGCCACAAGCCAAGCACGGCCCCTTCCCGCCCTTGCCTCCTCCGCCGTGACAGAAGGAGCAACGCTGCGCATACTTCTCGCGACCGAAATCAACGACTGTCGGATCATCGATGGCGAGTTCCATGTCGTCGGGATTCATTTTGTGCTGTGCCACGGCCGACTGCGACAGGGCCAGCGTGAAGGACGCCGCAACTAACAACATCGCGATGAACCGTCCAAACATCCCAGTGAGTCCACTTCTCATGTCTTACCTCTTCTCCCAAAAAGATTTAACGAGTAACGATGTCGAAGTACGGCATGCCGTAACTCTCGATGATCGGGCGAATCTTACCCGACGCCACCATCAGTTCTATCGACTGATTCAAAAATTCCCGGAGTGACTTGTCCGCAGCCCGCACCACAAACGCGCTGTTGGTCTGATGTTCTGGTTTTGGCTTGTATCCGGCAACCATATGGAACTTGCTATCCGGAAACTCCTTGCGCGCCACCGCGATCGACGGGGACCAGATCATTCCCGCGTTAATCTTCCCTTCGTGCATCGCCTGCATCATGCGCCGACTGTTCAAGAACAACTCCCGTGGCACGTGTGAAGTGAAGAGGAAGTCATCAATCGGAGTGGACATGGGTACGCCCACCTTGACGTTCTCGCGCTTGGCATCCTCCAAGGACTGTAGGCCTTCAGCCGGGCCCTGGACGATCATCACGTATCCCAGACTCATATAGGGCTTGGTAAAGGCCAGTTCTTCCGGCAGGAAGTCCTCTTCGCCATTGTCGGACAGTCCAACGAATACATCGCAGCGCTTGCGCAAGATGGAATTACGAAACGCCCGGCCGGTGCCACCGCGAGTGCCGGTGTCTACCCAATACATTTCGATCTCCATCCCCCCCATCCTGGCGATCTCGGTGAGGATGCGGACATCGAAACCTGGGTCACCAAACGACTGCTGGGAATAAGGCCATGAGTAGGGATCCGCACACCCCATCAACTTCTTCTTGGCTTTTGAGCGCTCCAGCGTATCGGTCATTTCATCCGGATCGACGGTCTGCGACAAGGCAGGCGACGCCACCAAGACAGCCATCACCGCACCCACTACAACACCCCAGAATCTCTTAGTCATCGTTCTTCCAGTCATTAACACAGACGCAGGGTTTGAGCGTTCACGTCTGCTTTCCGTTCCCACATTGACGGCTCACTTTATCAGACAGCCTTCGCTTCGCGTCCAACCCATCATAAAAAGAGGGGAGGGCATATGCCCTCCCCTCTTTAACTACTGCGTGCTTCTTAGATCAGACTGTGATGTTTAGTCGACCGCGAACACCATCAGGCCACCGCCCTTGGTGTTCTTCTTCAGGAAGTCGGCGTAGTACAGGGGCCAGATACCGCCACCGCCAGCACCGTAGACGATCGCGACATACTGCTTGCCACCAACCGTGTAGGTGGTGGGGTTGCCGTGCACGCCGGAACCGACGTTGAAGGACCACAGATGCTCGCCGGTCTCGTCGTCCAGAGCGCTGAAGTAGCCCTCGGGATCACCGTAGAACACCAAGCCGCCGGCCGTCGCGGTAATACCGCTGGTTGCCGGATAGCTCTGGGACTTGGACCATGTGGGCTTGCCGGTGGCCGCATCGAAGGCCTTGATCATGCCAGCGCCCGCGTTGAAGGTCAGGACCTTCGCGCCCAGGTACCACTCACCACGCTTCCACTCCATTTTCTTGGCTTGAAGGTCCATGGCGAAGTCATACACAGGTACGTAGACCATCTTCGTGCGGTGGCTGTAGGCCATCGGGTGCCACTCTTTACCGCCGTCCAGGGACGGAGCGATATCGGTGGTGACCTTGTCGTACACAACGTCCTTCTCGGGCCAGTTGTACACGGGCTTGCAGTTGTTGCCGGGGTGCAGAGGCTTGGTCCAGTTCACACGTTGCAAGGGCGTAACCCATACGCACTTGTGCTCTTTACCAGCTTTGCCTGCAACGGTTGCATCGCGGTCGATACCATAGACATAGCCGTTACGCGAACCATGCAGCCAGAGCTTCTTGCCGCCGACGTCCACCAGGACCATCTCGTTCACGCCGTCGTAATCATACGGATCGTTGGGCGTGTAGTTGAAGTAGGAGAGGATCTTGCCGCTATCGGGATCCATCACGATATTGCTGTTCGTGTAGAGGTTGTCCCCCAAACGAACGTGACGGTCGAAGTCAGGACCGGGGTTGCCGATCGGCCAGAAGAGGCGATTGGTGGCCTTGTCGTAGGAACCCGTAATCCAGGCGGAACCACCGCCATACTTCCAGGAGTCGCCGGCCCAGGTGTCATTGCCGGGCTCGCCGGGAGCCGGAATGGTGTAGGTCTGCCACACCAGGTTGCCGGTGTCGGCATCGATGGCCTTGATCCAGCCGCGGACGCCGTATTCTGCACCGGCCGTACCGAAGATGATCTTGCCACGCAGTGCCATCGGCATGATGGTGAAGGTCTCGGCGTAGGTGTAATCACCCATCTTCTTGTCCCAAACGACCGCGCCGGTCTGGTTGTCCAGAGCGACGATGTGGGCGTCGAGGCTGGCCAGATAGACCTTGTTCTTGTAAACGGCTACGCCGCGGTTAACCACGTCGCAGCACAGTTTCGGGAACACGTCGCCGGGCAGTTCACGCTCGTACTTCCACAGGATCTTGCCGGTA
>Ga0194132_10006881_pt1 | contig 17313 bp, 6 predicted proteins | sample TA2KigOf80mmetaG_FD_148612 | JGI IMG/M metagenome (GOLD analysis project Ga0194132, IMG submission 148612) | Freshwater microbial communities from Lake Tanganyika, Tanzania - TA2015054 Kigoma Offshore 80m | ecosystem: Environmental > Aquatic > Freshwater > Lake | place: Tanzania: Lake Tanganyika...
GCGCCGGTGGCGCCTCCGGCTCGGGTGGTGCGGCCGGTGCCGGCGGCACCAGCGGTGCTGCTGCCCGGAACGGCGGGGCAGGCCAGGCCGGCGCCGCGGGACTGGCGGGCTCGACCGGTACCACCGGAGCAGCCGGGCTGCGCCGGGCCTCGGTCTCGAACGCGACCGTGAACAACGCGCCGCCGGTGGCGGTGGCAACTGCCGGTGCGACGACGGGGATCGCCCCCGAGGCCGTGACCTTCAGCTCGGCCGGTTCGTTCGACGCCGACGGCACAGTGACCTACCTGTGGGAATTCGGTGACGGCGGGACCTCGACCATTGCGAACCCGATCCACACCTACACGGTGGACGGTGAGTTCACGCCGACCCTCACGGTGACCGACAACGACGGCGCCACTGCGACGGCGACGACGGCGACGATCACCATCGATCCGAACCAACTCCCGGTGGCAGTCGCCAACGGCACGCCGGACAAGGCCAACCTGAAGGCGCCGCTGGTCGTCGACTTCAGTTCGGCCGGTTCCGGTGACACCGATGGGACCATCATGGGGTACGTCTGGGACTTCGGCGACGGTTCCCCCACCTCGACCGAGGAGAACCCGACCCGTACATACACGGCCCAGGGCGTCTACACGGCCACGCTGACCGTGACCGACGACAAGGGCGGCGTGGACAGCGCCGATGTGACCGTGACGGTCAACCCGGACAACGTGCCGCCGTCGGTCGCCATCTCGGCCACCCCGGCGTTTGGCAAGTCGCCCAACACGGTCACGTTCTCCTCGACCGTGTCCGACTCCGACGGGACCATCGCATCGCTGCACTGGAACTTCGGCGACGGCTCGGCGACGAGCACCAGCCCGAACCCGGTCCACACCTACGGCGTCGGCGTCTTCATCGCCACGCTGACCGTGACCGACGACGACGGTGCGACCGTGACCCGCTCGGTGGAGATCCGTTCCCTGCCGAACATCGCCCCGCAGGCCGCGGCCTCGGGGACGCCGACCAGCGGCCGGTCGCCGCTGACGGTGCAGTTCAACTCCGCCGGGTCGATCGACTTCGACGGCACCATCGCCGGCTACAGATGGAGCTTCGGTGACGGCTCGCCGGACAGCACCAGCCCGAACCCGTCCCACACCTACGCCGCCGGCACGTGGACCGCCACGCTGACGGTGACGGACAACGAGGGGGCGACGGGCACCGCGACGGTGCAGGTCCAGAGCCTGGCCAACCAGGCCCCGACGGCGGTGGCCAACGGCACCCCGATGGGCATCAACAACAAGGCGCCGAACACGGTGCAGTTCAGCTCGGCCGGGTCGGTCGACAACGACTGCGACGTGGTGAGCGCCTGCCCGGGCCTGAGCTTCAGCTGGAACTTCGGTGACGGCTCGTCGGTCAGCACCGACGCCAACCCGTCGCACACCTACACGACGGCCGGCGTCTATGCCGCCACGCTGACGGTCACCGACAGCGAGGGAGCGACCAACCTGCAGACGGTCACGGTGAACGTCGCCAGTCCGAACGTGCTGCCGGTTCCCCAGTTGGGCGCCAGCACCACCGACGGCCGGGCACCGCTGGCGGTGAACCTCACGTCGGCCGGGTCGGTCGACCTTGACGGCATCATCGTCAGCTACAGCTGGAACCTCGGTGACGGCAGCCCGGTGGAGACCACGCCGGACGTGTCGCACACCTACGGGCCCGGCACGTGGACGGCCACGCTCACCGTGGTCGACGACGACGGGGCCAGCGTGACGACCTCGAGGACCATCAACTCGACGGTCAACCAGTCGCCCGTCGCCCAGGCTGCGGTCACCCCGGCCAGTTCGCTGGCCCCGGCCACGGTCCAGTTCAGCTCGGCGGGCAGCAACGATCCGGACTGCGCCTACATCGGTCCGTGCCCGGGGCTCAGCTACGCCTGGGACTTCGGTGACGGTTCGGCTCCGAGCTCGGATCCGAACCCGGTCCACACCTACGCCGCCGGGACCTACACCGCCACCCTGGTGGTCCAGGACAACGAGGGTGCCCTCGCCTCGACGACGGTCCAGGTGATCGCCAACACGGCGCCCACGGCGGTGGCCGAGGCGGACGTGGTGCTCGGTGACGGACCGCTCACGGTCAACTTCACCGGATCCAACTCGACCGATGGGGACGGCACGATCGTCGGCTACGAGTGGGACTTCGGTGACGGCAGCCTCGTGAGCACCCTGGCCGACCCGGCGCACACCTACGCTCCGGGCATCTGGACCGCCACGTTGACGGTCACCGATGACCAGGGGGCCACGTCCACCGCGACGGTGACGATCGACGTGAACGATCCGCCGACGGCGTCGGCCACGTCCAACGTGACCTCGGGCGTCGCTCCGCTCACGGTGAACTTCACCGGGTCCGCCAACGACAACGACGGTTCGTTCAGCCTGAGCTGGGACTTCGGTGACGGTTCGCCGGCGGTCACCGACTCGCTGAACCCGTCGCACACCTACACCAGCGCCGGGACCTACGCGGCGACGCTGACGGTGACGGACGACAGGGGAGCGGTGGCCGTCTCGAATCAGATCATCATCGAGATCACGCCGCCGTAATCGGCATCGACGGCAGCGACAGGACCAAGCAACTTCGAGACATTCAGGGCGAACGTTCACCAGCCAATCCGACTGGTGACCACAACGGGGGAATCATGATCACAGGATCAGGAGGACGCATGAGCTACTCCAACGGAGCGGGCGTGAAGGGTATGCGCGCAGGACGTTCAAGGACTGTGGTGGCGGCAGTCGTCGCAGCAGCGGCCTTGATCGCAGCAGGGTGTGTACCTGCTGCTGGGGGCACCAATGCGCGGCCTGTGGCGTTCGCCGGGGCCGACGTCACCACCGGTGTGGCGCCCCTGACCGTGCAGTTCAGTTCCGCCGGTTCCGTCGACGCCGACGGGACGATCGACTTCTACCAGTGGGACTTCGGCGACGGAAGCGGCACCAGTGACGCCGCCAATCCCGTGCACACCTACCTGGTCGGTGGGGCCTACGTGGCCCGCCTGACTGTCACCGACGACGCCGGTGCGACCGCCTCGGCCACGGTGGTCCTGAACGTCGGTGCGAGCGACAACCAGTCCCCGGTCGCCGTCGCCGCCGCCGCCACCCCGGCCACCGGCAAGGCGCCGCTCAGCGTCTCGTTCAGCTCCGCCGGCTCTGCGGATGCCGACGGCTCGATCGTCTCCTACAACTGGAACTGGGGCGACGGCACCGCCAACGGCAACACGCCCAACCCCTCGCACGTCTTCGCATCGGCCGGCACCTACGTCGTGAGCCTGACCGTCACCGACAACGTCGGTGCGACCGGCACCGCGACCACGACCGTGGTCGTGTCGCCGAACCAGTCGCCCACCGCCGCGGCATCGACGGCGACGCCGATCGCGATCGCCCCCGCCACCATCTCGTTCAGCTCGGCGGCATCGGTGGACCTCGACGGGATCATCGTGACGCGGCGCTGGAACTTCGGCGACGGATCGCCGCTGAGCGCGACCGCGAATCCGACGAAGGTCTACAACACCCCCGGCAACTACACGGTCACGTTGACCGTCATCGACGACAACGGCGCCCAGGACGTGGCGTCGCTGAACATCGCCGTCCTGTCGGTCAACCAGGCGCCCGTTGCGGTCGCCAACGGCACGCCGGACAAGGCGAACCTGAAGGCCCCGCTGGCCGTGGCGTTCAGCTCGGCCGGTTCGGTCGATCCCGATGGCTCGATCGCCACCTACGAGTGGGACTTCGGTGACGGCGACACCTCGACCGATCCCAACCCGACCCACGTCTACACCGCAGAGGGCGTCTACGCGGCCACGCTGACGGTGACCGACGACCGGGCGTTCCCGGCACCGCTCACCGACACCGCCACGGTCGTGGTGACCGTGAATGCGATCAACACGCCGCCGGCGGCTGCCGCGGCCGTGACGCCGGAGAGCGGCAAGGTCCCGCTGCCGGTGCAGTTCGACTCCGCCGGATCGGGCGACCTCGACGGCACCGTCACGTACCTGTGGGACTTCGGCGACGGCAGCACCTCGACCGACGCCAACCCGTCGCACGTGTACACCTCGGTCGGCACGTTCATCGCCACGCTGACCGTGACCGATGACGACGGTGCGACCGCCACCGCATCGGTGAGCGTCGAGCGGGTCTTGAACCAGTTCCCGACCGCCGCCGCAGCGGCCACGCCCGACTCCGGGAAGGGGCCGCTCACGGTGGCCCTGTCGTCGGCCGGCACGGTCGACATCGACGGCACGGTGGCGTCCTACAGCTGGGACTTCGGCGACGGTTCGTCGGCCAGCGCCGAGGAGAACCCGACGCACGTCTTCGCCCCGGCCGCGGACCCCTACACGGTGACGCTCACGGTGACCGATGACAGCGGCGACGCCGACACGGCCACCGTCCAGGTGTTCTCGGCGCTGAACGTGGTCCCCGTCGCAGTGGCCAACTCCGACGTGTCCGCAGGCAACGCTCCGCTCGACGTGGTGTTCAGCTCGGCCGGTTCGTTCGACCCCGACGGCACGACCGTCGCCTACGAGTGGGACTTCGGTGACGGCAGCCCCGTCACCTCGGACCCGAACCCGAGCCACACCTACACCAACGAGGGCTCCTTCTCGGCGGTCCTGACCGTGACCGACTCCGACGGTGACACCACCAGTGCGCCGCTGACCATCGAGGTCAGCGCCAACCCGGCTCCGGTCGCCGACCTGGTCGTCACCTCGGTCACGCCGGCGTCGACCAAGATCCCGGTGGCCGTGGCCTTCGACGGTTCCGGCTCGAGCGACGACGGGACGATCGTGTCCTACGACTGGGACTTCGGCGACGGCTCGACCGGGACCGGCGCAACGCCGACCCACACGTACACCACGGCTGGCTCGTTCGTCGTCACGCTGACCGTGAAGGACAACGGCGGACTCACCAACACGGCGTCCACGACGGTCACCACCCTGCCGAACCCGGCGCCCACGATCGTCGCCTCGGCCACGCCGCAGGTCGGCAAGGGGCCGCTCGCCGTCACGTTCAACTCGGACGGCACGGCGGACGCCGACGGCACCGTGGTCTCCTACGTCTGGAACTTCGGTGACGGCAACTCCTCGACCGATCCCAACCCGACCAACACCTACGCCGTGGGCAGCTACACCGCAGAGCTCACCGTGACCGACGACGACGGCAACACGGCCTCGACGACGTTCGCGATCGTGTCGCAGGCGAACGTCCTGCCGGTGGCCGTGGCCAATGCCACGCCGGGCAAGGCGAACCTGAAGGCCCCGCTGCCGGTGGCGTTCAGCTCGGCCGGCTCCATCGACAACGACGGCGACATCACCGCCTACGCCTGGGACTTCAACAACGACGGCACGGTCGACTCGACCGACGCCAACCCGTCGTTCACCTACCTCACCGATGGCACCTTCACGGCGGCGCTGACCGTGACGGACACCGACGGCGCCACCGACACGGCCACCGTCCAGGTGGTCGTCGGTCCGGAGAACGTCGCCCCGGTGGCGGTCCCGAGTGCGGACCGGACCTCGGGCAAGCGCGACCTGACGGTCAACTTCTCCTCGGCCGGTTCGTTCGACCCCGACGGCACGATCGTCGGGTACCGCTGGGACTTCGGTGATGGATCCCCGACGTCGACCGACGCCAACCCGACCCACACGTTCACCGTGGGCACGTGGACGGCGACCCTGACCGTGACCGACGACGAGGGCCTGACGCACACCGCTCCGATCAGCATCTCGTCCAACCCGCCGCAGGCCCCGGTCGCCGGTGCGACCGCGACCCCGAGTGCCGGCAAGCGCCCGCTCGTGGTGCAGTTCTCCTCGGCGACGTCGAGCGACCCGGACGACTCGATCGTCACCCGGGCGTGGGACTTCAACAACGACGGCACGGTCGACTCGACCGACGCCAATCCGTCGTTCACCTACGCCGAGGGCAGCTACACCGCCCAGCTCACGGTGACCGACGACGAGGGGCTGACCAGCTCGACGACTGTCAGCATCGTCTCCAACCCGAACCAGGCCCCGACCGCGGTCCTGAACTCGGACAAGACCTTCGGTGGTCCGCCGCTCGTGGTGCAGTTCTCCTCCACCGGTTCGGCCGACCCCGACGACTCCATCGCCTCCTACACCTGGGACTTCGGTGACGGCGGCACCTCGACGCTCCCCAACCCCATCTACACGTTCGCCAACGAGGGTGACTTCACGGTGACGTTGACCGTGGCCGACCAGGAGGGTGTGACCGCCACGGCGACCCGGGCCATCACGGTCCTGGGTGACGTCTCGTTCGTGTCGACCTCGGGCAACGATGCCAACTCCGGCACGCCGACCAACCCCAAGCGCACGATCCAGGGTGCCCTCACCGCAGCGGCGGCGAACGGTCAGACCGACCTCCGTGTCGCCGGTGGCGCCTACGACGCCTTCACCGTGGTCGCCGGCGTGAACGTGACGGGCGGCTACGACCAGAGCTTCGACGCCGGTGGCACCAACGGTGCGACCACGGTCACGGTGACCGGAGCGGCCGACGCTCCGGCGGTGACCGCGACCGGCGTGTCGGTCCCGACGACGCTCCGGCGCCTGACCCTGCGTCCGGGTGACGGGAGCACCGCTTCCGGCTCGACCGGCGTGCTGGTGCAGTCGTCCTCGAACGTCACGCTCGACCAGGTCGACGTGGACAGCGGGACGCCGAGCGCCTCCGGTTCGAGCGCCTACGGCGTCCGTGTCCTGACCGGCTCCAACGTGACGATCACGAACAGCACCGTGACAGCCCAGAACGTCGTCGCTGGTTCGTCTGGTTCGGTCGGATCCGCCGGTGCCGCAGGCGCCAACGGCAGCAACGCCAACGACGGCTCCAACCCCAGCCAGGGCGGCGGTGCCGGCGGCAACACCCCGGCGACGCGCAACGGTGGCAACGGCGGCTCCGGCGGCGGCGGCGGAGGCAGCTTCGGCGGACCCACCAACCGGGCCGGTAACGCAGGTGTGAGCGGTGGCGCCGGTGCTCCCGGCGGTGCAGCTGGCCCGTCCGGCTCCGGTGGCGGCGGCGGTGGCGCCGGCGGCGCTGCGGGCACTGCCGGTGCTCCCGGTGTCTCCGGGTCCGGTAGCGCCCCGGGTGACCTCTTCGACGGAACCGACGGCTCCTCCGGCGGAACCGGTGGCTCCGGCTCCGGTGGCTCCGGCGGCGGCGGTGGCGGCGGTACCGACGGCAGCAGCAGCAATCGTCGTGAAGGCGGCGGCGGTGGCGGCGGTGCCGCTGGCGGCACTGGCGGTCTCGGCGGTGGCGGTGGTACCGCTGGCGGCGGCTCGTTCGGTGTCTACTCCCACAACGCCTCGGTCACGGTGACCGGGACCGCGATCACCACCGGCAACGGTGGCGACGGCGGCGCTGGCGGTGCTGGCGGTCTCGGCGGCAATGGCGGCAACGGCGGCAACGGCGGTGCTCCCTCGACCAACAACACCACCAGGAATGCTGCCGGTGGCGGTGGCGCAGGTGGTGGCGCCGGTGGCGCCGGTGGCGCCGGTGGTGGCGCCGGTTCCGGCGGCCCGTCGGTCGGCGTGTACTCGACCGGGTCCGGCCAGCAGATCGTCTCGACGACGACGGCGACGCTCGGGACCGCCGGAAGCGGTGGTGCCGGTGGTGCCGGTGGTGCTGGTGGTGCCGGTGGAACCGCCGGAGCTGCGGGAACGTCCAATACGGCGGGCCGGAACGGTCTGGCCGGCAACGCCGGTGCGTCCGGTGCGACCGGCAACGGTGCCTCGGCCGGGGCCAACGGCGCCCGTGCCGCCCGGGTCCACTCCAACACGGCGCCCACGGCGGTCGCCGGCGTGAACGCGACGACGGGACGCAGCCCGCTGACCGTGCAGTTCACCTCGGCATCGTCGGTTGACCCGGACGGCACGATCGTGGCCACCAGATGGGTCTTCGGTGACGGTTCGCCGGACTCGACCGAGGCGAACCCGACCCACACGTACACGGGTCCGGGCGCCCGGACGGCCGTGCTGATCGTCACCGACGACAGCGGTGCGACGAGCACCTCGTCAGTGGTCGTGACCGCCACGGTCAACCAGGGCCCGACGGCGGTGGCCAACGGCGCACCGGTGCGCGGCGTGTTCCCGCTGACGGTGGACTTCTCCTCGGCCGGCTCGGTGGACACCGACTGTGACCTGGGCGGAGCGTGCCCCGGTCTGAGCTACAGCTGGAACTTCGGTGACGGCGGTACCTCGACCGATGCCAACCCCTCGCACGAGTACGTGACGCCGGCCACCTACACGGCCACGCTGACCGTCACCGACAACGAGGGCGCCACGGCGACCGCGACGGTGTCCGTCAACGTCCGGGAGCCCAACCTGCCGCCGATCGTGGCGGCCAGCGGGACCCCGACGTCGGGCAAGGAGCCGCTGACGGTGAGCTTCAGCTCGGCCGGCACGGTCGACCAGGAGCTCGACGGAACGGTCGTGGGCTACCAGTGGAACTTCGGTGACGGTTCGGCGACGAGCTCGAACCCGAACCCGACCCACACCTACACCTCGGCCGGCACCTACACCGCCACGCTGACGGCCACCGACAACGACGGTGGGACCGCCACGGCGACGGTCGTCACGAACGTCGACCCGAACGAGGCGCCGACGGCGGTTGCGTCGGCCGACATCACCGGCGGCCACTCGCCGCTGACGGTGAACTTCAGCTCGGCCGGGTCCAGCGATCCCGAGGGTGCCTCGCTCACCTACAGCTGGAACTTCGGTGACGGGACGACCTCCACCGAGGCCAACCCGACGAAGGTGTACACCAACGCCACGGCATCGACGATCGTCCGGACGGCGACGTTGACGGTGACCGACGACAAGAACATCACGGGCACCTCGACGGTCCTGATCGACGTGTGGCCGGTCAACCAGGCGCCCACCCCGGCGATCAGCGCCACGCCGCAGTCCGGGAAGACCCCGCTGACCGTGTCGTTCGACGCCGGGGCCTCGACCGACGCCGACGGTTCGGTGACGGCCTACAACTTGGACTTCGGCGACGGTTCGCCGACGACCTCGGACGTGGACCCGACCCACACCTACACGTCGGCCGGCACCTACACCGCCACGCTGACGGTGACCGACGACGACGGAGCCACCGGTTCCACCACCAAGGTGATCACGGTGGCGGACAACGTGGCCCCGACGGCGTCGGGCCAGGTGACGCCCACCAGTGCGAAGGCGATCTTCGACACCTTCACCTTCAACGGGTCGGCATCCTCCGACCCCGACGGGACGGTCGTGAGCCACCACTGGGACTTCGGCGACGGCGGGACCGCCACCGTGGCCAACCCGACGCACGTGTACGTGGCCGCAGGCAACTACACGGCGACGCTGACGGTGACCGACGACAACGGGGCGACGGGGACGGTCTCGGTGGCCGTGACGGTGGTGGACAACGTGGCGCCCACGGCGGCCGCCGCGGTGACCCCGGCGACCGCCAAGGCAGTCTTCGACACCGTCACGTTCAGCTCGGCCGGTTCGGCGGACCCCGACGGGACGATCACCGGGTACCTGTGGGACTTCCACGACGGGACGACGTCGACGAACCCCAACCCCACCAAGGTGTACGCGACCTCCGGCGTCCGGACGGTGTCGTTGACGGTGACCGACAACAACGGCGCCACGGGGACGGCCTCGACGACCGTCACGGTCGTCGACAACGTGGCCCCGTCGGCCGCACCGTCGGTCAACCTCACCAGCGGTGGCACCACCACGAACTTCAACTTCGCCGCCAATGCGGCGGACACGGACGGCACGGTGTCGACGTACTTCTGGAACTTCGGGAACGGCACGTTCGCCACGACGGCGAACGTCAACAACAAGAAGTTCCCGACGGCAGGTACGTACAACGTCACGGTCACGGTGACCGACAACAACGGGTCGGCCACCACGTCGGCCCCGATCACGATCACGATCAGTTGAGTGAGAGACCAGGGGGAACGGCGATGGAGCATCGACCGACACACCGAGCGGGCAACCCGAGGGGGGCAGTGGTGACACGACAGGGCGTCACGAACAGAACACGATCCGCAGGTCGATCGCCTCGACTGCACCGTAGGGTGCAGGCCTCGGTGCTCGCCATGGCGCTGCTCGCCACCACAGTGGCGACGGTCCAGGTGGCCGGCGCGCAGCCGGTGGGAAACCCCGGGACCATCAACTTCACGATCATCGACGGTGCTGTCCGCATTGGCGGCCAGAACGTGCCGCTGGAACCGGCGGAGTTCCCGCAGTGCTCCGACGGTGAGAACAACGACGGCGATCCACTGAATCCGGCGGCCGCCCAGGACCTGCTCGTGGACTTCCCCGCCGACCCGCAGTGCTCGAGCGCACTCGACAACTCCGAGGTGGCGTCCGGGTTCCAGGCCAAGCAGGACACCGTCTTCACCGGAACGGTCGGTGCCAACGGGTCGATCTCGATCCCGCAGTCCGGCGTCGTGTTCCCGCCCCAGTACGTCTTCGCCGAGGGTGGCGTGATCGCCGCCCTGGTCCAGCCGACCGGCAACGCCACCGGCAACATCAACCCGCTGACGGGCGCGGCGACGCTCCAGGTCCCGCTCCGGCTGAAGATCGAGGGTTCGGCCCAGGGCATCGACCTGGGCGGCAGTTGCATCGTCGGCCCGTTCACCCTGAACCTGCGGACCGGGACGACCACACCGCCTCCGGGGTTCGATCCGCTCGTCGGTGTCCCCTACGACCCGGCCACCGGTGAGGCCACGCTGGTGGACAACAACTTCGCCGTCCCGGCGGCGACCGGCTGCGGTCCGCTCGGTGCAGCCAGCGGGCCGCTCAGCGCGGCCTTCGGGCTCCCCTCGCCGGCGGGCGTGAACCAGGCGACCCTGGTCACCCGGGCCACCCCCAAGGTCACCAAGGGCGTGAGCGCCTCGAACGTCCCCTCGGTGAGCACCGGCATCGCCCCGCTGACCGTCAACTTCAACGGCACGGGATCGACCGCCGTCAAGCCGATCGCCGCCTACCAGTGGGACTTCGAGAACGACGGCACGGTGGACGCCACCGGGCCGACGGCGTTCACGACCTACGCCACGCCCGGCACGTACCAGGCGCGGCTCCGGGTGGTCGACACCGACGGCGACGCGGACACCTCGATCGTGACCGTCACGGTCAACGAGCCGCCCAACTCGCCCCCGGTCGCTGCGATCGGCAGCTCGGGCACCGGCGGACAGGCGCCGTACACCGTCAACTTCGACGGCACCGGCTCGAGCGACCCGGACGGAACCATCGCCTACTACGCCTGGGACTTCGGGAACGGCCGGACCGCCACGACGGCGACCGGGTCTGCGACCTACACCCAGCCCGGCACCTACACCGTCAGCCTGACGGTGACGGACAACCGTGGTGCGACCGCCACGGCGACACGGGAGATCGTCGTGACCGGTGCCCCGAACGTGGCGCCCAATGCCGTCATCCGGACCGTGTCGGTCGCCGGCACGATCCCGCTCACGGTGAACCTGTCGGGCGGCAACTCGAACGACCCCGACGGCTCGATCGTGGGCTACTCCTGGGATCTGGGCAACGGCCAGACGGGCACGAGTGCAGCGATCCAGGCCGTGTACACCGAGGCCGGTTCCTACACCGTCACGCTCACCGTGACCGATGACCGGGGTGCAACGGGCACCCAGACGCTCGTCGTCGACGTGTCCGAGGACTCCAACATCGCCCCCGGCGCCGACTTCGAGGCCGACCAGGTCTCGGGAACGGCCCCGCTGACGGTGAACTTCAACGGTTCGGCATCGGCCGACGTCGACGGCACCATCGCCAGCTACGCCTATAACTACGGCAACGGCCAGAACGGCACGGGCGTCGTCCCGGCTGCGGCCACCTACACCTTCCCCGGCACCTACACCGTCACGCTGACGGTGACGGACAACAAAGGTGCGACCGGCACGGCGACCAAGACCATCACGGTCACGCCGCCTCCCAACCAGTCGCCCTCCGGCAGCGTCGCGGCCTCGACGGCCGTCGGCAACGCACCGCTGCTGGTGCAGCTGTCGAGCGCCGGCTCGGTCGATCCGGACGGTGCGATCACCGGGTACTCCTGGAGCCTCGGCAACGGCTCCACGTCCACGAGCCCGAACCCGAGCGCCATCTACAACGCGGCCGGCGTCTACACGGTCCAGTTGACGGTGACCGACAACCAGGGCGCCACGTCGGTGCGCAGCCAGACGATCACGGTCAACCCCGCCAACGTGGCGCCGACGGCGGTCATCGCCGCCAACCGCGTCACGGGCCCGTCGCCGCTGGCGGTGAGCTTCAACGGCGCCGGGTCGAGCGATCCGGACGGGTCGATCGTCAGCTACTCCTGGAACTTCGGGAACGGCCAGACGGCCACGGGCCCGCTCGCCTCGGCGACCTTCGCCCAGGGCAGCTACACGGTGCGTCTGACGGTCGTCGACAACCGTGGGTCGAGCAGGTTCACAACCGTGACGGTCGTGGCCGGCACCACCAACGTGCTGCCGAACGCCAGGGTGACGGCGCTGCCGACAGCCGGACCGGCTCCGCTGCTGGTGACCTTCAGCGGCATCGGATCCTCGGACCCGGACGGTTCGATCATCAGCTACGCCTGGAACTTCGGTGACGGAACCTCGGCGACTGGCCAGGTGGTCCAGAAGACCTACACGATCTTCGGCACGTACGTCGCCACCTTGACGGTGACCGACAACCGTGGTGCGACCAGCACGGCGAGCGAGACGATCGTCGTGGATCCGCCGTCTCCGGCTCGTGACCGGATCCGCCTGGGCTACACGGGTGGGGTGAACTACAACTTCGACGGCCCCACGAACGGCGTCGGTCTCCGTGTGCAGCGTGACGTCTTCGGACTCCTCTCGGTGACGGGCTCGGCTCCGTTCACCGGCCCAGGCGGGTCCAACGCCACCGTGACGGTGAGCCTGAACCGGTTCCTCATCTTCAACGCCCACAGCGGGACCATCACCGTCAACGACCCGCAGAACGGTCTCGTCAACGTGACTTCGTCACTCTTCCTGTCGTCGCTGTCGAGTCCATCGGGGAACTCCGCACGCGGACTGATTGGCGGAACGTTGAGCAACCCCACGCGGACCTACACGCTGGCGTTCACGATCGATGACCGTGCAGCCTGAGCGACCCGTCCATGTCCGTCGTGGCCATCGGTTGGTGTTGGCTGCGGTAGCAGTAGGGATCGGCGTGGTCCTTGCGGCTGCATGCGTGCCGCCGCCACCACCACCGCCTCCGCCGGGCGGGGGAGGGACCACCACCACGACCACCGTTCCCGGAGCAACAACGACGACGTTGGCCCCCGGCGTGACCACGACGACGCTGGTTCCTGGAGGCAACACGGCACCGACGCTCACGGCGGGCCGAGCTCACGTCTGCTCGCTCCGTTTCGATGGAACCGTGCGCTGCTGGGGAGACAACAGCTTTGGGCAACTGGGTAACGGCACCAACGTGTCGTCCCCGATTCCTGTGAAGGTGGTCGGCCTCGACGGGGTCACCGGCGTGTCTGCCGGTGGCAATCACACGTGCGCGGTTCGGGTGAACAGCGAGGTGCGTTGTTGGGGGAACAACGCGTCTGGTCAGCTCGGCGATGGGAGCACGACCCAGTCGAACGTCCCGGTGAGCCCGTTCAACCTGTCGGGCATCACGGCCATCACAGCCGGCGGGGCGCACACCTGCGGCCTCCGGTCGACCAGAACCGTCACGTGCTGGGGTGACAACTTCAACGGTCAGCTCGGAACCGGTTCGAACTCGCCAGGACCGACCCCGCGGAGCGTTGCTCTGGTGATCGACGCCACTGCGCTCGCCGCCGGCGACTCGCACACGTGTGCGTTGATTCTCGGCGGAACGTTGTCGTGCTGGGGCGACAACTTCTCCGGCCAGTTGGGGAACGGCACCTTCGTCGACGCCAACGTCGCCGGGACGGTCGTGGGGCTCTCCGGAGTGACGTCGATTGTGACCGGGTCTGCGTTCACATGCGCAAACCGATCCACCGGGATCGCGGCGTGTTGGGGTGAGAACCTGTTCGGACAAGTGGGGAACGGTGTGGTGTTCCCGCCACCCCCGAATCCGGGAGATCCACCTCCGCCTGATCTACGCGTGAACGTCCCGGCCAATGTGGTGTCGTTGGCGTCCGTCTCGGCGATCGGCCGGGGAATTGACCACATGTGCGCAATTGCGTCCGGTTCCCTGCTCTCGTGCTGGGGTCGAAACGATTTCGGTCAGGTCGGTGACGGAACAACCGAAGCGACGTCGACACCTCGAACCACGCCGGTGTTTGGTGCCGTGGCGGTGACCGGGGGCAGCGACTTCTCCTGTGCCCTCAAGTCCAACGGTTCAGCGCAGTGCTGGGGAGCCAATTCGTCGGGACAGTTGGGCAACAACACGACGATTGATTCGCTCACGCCTGTGAACGTCGTTGCGCTCTGAAGCAAGCCGATGACGCAGCGTTGATCACGTGGGTCGGCGGCGCCGCCGGTCGACGGCGAGACAGCCCCAGCCGATCGGGACGACCAGCCAGTGGGAACCGATTCGGAACACGACTGCGGCTGCAAGCGCCGTGGCGGTGTCCATCCCGGCGCCGGTGAGCGCCACGACGAGAGTGGCCTCCACCTGACCGGCCCCTCCGGGAACGAGCGGGATGGCACCGGCGAGTTGGCTGGTTCCGTACGCCGCCAGAATGGCCAACCACGGGACCTCGCCGCCGACGGCGACGATCGACGCCACGAGTGTGACGAACTCACCGGCCCAGCTCAGCACCTGCAGGACCCACACCGAGGCCCACCGAGTACCGCCGGCCCGGATCTCGCCGAATCGTTCGACGAACTCCTCGGCCACTGATTCGGCGTCACTGCGGTCCCGCCGACGGAGCTTCCGCCACGCCTGCACCACCGCATGGGTCGGAGCGAGGAGCACCTGAGGTCTGCGGGTCACCCAGAAGAACCCACCGAGTAGGAAGAGCGCCATCAGGGCCGGAACGATCACCGTCAGTGTGCCCTGCCCGAGGATGGCGAAGCCGATGAGAGTTGCGGCAACCAGGACGGCCGGGGCCACCACGCCGGAGGCCACCGTGACCCAGGTGGCGCCTGCGGCGTCGGTGCCGGCGTCTCGGTACCGCTGGATCATGTACGCCGTGGCGAGAGCGCCGCCGCCGGGAACGGTCGCAGCGATGGCTCCGCTGGCGAACGACGCTGTGGTGGCCTCACCCAAGCGGAGTCGGCCTCCAGCTGCGTCGAGCAGGACGACCCGCACCGCGGCGAAGAGAGCGATCGAGAGGATGCTCGTGATGAGCCCGAGCGTGAGCCACGTCAGGTCGATGTCTCGTACCTGTCGGAGCGCTTCGACGACCGACTGGCGCTCGAGCAGTACGAACGCCACCAGCCCGACAACGGCGAGTGCGCCAACTGCGATGTGCCAGCGGTTCGGGCGACTCGTGGTGCTCCGGTGCGGCTCCACAGAACCTTCCTAGCCGAGACGGTCCGGGCAGTGGTGCCGTGGGGCTGTTGGGTCCTCGACGGGGAGTTGAACTGCCGTCCCGGCTAATCTCTCGGCCCATGACGACCACCGATCGACCCCGAACCACCCCCGGCTCCCCGGGTGCAGGGGGACCAGCGTCCCGGGGCTTCATCATCGTGGGTGTGGCGGTTGTGCTCGGTGCGATCCTGCTGCTCCGTGCCGGCGGAGTCGGCTTCCAGTCGTCGGACGCAGGCATCGAGATCTCCACCGATGACAGCACCACCACGACCGCCGCCCCGACCACGACGGTTCCGACGACGGATCGGGCGCCATCACAGGTCAAGGTCGTCGTGGCCAACGGTTCTGAGGTCTCCGGGCTCGCCGGTAAGGCCGGGCAGTTCCTCGCTCAACAGGGCTACACGAACTCCCTCGCCGTCGATGCCATTGCGCAGGTCTCCGTGACCACGGTCTACTACTCGCCTGGATTCGAGTCGGCGGCTCAGGCCGTCGCCCGACTCCTCGGATTGAGCTCAGCGCAGGTCCAACCGCTGCCGGAGGGCTCCGAGTTGACCGAGAACCAACCGACCGACGCCGGCGTGATTGTCGTGGCCGGCCCCGAGATCGCCTCGATCGTCGGGGCGAAGGCGACGTCGACCACCGGAGGTTCGGGGTCGAGTGGTTCGGGGTCGAGTGGTTCGGGGTCGAGTGGTTCGGGGTCGAGTGGTTCGGGGTCGAGTGGCAACTAATTCACCCAGCGACCCGCCTCAACGCTCACTGCGGTAATGCCGGGCGAGGAGCGTCCAGACGATCCAGTCGGGGTCTTCATCGCTGCGGTGCGGGCGAATCGTCCTGCTTCGGTACTCGCACTCGACTTCGATGGAACGCTGGCGGAGATCGTCGAGGATCCTGCGGTTGCAGTCCCATTGCCCGGTGCTGTGGCCGCTGTGGAGCGGGCCGCCTCCCGGTGGGGTGAGGTGGCTGTGGTGTCGGGTCGGCCGTTGAGTTTCCTCGAGAGGTATCTCCCGGCTCCCGAGGTGACGCTCGTGGGACTCTACGGGCTCGAGATCCGACGTGCGGGGAGCGTCAGCGAGCACCAGGACGCAGCGGCGTGGCGTGCCGCCGTCGGGCGGGCTGTTGAGCTCGCTCGGGAATCGACCCTGGAGCGGGTCGGCATCGAGTCAAAGGGGGCGTCGCTGACGTTGCACTACCGAACGGCTCGTGATCAGGCACTTGCGGTAGAGGACGTAGCACGGCAGATTGCTGCGGCCACGGGTCTGCTGGTTCGGCCCGCCAAGCTGAGCATCGAGCTCCACCCGCCGACGTCGGTGGACAAGGGGACCGCAATGGCCGACCTGGCGTCTCGCCACCCCGGACCGGTGGGTTTCGTCGGCGACGATCTTGGCGACCTCCCGGCTTTCGGAGTGTTGTCCGGGCTCCGATCGACCGGCCGCATCACGCTCGCAGCCGCAGTCATCGGGGCGGAAACTCCAGCGGGAGTCACTGCGGCGGCCGATACGGTGCTCGACGGTCCGGCGGGGGTGCTCGACCTGCTCGACCGACTCGATCAGTGAACTCACTCTGCGGCGTGGAGCTGATCGGCGAGCCAGTCCTGTGGGGTGCGGGACTCGACGTCACGTCGTAGTTGCTCGCTTCGTGCCCGGCGTTCGGAAGGTGAACGGTCGATGATGGCGCTGAGCGCTTCACTCGTTGCGACCACGTCGAACGGATGCACCTCGTCGGCGGCTCCGGCGAGTTCCACGCTGGCACCGGCCTCGCTCGAGAGCACGACCTGACCGTGTCGCTCATTGACCGCCGGCCCCTCCTTGGCGACCAGGTTGAGACCG
>Ga0194132_10006882_pt1 | contig 17312 bp, 12 predicted proteins | sample TA2KigOf80mmetaG_FD_148612 | JGI IMG/M metagenome (GOLD analysis project Ga0194132, IMG submission 148612) | Freshwater microbial communities from Lake Tanganyika, Tanzania - TA2015054 Kigoma Offshore 80m | ecosystem: Environmental > Aquatic > Freshwater > Lake | place: Tanzania: Lake...
GAGTTCGAAGTCGCCCCGCCCCGGGCACCGCACGGGAGCACCGTGCGCGTCCGCTGGCGGACCATTGACGCGGCGCACACGGCCCTTGACGGCCAAGGCGTGAGCAATCAAGGCGCAGTGGATGTCCCGAACATCACCGCCCGGCGGACGTTCGTGCTCCGGGCCTCGGATGCCCACGGCCGGTTCGCCGAGGAGCGCAGATCGGTCGAGGTGGAGGCCGCGCCACCGCCGCCTCCACCACCGCCCGAACCGGTAGGCGAGCCCCTGACTGTGAGCGAGTTCGTGCTGATGACGGAGGCGGGCGTGCCGCACGAGACGGTGATGAAGCTGATCCGCTCGCGGCGGGTGAGCTTCCGTCACAGCTCCGTGGCAGCGGCCAAGCTGGAAGTTCCCGCCGAGATCCGCGGCGCGATCGTGCAGAGTTTCGCTGGCAACGAGGTGCGCGAGACCGCGCGGCCTCCCCTGACGCTGCGGCACGTCGAGTTGATTCGCGGACTCGGGGCCGGTGTCCCCGCCATCGCCGCCCTGGCCAAGGCCCGGACGTGCGCGATTTCCGAGCCTGACCTCGCCCGGCTCAATTCACCCGGAGACGCGGCGCTGGTTGGCGAGTTGGCCGGGATCTGCAGCCAACCTGTCGCGCCTCCACCCAAGCCCGCGCAACCGGCATCGGCGGTGAATCCACTGGACGAGCTGACCTACGTTCAAATCCCCAAAGGCACGTTCATCATGGGCTGCTCGGAAAACGACACCGATTGTGGGGGTGACGAGAAGCCGCCCCGGCAGCGGACGATTCCGGCCGATTTCTGGCTCAGCCAGACCGAGGTGACGGGCGCGGCGTACCGGCGGTTTGCGGGCGCGACGCGGCAGCTTGCTCCGGCTGAATCGCTTTCGTTGAAACGTCCAATCGTGAACGTCACCTGGCAGTCCGCCACGGATTACTGCGCCTGGGCCGGCGGAAGGCTGCCGACCGAAGCCGAATGGGAGTATGCGGCCCGGGCGGGCGACACTGGCGTCCGGCCCAAAGACATCGACGCGCACGCCTGGCACCTGGGCAACAGCGGCCGGCAGTTGCCAGACGCCGGCACCTCAAAGCCCAACGCGTTCGGGCTGTACGATATGCTCGGAAGCGTAATGGAGTGGACCTCGGATTCCTACAATGCGGCGGAAAAGGTGAACCGGGGCGGCGCCTTCGACAAGCCTGTCCGGTTCCTGCGCTATTCAGCCCGGGACAAGAACGCGCCCCGGAAGGAGTACTCAAATCTCGGATTCCGGTGCGTGTGGAACCGCACCCAATAGGATCAGGCCAACGCTTGAATCAGCGCGAGAGTGCGTTGCAGCCCGGCCCAATCCTCGTCGGTGGATGGATTGTAGTTGGTCACGCCCACCGCGATCACCGGGAGTTCCGCCATCAGCGACTTCACCAGCGCCGCGCCTTCCCGCACGGACATCCCGCCTGGCCGCGCAAAGTCCGTGTCGATGTGCAGGTAGATGGAGTCCGCGCGGGATGCGAGCTCGGGGATGCTCGTGGCAAAGCCCGCGGAGGCGGCGCGCTCCCGCTCGCCGGGCTCGATGTCGCTGCACGCCGGAAGGTAGACCGCGCCGCGGTCCACCGGATCCCCAAAGCCGGTCCGTGCCCGCAGTTCCTCGTGGCAGTCGCCCACCGCGGCGGCAAGGGACATGCCTTCCAGAGAGCCGCTGATCGAGGTCTCCGGTGTATGGAAGTCCGGGTGCGCGTCGAGCCACACAATGCCCAACCGCCACGGATCGAGTCCGGCGAGCGTGCCCAGGCACGAGTTGCAATTGCCCGCAATCACCACGGGGACGAGTTCCTGCGACACCGCCTGGCGCACGGCGAGCCGCACCTGCCGGTTCAGGTCGACCACCGCATCCAACCCCTCGCAGGACTTGTCCAGCAGGCTGACATGCTGCACCTGGACCGGAATCCCGCGCTGGCCGAGGATCCGGTCCGCACCCGCCGCCACGATCCGCTTCGGGCCGGCTCCCGCGCCCACCTCCGCTAGTCCCATGTGATAGGGAACCTCAATGATCAGGAATGCACGATCCGGCACAGGGTTTATCATCCTTTCGCGATTCTGTTTGGCGTGAACCACGGATACACCAGGGGCAGAAGAAACAGTGTCAGCAGGGTGCTGCTCAGCAGCCCGCCGATGACCACAGTCGCCAGCGGCCGCTGGACCTCGGCGCCCGTCGACACCGATAGCGCCATCGGCGCAAAACCGAAGCTTGCCACCAAGGCCGTCATCAGCACGGGCCGCAGCCTGTGCCCGGCGCCGTTGAGGATGGCCTCGCGGAGGTCCATTCCTTCCTCCCGCAACCGGTTGATCGCGCTCACCGCGACAATCCCGTTGAGCACCGCCACCCCGAACAGCGCGATGAATCCGATCGACGCCGAGAGGTTCAGGTTCAACCCGCGCAGCCACAGCGCGGCGACTCCACCCACCAGCGCGAACGGCACGTTCAACAGGATCAGCAGCGCCTGCCGTACCGAATGGAACGTTGCATACAGGATCGCGGCGATGATCGCCCCAGTCACGGGAATCACCAGCATCAGGCGTCGTGTGGCGCGCTCCTGGTTTTCGAACTGCCCGCCGTAGTCGATCGAATATCCGGGTGGGAGCTTCACCTGGCTGGCAACGCGGCGCCGCACTTCCTCCGCGAAGCCCCCCAGGTCGCGGCCGCGGACATTGGCCTGGACCACGATGCGGCGCTGGCCGTTCTCGCGCACAATTTCATTCGGACCGCTGGTACGCCGGATCCGCGCGACGTCGCCCAACCGGACGGTCTCACCGCCGGGCGCCGACAACACGAGCGACCGCAGCGCTTCGGCGTCCTCCCGCATCCGGTCCGGAGTCCGCATGACGACGTCCACGCGCCGCTGGCCCTCCACGACTTCGGACACCTTCGCGCCGCCCACCGTCATGTCGAGCACCGTGCGGACATCGGCAATGTTCAGCCCATAACGCGCCAAGACCGAGCGGTCGGCGTCGATGGTCAATTCGGGAACTCCGGTCACCAGCTCCATCTGCACGTCGGCGGCTCCGGGCACTGCGTTGAGAACCCGCAACGTGTCCTCTCCCAACGCCTCCAACCTCACTGGATCTTCACCGAAGATCTTGATCGCGAGATCCGCCTTCACACCCGAAACCACCTCGTCGAGCCGCATCGCCATCGGCTGCGTGAAGTTGTAGGCGACACCGGGAATCCCCGCTAGCGCCTTGTCCATTGCCTCGATCAGCTCCGCCTTGGTGTGGAAGCGCTTCCATTGATCGTACGGTTTCAATAACACATAGACGTCGCCCTGGTGGATCCCCATCGCCTCAGTGGCGAAATCCGGACGGCCGATCTTGGTGACGATGCCCGCAATCTCGGGAAAACCCGTGAGCACCTTCTCGATCCCATTGCTGATGGCCACCGATTCCGTGAGCGAGATTCCGGGGAGCTTACGGGTTTCCACGAGAATCGAACCTTCGTCGAGCCGCGGCATGAATTCAGTTCCGATGCGGCTCAGAGAAACCACCGCCACCACCAGAACCGCGAGCGCCGTGGCCACCACCAGCATCCGGACCCGGAACAGCACGCCCAGGACACTCTGGTAGTGCATCCGCAACGACTCAAACCAATGCTCGCCACGCTCTTTGAATCCCCGGGCGAGCGCGGCCTGCGCCGCTGCTGGCACCACGAACAGAGCCAGGAAGAGGGACCCCAGCAGCGCTGAACACACGGTTACGGCCATCGGCCGGAACATGCGGCCTTCGAGCCCCTCGAGCAGGAAAATCGGAAAGTAGACGGCGATGATGATCGCCACGCCGAACAGGATCGGCCGGGCCACTTCATGCGCAGCGGACCGGATCCGCGCGTTGGGGTCCTCGCCTCCTTCATGAAGGCGCCGCATCGTGTTCTCCATCATCACGACAGCGCCATCGACGATCATTCCGAAATCGATCGCGCCCAGGCTCATCAGGTTCGCTGATACGCCGAACCACTGCATCCCTGTGAATCCCGCGAGCATGGACACCGGAATCACCGCCACCACGATCAGGGCGGCCTTCAGGTTGCCGAGGAACAGCACCAGCACCACGACCACCAGCAGTCCACCCTCGACCAGGTTCACCGTCACGGTGCGGATCGTCGCGTCGATCACGGCCGACTGATCGTAGAAGGGACGCACCTGGACACCCTCGGGAAGCTGGAACGCCGCAATCCGCTTCTTCACCCGCTCGATCACTTCCTTGCCGTTCTCGCCCTTCAGCATGATGGCCATGCCCGACACTACCTCGCCTTTGCCGTCGCGCGTGACCGCGCCGTAGCGCGGCATTGGACCGGCGTGGACCCGCGCGACATCCCGCAGCAGGACCGGCGTCCCCTGGCGCGCCATGACAACAATGCGCTCCAAGTCCGCGGCGTTGCGGACACGGCCCAGGCCGCGCACGATGAACTGCTCCGGTCCGCGCTCAATGTAGCCGCCGCAGTTTTCGTTGTTGCCTTGAATGCGGTCGAACAAGTCCTTGAGCGGAACGCCATAGCGCAGCAATGCGGCGGGGTCCACTTCGATGTGATACTGGCGCGTCTCTCCGCCCCACGTGTTGACATCGTTGACGCCAGGCACCGTGCGCAACTGATTCTTGATGTGCCACTCGTGGAGCGTTTTGAGGTCCATCGCAGGCAGCGGCCCTTCGACCGTGTACTGGTAGATCTCGCCGAACGCGGTTGCCACCGGACCCAATTGCGGCTCGATGCCCGCGGGCAAGCGGTCCCGCACACTCTGCAGGCGCTCATTGAGCACCTGTCGCGCGAAATAGGTCTCCACGCCATCGTCGAACACGACGCTCACCATCGAGAGTCCGAGCTTTGACACGGACCGGATCTCGAGTGTCTTCGGAAGTCCCATCACCACCGTTTCAATCGGAAACGTCACCTGCGCCTCTACCTCGGCGGGACCCATCGCCGGACACTCGGTGGTGATCACCACCTGGTTGTTGGTCAGGTCGGGAAACGCGTCGATCGGAAGTCCGGCCAGGGCGCGCACACCGGCTACGATCAGGCAAACGAGTCCCAGCCACACCAGCCATCGGTTATCGAGCGCGCTGTCGATCAGCCGGTTGAGCAAGCTATTCCTCTTCAAGCGATTTCTTGAGCATCTGCGACTTGAGCGTGAACGCGCCGCGCGTCACCACCTGGTCGCCCGGGGTAAGCCCGTGCACGATTTCGACCCTTCCATCGCGCACCCGGCCCGTCTCAACGGCCACCGTCTCGTAATGCCCGTCTCCCTTGCGCACGAAGACGACCTGCTGGTCCTTCACTTCCTGAATCGCCGGCTCCGGAATCATCAACACGGGCATCGGACGGCGCAGTTCGAGTTCGGCATCGGCGTACATTTCCGGCTTGAGGGCGCCTCCTGGGTTGGCGATCTCAATCCGCGCCTGGACAGTGCGTGTCGCCGGGTCGAGTTGTTCCCCCAGCCGGCCGACGCGGCCAGCGAACACGCGGTCGCCGTGCGCTTTCACCCGTACCCGAGCGGGCATGCCGGAATGCAGCTTCGAGTAGTGCTCTTCCGCCACCGCGGCCACCATCCAGACCATCGACATGTCCGCGATCACGAACATCGCGCCACCCGGCTGGACCACGGATCCGGGCGTCACCAAGCGCTCCATCACCATGCCGTCCGCTGGTGACTTCACTGGAACCCAGTCACCGGCGTCCCCCGCCTTGCCGTGATCGGGATCGTCGGCTGGCACATCCAGAAACTCGACGAGATGAATGCGGGTCCGTTCAATCTCGTAGCCGGCCTGCCGGATCGCTTCCTCAACGCTGCGCAGCTCGGTCTCGGCGTGCTCCACCTGCTCGGCGGAAGCGGCCTTCAGTCCAAATAAAGTCTTTGCACGATCACGCGCCCGGCGCGCCTGAGCCTCTTGAGCCTTCCAGCGGGCCAGCTCACTGAGGGCTTTTTGGTAGGACGCACGGCCCTCATGGACCTCGTGGCTGTGCATCCGTGCGAGGATTTGGCCCCGTTTGACGGAATCTCCCAATTGAACTGGCGCCTCCATCACTCGCCCGTCAACGACAGCGCCAACACGCCACGTGCGGGCGTCATTCAGCACAATCCGGCCCGGGGCGCGAATCGCTTCCGGCAGCGACACTACCTGAGCCGCCTCGACCTCGACTTTTGCGTCGGTGCGCAACCCCCTCTCGGGCTTCGGGTCAGGCTTGGCGACCGCGTGGACCGCATCTGGCTGTTTTTCCCGCGTGCAACCGGCAACCAATAGAACGGCCAACAGAGCCGTACGCGTCATGGCTCCATCCCCATTGCCGCCCGCAACGCGGCTTCACTCTGCCGCAGCTCCGCCTGCCCTCTCGCGAATGCAATCTGGGTCTCCGTACGCAACCGCTGTGCATCCAGCAGACGCAACAGGTCCGACCCGCCCGCGCGGTAGGCGGCGTCGGCGATGCGATAGGTTTCCGCCGCTTGTTCCACGGCAGGTGCGAGTGCGGTGGTGATCTCGTTCCGCCTGATCCGGTAGTCGGACTCCGCCGCGGCCAGCTCCGCGCGGATCAAGGCTTCGGCTGCCGCCAGGTTCAGCTTCGCCAACCGAAGTTCCGCGCTTGCGTTCATGATGCCTCCCTGGTTTCGATTCGAAAACGGCAGGTCGACCTGCACGCCGCCGAGCATCGTATCCAATCCACCAGTCCGTTTGTATCCGAACACCACATCGACGTTCGGTCTGGCATTGGCCGCCTGCAAACGCTGATTCGCTTCGGCCTGATCGATCGCCAGCCGCGCAACCCTGAGCTCCTCGCGTTGCTTGAAGGCGTCTTCAGCAACAGCCGCGGGAACCGGTGTCTCCCGGTCCACGGGATCGGTGAAGGTGGCTTCCGGGTATTCAAGCGATCCCATCTCGCGCAAGAGCTGAATCCGGGCGCGGTCCAAGTCCAGCCGGGATTGATTCGTCGCGACCGCCAGCCGCTGCGCCTCAAGCCGGACGCGGATCAAATCAGCTTCCGCCATCGCGCCCTCCCTTACGCGCACTTCGTGGTAGCCGACGATGGCGCGCATTGTCGCGCCATCCTCGCGCAAGAGCTGCAAGACGCGAGCCGCACCCGCCGCGGTCCAGTAGGCCGCCGCAACACGCCCGCGAATCTGCTGCCGCACCAGCGCTGTCTCCGCCTCGGTGCGCCGCTGCGCGGCTTCCGCGGTCTCGACCCGCCGCCCGCGCTTGCCCGCGGTCTCGAAGGTGTTCTGCAGATACGCAAAGTTGTCTGTGTCGCGCAGGAAAACGAACGACGGATTCCCATAGGGCCTCGTGTTCTCGCTCTGCAGGATCAGCTTTGGATTAGGAACTATGCCCGCTTGCACCCGCTGCGCCGCCGCCACCTCGCTGCGCTGCGCGGATACCGCCAGCAGCGGGTGTTGCTCCATGGCGCGAGCCACTGCGTCCCGCTGCGATAACGCTATCTGCGCCAGGCATGGGACCGCGGGTGCAATCAGCCACAGCCTCGACGTCATGGGTGGTCCCGCAAAGCCTTCCGTCCAGCTTCAAGGACTTTGAGGATTGCATCCGCATCGTAGACACAGCCGCCCCAGGCTCCGCCGCTTGCATCCTGCAGCGCGGCCCAGAGGCGCGTGTCCGCGGGGAGATCAGGATCGGCGGCAAGGTCATCGCGAACTGGGCGGCCCGCCAGGATCGCGTCGCCCGATTCCACCGTTCCGTCCGGACCCACCAGGTTCACCGTCGCTTCGAGCTTCACCCGGTCAATCTCGATCCGCACCGTGTCGCCGTCCTCAATCTTGCCGAGCGGACCACCCGCCAGCGCCTCCGGCGACATGTGCCCGATGCAGGCGCCCGTCGAAACGCCGCTAAAACGCGCGTCCGTCAGCAGCGCGACGTGCTTCCCGAACGGCAGATGCTTGAGCGCGGACGTGATCTGATACGTCTCCTCCATCCCCGAGCCGAACGGACCCCGGCACATCAGCACCATGATGTCGCCCGACTGAACGGTGTGATTCTTGATGGCCGCGATCGCGTCACGCTCGCTGCGGAAGACTCGCGCCGGCCCTGTCATGCGGAAGACGCCATCCGGGTCCACCACCGACGGATCGATCGCCGTACTCTTGACGACGGAACCATCCGGTGTGAGGTTACCGGTTGGAAAGCAGACGGTCGAGGTGAGTCCGGCCGCACGGGCGCGGTCCGGACTCATGATGACGTTGTCCGGATCGATGCCGTCACGCGTTGCAAGCAGGCGCCGGAGCGCGGCACGGCGTTCGCTCTGCTCCCACCAGTCCAGCAGCGAGTCCCAGGTCTCGCCAGCCACTGTCAAGGCGCCGGATTCAAGCAATCCGGCCCGGCGGAGATGCAACATCACCTCTGGAACCGCACCCGCCAGGTACACCTGCGCCGTGATGTGATTCCGTGGACCGTTGGGCAGCACGTCGACCAGACGCGGCACGGCGCGATTCACCGCGGCCCAGTCCGCCGCCGACGGACGCCGCAGTCCCGCGGAATGCGCGATGGCCGGAATATGTAGGATCAGGTTTGTCGATCCGCCGAAGGCCGCATGCACCACCATGGCGTTGCGCAGTGCCTGGCCGGTCACCACATCGCGGTTGGACTGCCCGCGGGCAATCATTCCGAGCAGGGCGCGGGCCGAGCGACGCGCCATGTCGGTCCACACCGGGTGTCCCGATGGCGCCAGCGCGGAATGCGGCAGGCTCAAGCCGAGCGCTTCGCCGACCACCTGGGACGTGGCCGCGGTACCCAGAAACTGGCAGCCGCCACCCGGAGTCGCGCACGTGCGGCATCCCGCTTCCGCTGCGTACTCGAGCGTGATCTCGCCATGCGCGTAACGCGCGCCAAGCGTCTGGGCCTTGCCCGAATCCTCGCCGCCTTCGGCCGCCAGCGTCACTCCGCCCGGCGCCAGGATCGTGGGTTCGCCGTGCATGGCCGCAAGCGCGATCATCATGGCCGGGAGTCCCTTGTCACACGTGGCGACCCCCACCACGCCCCGCCGTGTGGGCAGCGAACGGATCAGCCGCCGCATCACCAGCGCCGCGTCATTGCGGTAGGGGAGCGAATCGAACATCCCGGTGGTGCCTTGCGAGCGTCCGTCGCATGGATCGGTGACGTAGCCGGCAAAAGGAACCGCGCGGTGTGCCGCCAGCTCGCGCGCCGCGGCCTCCACCAGCATGTGGACCTCAAAGTGTCCGGTGTGATAGCCGAGCGCAATCGGCTTTCCGCCGCTCTCCCGGAGTCCGCCATGCGTGCTCAGGATCAGGATGTCGGGACCGCCGAGCTTGGCCGGATCCCAGCCCATGCCCGCGTTCTGGCTCCATCCGAACAACTCGCCCGACGCGCCGCGGATCAGCATGTCGGGTGTGATTGGCAGGGAGCCTGAAGGGCCGGGCGCCTTGGTCTGAATGTCGTAGAGGGAGGCGTCGTTGGAGTCCAGGATCTCCTGGATTCGGGACTGGGTCATGAGTCTCCATCTTAGTTTAGGCGTTCCGGGCTACAATGAACAGAAGGCTGCGAATTTCCCGCGGCTCCCACCCACCCGTGACCGCAATCTATCCGGGCTCGTTCGATCCACTCACCAACGGCCATCTTGATCTCATCCGGCGCTCGTCGGGGATGTTCGACAAGCTGGTGGTGGCGGTTTTGAACAACGAGTCCAAGCAGCCTCTGTTTTCCGTCGCCGAGCGGCAGGACATGCTGCGCGATGCCATGAGCGGGATGCCCAACGTTGAGGTCGGCACGTTCAGCGGACTCCTGGTCCACTACGCCAAGGAGCGTGGGGCACGGGTGATCCTGCGCGGGATCCGCGCGATTTCCGACTATGAGTTCGAGCTCCAGATGACGCACATGAACCGCCGGCTGGAGCCCGGAATCGAGACCGTTTTTCTGATGGCCAACGAGGCCTATTCGTTCGTGAGCTCGCGCCTGGTGAAGGAAGTGTTCCGCCTGGGCGGCGATGTCACAGGCCTGGTTCCGCCGCAAGTGGAGCAGCGGCTGCGCCAGCGCATTCGAGGAGAAGGACTATGACAGCAACAGCACTCGCACTCGCTGACCGTCTGGACACGATCAGCGTTTCATCCACTGTAAAAGTATCCGCCGAGGCAGGCCGCCTGAAGCGGGAAGGAGTCGACGTGGTGGACTTCGGAGCGGGCGAACCCGACTTCCCCACCCCGGACAACATCAAGAAGGCTGCCATCAAGGCGCTGGACGACAACTTCACCAAGTACACGCCCGTCGAGGGCACGGTGGATCTGAAAAAGGCGATCGTTGAGCGCCACGCGACCGACTTCGGCACCAGCTACGCGCCCAACGAGTGCGCGGCCACGGTGGGCGGCAAGCACATCATCTTCAACCTCATGCAGGTGCTGGTGAACCCGGGCGACGAAGTCATTATCCCGGTGCCGTACTGGGTCACCTACAAGGATGTCGTCAACTACGCCGGCGGCAAGTGCGTGTTCCTGCAGGCGGACGAAGCGAGCGGATTCAACTTCACTGCCGCCGACGTCGCGCGGCTCATTACGCCCCGCACCAAGGCCGTGCTGATCAACTCGCCGTCGAATCCGAGCGGCGGAGTGCTGCCCGATTCCGAGTTCATCAAGATCTTCGAGCTCACCTCGAGCCGCGGGATCTGGCTGATCACCGACGAGTGCTACTGCCGCTTCCTGTACGCCGCCAAGCCGTTTTCGATCGCATCGATGCCCGGCGCCAAGGACACTGTGATCGTGGCCGGGTCGCTCTCGAAGACCTATTCGATGACGGGCTGGCGCATCGGTTTCGGCCTGGCGCCGAAGTACGTGATCGACGGCATCATCAAGCTCCAGAGCCACATGACCTCGAATCCCACGTCGATTGCGCAGCGGGCCGCGATCGAAGCGTTGCGCGGGCCGCAGGAATCGGTCCAGCAGATGCTCGCTGAGTATGCGAGCCGGCGGGCATTTGTGATCCCCCGGCTGCGGCGGATTCCAGGCGTCACCGTGCAGGAACCAATGGGCGCGTTCTACGCCTATCCCAACATCGGCGGGGCGATGCGCAGCATGGGGATCAAGACGGCGCTCGAGTTCACCGAACAGCTCCTCAAGAAGGCGCACGTTGCCGCGGTGCCGGGCGAGGCGTTTGGAACCGATTCCCATATCCGGATCTCCTACGCCGCCTCGATGCACGAGATTTCGCGGGGCCTCGACCGGATCGACAACTTCATTCAAGGCAAGTAGGCGCCCTTCCGGATGGCAGCCTTCAGGATTGAGCCCCGGTTCGTCGAACGGGTCTGGGGCTCAACCGATTTGTCACCGCTGTATGGCGCGGTTGGCGTGCGAATTGGCGAAGTGTGGTTCGACGCGGGGCCGCTGCTGATCAAGTTCCTGTTCACGACAGCGCCGCTGTCGGTGCAGGTTCACCCGGATGACACCTACGCACACGAACACGAGCACTCGCGCGGGAAGACGGAGATGTGGCATATCCTTCGCGCCGATCCGGGCTCGTGGGTCTGGCTCGGATTCAAGGATCCGGTCACGCGCGGCGAGGCAGAAGCCGCGGTCCGCGATGGCTCGATCACCGGGCTGCTCGGCGAGTTTCATCCCCAGGCGGGAGACACCTATTTCACGCCCGCCGGCGTCGTGCATGCTCTCGGTCCAGGCCTGGTGCTGTGCGAGATCCAGCAGAACTCCGACGTCACATACCGGCTCTATGACTACGGCCGCGACCGTCCGCTGCACGTTGACCGTGGACTCGCGGTGTCGAAGTTCGAACCCTTCCCCGGCGCGGCTGCGCCTGTTCCTCTGGGTCCGGGTGGAGAACGGCTGGCGGCTTGCCCGTACTTCGTAACGGACCGGTGGACCGTTTCCGGAAGCCGGCGTTTCCAGGGCCCGGCGGTATGGATCGCGACCGGTGGCAGTGGGATCATGGAAGGACAGCCGTTCCGCCCCGGTGAAGTGTTCGAGTGTCCGGATGGCGCGGTGATCGAGTCCGCGGGCGGGGCCACGCTGCTTCGCACGCATGTTCCGTAGTCCTGCACGCACGGTCTGGATTGCCGCCCTGGCGGCCGTGCTGGTCTTGGCGGCATGCAGCCGCCGCAAGCGGCTGCCCGTGATCGGCGAGGCCTATTGCGCGCCGATCTCGCTGAACCTGCGCCAGGATCTCGCGCCCCGCGCAGCCATCGTTGCGACCGTAAAGCATGGCGAACGGCTGCAGATCCTCACGCGCCGCCGCCGGTTCGTGAAGGTGCGCACCGCGGCGGACATCGAGGGGTGGGTGGACAGCCGCCAGCTTCTGTCGCCGCAGGGGATGCGCCGGCTGAAACGCAATCACGCCTGGGCCGCGCGCCAGCCGTCGCAGGGTAAGGCGACTCCGATGGACGTGCTCAACGTCCATATTGATCCGAACCGCTACGCTCCGTCGTTCGCGCGGATTTCCCCCGACAGCGACGCTGAAGTGATCGGACGCGTGGTGACCACGCGCGGCCCCTACACGCCGGACTCCGCGCAGCCGCCCATTCCACCTCCGGATTCTCCGAACTCGATCCGTGATGACTGGACTCACGCCCGCCTGGAGGATGGCCGCGCGGGGTGGGTCCTGTCGCGCATGCTGATCATGAACCTGCCGGAGTCGGTGGCGATGTTCTCGCAGGGCCACCGTATCACTTCGTTCCATCAATTGGGACTCGTCAAGGACCGTGCCCGCCGCCAGGTGAACAACTACCTTTGGACCTCAAGCTCCGTGCCTCCGCTCGCATTCAACTTCGACCGGTTTCGCGTGACGGTTTGGAACGGCCGCACGCGCCGGTTCGAGACCGGCCACATCGAGAGCAATATCCGGGGGTTTTACCCGATCACCGTCCACACACGGCCGGAAGAGCCGGTGCAGCGGTTCACGTTGATTTATGCTTCTGGCAAGAGTCCGGTGCTCGAACACCAGTTCGAGATGGTGGACCGGAAGGTGAAGAAGACCGGCAGCGCGCCGTGGAATCCACCCCCGAAGGACGCGGATGACGCGGATCCGTTGTTGGAGGTTGAGGAGGAGACGGCCAACACTTCCGCGTGGGACAAGGTGCGAGGATGGGTCAAGAGTGTCACCGGCCACTGAGTCCAGACTCCAACCCACTGCCGAGTCACGATACGAGTCCGTCGACGCCCTGCGCGGGCTGATCATGATCCTCATGGCGATCGACCACTCGAGCGCCACGATCGCCCGCCAGCATTCCAGCGAATTCTGGGCCGGCGCAATGAGCGCCTACGTGAGCGCCCTGCCCTTCCTCACCCGCTTGATCACCCACCTGTGCGCGCCAGGATTCTTCTTTCTCATGGGCGCCGGCATCTACTGGTTCTCCGCCTCACGCATCCAAGCCGGCTGGACGGAGTCCCTGGCCGCGCGGCGGGTCGCGCTGCGCGGGTTGTTGATTTTCGGACTCGCGCAGATCTCGGAAGCCCCCGTTCTGTTCCTCTCGAACCTGCTCAAGCCGGCGGCGGTCCGGCTCAGCCGCGTCACCGCCCCTCCGCCAAACGACGGATCGGACCTGTATTGGGGACTCATCACGTTCTCCGGCCTCGGCCTGGTGATGATTGCCTGCGCGCTCCTTCTGCGCGCCCGGCCCTGGATATGGCTCGCCACCGCGGCCGCATGCGTCATCGCCACCAACTCACTGCTTCCCGCCAGCGGCAAGCCCGGACCCCTATGGCAGACCATCCTGCTCGCGCCCGGCCTGTCACAGCACGTGATCGTCGTTTATCCGGTCATCCCCTGGCTCGCCGGAGCAGCCGCCGGAATGTACTTCGCCTGGTGGTGGCGCAAGGATCCAGCAACCGCCGCCCGCAGCGTGTGGATACTGGGCACGGCACTCGTGGCCACCAGCCTGATCCTGCGTGCGGCAGGCGGCTGGGGCAACATCCGCCTGCCACGGGACTCCGGCTGGATCGAGTTCCTGAACAACGTCAAGTACCCGCCGTCATTGGTGTTCTGGACGTTGTTCCTCGGAGTCAATCTCCTGCTCCTGGCCGCGCTGCCTCATCTTCCCAAGGCGTGGAACTCCGTGCTGGCCGTATTCGGGCGCGCGCCGCTCTTCTTCTACCTGGCTCACTTCTACGTTCTCATCGCCTTCGCGTTCGTGTTCTTCCGCGAGGCCGGTTCCCTGGCGGCGCTCTACGGAATGTGGATCGTCACCGTCGTGCTCCTCTATCCGGCCTGCCGCTGGTTCGCCGCCTTCAAGGCCCGGACTCCCGCCGGTTCCCTCTGGCGGATGTTGTAGCGGCTACCCCAAGTACTTCGACACCAGCAGCGCCAGCTTCTCTTTCGCCTCCGCCGGAACCGCGCCCGGCTGCGTGATCAAGGCGTGCGCCAGCGCCGACTTCGCTTTCGCGTGGCACTCCGCCGGAATCAGCTTCACGGCCGCCGACACCACCTTGGCCGCGTTATCGGCGTTCTTCATCAGGTTGGCGATGATATCGTTCACCGTCACCGCGTCATGATCCGGGTGCCAGCAGTCATAATCGGTGACCATCGCGACCGTGGCATAGCAGATCTCAGCCTCGCGCGCGAGCTTGGCCTCCTGCAGGTTCGTCATGCCGATCACGTCCATACCCCAGCTCCGGTAGACATTCGACTCCGCCCGCGTCGAAAACGCCGGACCCTCCATGCAAAGGTAGGTTCCGCCTTTCTTCGTCCTGACGCCCACCGCGGTCGAAGCCCGGTACAGCACGTCCGCCAACTCATCACACACCGGATCGGAAAAGCTGATGTGCGCCACGAGCCCGCCGCCAAAGAAAGTGTCCGCGCGGTGGCGCGTACGGTCGAAGAACTGGTCCGGAATCACGAAATCGAGCGGACGGTGTTCTTCCTTAAGCGATCCCACAGCGCTGAGCGACATCAGCCAGTCGACACCAAGCGTCTTGAATCCCCAGATATTGGCGCGGAAATTCAGCTCCGTGGGTGAGATGCGGTGTCCGCGTCCATGCCGCGCCAGGAAGGCGACGTTGCGGCCATTCAGCTCTCCCAACAGGTAGGCATCCGATGGCTCGCCCCACGGGGTTTCGAGCCGCAACTCTTCCCGCGCCTCAAATCCGGGCATCGAATAAAGCCCGCTTCCGCCGATAATTCCGATCTCCGCTTTCACGCTCACTCCTTTTCCTCAATCAACTCCAACAGCACCCCGCCGGTCGACTCGGGATGCACGAACACGTAGGTGTGCCCGCCCGCGCCAGTCCGCGGCTCATTCAGGATTCTCGCTCCGCCCGCACGCAGCCGCTCCACCGCCTCAGCGAAACGGGCTGTACGCAGCGCGACATGATGCAGACCCTCACCGCGCTTGGCGATCGAGCGCGCCACACTCGACTCCGAGTCCGCCGGCTCAATCAGCTCGACACGCGAGCCGCCCACCGGAAGCATCGCCACGTGGACCCGCTCCTGTTCCACGGTCTCCCGGTGTGCCAGCGCCAGGCCAAGCTGTCCGGCATAGAACCGCAGTGCCGAATCGATCGACCGCACCGCGATTCCCAGATGATCGATCTCAAACCCTCCGGCCCGCTCCATTCGGCGCCTCGGCTGGCCGGACCGCGACTCAATGGCCGCCGCCAGTTCCGCGATTCCCTGCCCCTGGCTGGCCACCGTCTTCACCAGCGGGACGCCCGGCGCCTCCTGGTGGATCTCGCGCTCCAGCTCACCCACACCCGCATGATCGGCCTTGTTGATCACGAACACGTCCGCGATCTCCATGAGTCCCGCCTTAATCGCCTGGACCCCGTCACCCATACCCGGCACCAGCACCACCGCGACAACACCCGCCAGACGCGCCACCTCAACTTCGCCTTGTCCCACGCCGACGGTCTCGATGATCACCACTCCGCGCCCCGAAGCATCGAGCAGCGCGGCGATGCCTTCGGTCGCGCGCGCGACTCCACCCGTCCAGCCGCGCGATGCCATCGAACGGATGAACACTCCTGGATCGGCGTGATGATCCTGCATCCGGATCCGGTCGCCGAGTATCGCCCCGCCCGTGAACGGACTCGAAGGATCCACCGCCAGCACTCCCACGGTCTTGCCTTGAGCCCGGTAATGGCGCACCAGGTGGTCCACCAGCGTGCTCTTGCCCGCTCCCGGCGCTCCGGTGACACCGAGCACCAGCGCGCGCCCCCGGTGCCGCTCAATCGCCGCGAGCAGCGCGGCCGCTTCCGGAGCGTTGTTCTCGATCGCGGTCGCAGCCCGTGCCACGGCGCGGATTTCACCCGCCAGGATCCGCCGCGTCCAGTCTTCCAGGTTCAGACCAGTTCTTCCTTCTGCGCGTCCCACCGGACCGTGCGTCCCAAGCGGTAGCTCTCCACCGCCATCCGGCAAGCGATCGAAACGCGGTAGCCGACATCGAACGGACACGAAGGCGTCTCCGAACCACGAATCGACGCCAGGAAGTTCTTCATGTGCGCATCCTTGGGCGCGGTGGACTTGCCCGTCACCTCAGCTTCCTTGGGCAGGTTCACCTTCTGCGGCGAATACCGGATATGCTGGCCCCGCGAGATCGTGCCATCGGTGCCCAGCACATCCTCGGTCGCTCCCAAGTGGTCATTGCCGAATCCGGATGTCCAGGAGAACAGAAGCTCCTCGGGATGCTCCATCGACACAGCCATTGTGTCCGGCACTTCGCGGCCATCCTTCCACAGGTAGATCCCGCCCGTCATCGTGGCCGCCTTCGGGATCTTCAGGTCCAGCGCCTTGTACCAGAACGAAAGCTGGTGGCACATGTTCTCGTAGACGTTGCCGCCCGAGTAGTCCCAGAAGAAACGCCAGTTGACGTAGCGGTTGGCGTCGAACTCCCGCGCCGGAGCTTCGCCGAGAAACTGCTTCCACAATACGTTCTCAGGCGTCACATCCGGATACACCGGCCGCGACCACTGCGGTTTCCCGTGCGGCGTGTTGCGGTACATGTGCCCGGCGATCGCCGTGATCTTGCCGATCTTTCCACTGCCGGCGAACGCGAGCGCGTCGCGCATCAGGCCCGACGAACAGGACTGGTGTCCGATCTGGACCACGCGTCCGCGCGCCTTCTCGTACGCCGCGCGCATCCGCTTGGCATGGTCCACGGTGAACGCCATCGTCTTTTCCTGGTAGACGTGCTTGCCCGCCTCCAGGGCGGCGGTGAAGTGCTCGCAGTGCAGGTGCTGCGGGGTCGCGATGATCACCGCATCGATCGTTTTGTCTTCGAGCAGATACCGGTAGTCGAGGTGCGTGGCCGCGGTGGGCACAACAGCGCGCGCTTCCTCGAGGCGCCGCGTGTAGATATCGGCGAATGCGGCGAACTCTACATTG
>Ga0194132_10006884_pt1 | contig 17310 bp, 15 predicted proteins | sample TA2KigOf80mmetaG_FD_148612 | JGI IMG/M metagenome (GOLD analysis project Ga0194132, IMG submission 148612) | Freshwater microbial communities from Lake Tanganyika, Tanzania - TA2015054 Kigoma Offshore 80m | ecosystem: Environmental > Aquatic > Freshwater > Lake | place: Tanzania: Lake...
AGTCATCAGCTCGCGGAACTTAGGCCTGCCGTACTTGTCGATGAGGTGGTTCACCAGGCTCCACGACTGGCCATAGGCCAACAGCGTCTCCTGGGAATCGCCCGGGAAGCTCTCCATGCCCCGCACCAACAACAGCGTATCGCGTTGGACGGCGCGGTCGAGCTGGTCCAGATACTCGCGGCCTGGCGTGGCCTGCGACCACACCGCCAAGCCCTCGTTAAGCCAGGTGGGGACGCCGCTGCCCGACGCCCAGTTCACATAGAGGTGGGCAATCTCGTGGCGAGCGGTGTCCTGGGTGCCCAGCGATCCGCCGCCGCGCTGCACTTGCACCAGATCCTCGCCCGAATAGGCCACGCCCATGCGAATGAGTTGCTCGGCGCGGGTCGCGCTGCTTTCCTCGCGCTGGGCGCCGATGACGTCGGCCCGGCCGCCGGTGGCGCCATACAGCATCACGGTGAAGGGGTTAGCCGATACGCCCAGCATCTCACCTGTCTCGGCCTGCACCACCTTGGCCGAGGCCAGCACGTTGCGGGCGTCGGTCTCGCCGTTGCCGTAGTAGTACACGGTGATGGGGCCATCCTGCAGCTTGGACCACTGGAAGCGGGTGTCGGCGTACCAGAACTGCTGCTTGTCGCTGTTGAAGGTGTTGCCCGCCGCGTCCTGCACCTCCACCCAATAGGTGAACACGCTGCCGGCGGGAACAAAGCGGTCGCCGGCGGTGCGCAGCGCGAAGTCGGCGGTCACCCGGCGCCCGGGGGTAATCTCGAAGCTATCGCCACGCTCCACCAAGCCGCGGCCGGTGGTCATGCGGAAGCGCATGCTGCGGATGTCGCCCGCGGTGGAGGCCGCCTCGGCGCTAAACACCACCTCGCGGGGAAACTTGTTCTCGACCTTGGTGATGGTGGCGGTGATGGGACCGTCGGCCGAAACCGGTGCTGCATGCGCCTGGAGCGAGAACACAACGGCTATCAGCGCTACCGCAACCGCAGCGGCCAAGCGTTTCACATGCATCACAGATCCTCCGAACGAGTGCGAGATGAACGGCTGCGTAGGTACAGCGTCACGGCCACAACGGCAACGCCGCCAAGCGCTGCCAGGGTCATACCACCCATATCCATAGTAGACGCTTTCCGCGGCGTCTCGCTGGCGGTGGTGGCCACACCTTCGCCTGCAATGGGCAGTGGCGTGGGCCGTGCAATGTCATACGAGCGGGGTTGCAGGCCGACACTGGCGCGCCAGGCGGCATCCAGGCCATCCACCGTCAGGCCGTAGGTGCGCTGCAGGGCCTCCTCCTCACCATCGGGCAGGGCGCGGAACAGCGCCTGGAACTTCTCGCGGCCATGGGTGTCCATCAGGTAGTGCACCACGCTCCAGCTCTGCAAGTAGGCGGCAAAGTTGCTGCGGTGGCCACGCGGAAAGCCGATGAGGGTACGGAGCGAGGGGGTCTCGCGCTCTCGCAGCCAGCTATCCAGCGCCATCTGATAGCCGAAGCGGGTGCTGCGCTCGCTCCACACCGCCAAGCCTTCGTTGAGCCAAGCAGGCACGGTGGTGCTGCCGGGCAGCGCCCAGCCCACGAACATGTGCGTGGCCTCGTGCCGGGCGTGGTCTTCGGGCGGGGCTACCAGCGGCTCAGCGGCAACGTGCACCAGCCCCCAGTCGGGGTAAGCCCGGGACCGCACGCCGTCCAGCTCCTCGGCGCGGGTCTGCGCTCCCGAAGCGTCGCTCGCCGGGTCATGCAGTACGATATCGAACCGCCGTAGTTCGACGCCCAGCAGCGCCCCGGTGGTGGATTGAGCATCGCGCCCGCCCGCCGGGTGCTGGCGGGCGGTCTGCAGCTTGTCGCCGTAGTAATGCACCGTCACCGGCCCTTCGGTCACGCTGGTCCAAGTATGGCGGGTGTCGGCATACCACAGGGTCTGGGGGGCGCTGCGCGTGCGGTTGCCGGCGGCATCCTCGGCCTCCACGGTGTAGGTGAAAGTGACGCCCGACGGGTAGCCGAAGGCGGGCAAGCGGAAGGTGGGGCTGACGCGGCGGGCCGGTTGGTCGAGCGGGAAGGCAACCGCCTGCTCGACGCCGCTCTCGGGCCCCACCCGCAACAGCAGACGGACGGTGGTGACATCGGCGGCGGTTGAGCTGGCCTCGGCGCGGAAGACCACGGCAGTGGGGAACTGGTTCTCAGGTGGCAGAGAGCGAACGCTGACCGGGTCGTCGGCGTAGGTTGTGGCCGAGGTGACGGGGAGGAACAGCGCCACTACCGCGAGCAACGCACCGCAGAGGAACAGGGCTGCCGGCGGCGACCCTGTTCGCTGAGACTGCGGGCCTAGCCTTCGCCTACCGACCATTGCAGGTACGCCCGAATCAGGCCATCGATCTCGCCGTCGAGCACCTTGGCCGGATCGCTGGTCTCGAAGCCGGTGCGGAGATCCTTGACCATCTTGTAGGGATGCAAGACATAACTGCGGATCTGATTGCCCCATCCGGCGCTCACGTGATCGCCCTTCAGCTTGGCCTGCTCCAGCTGCTGCTTCTCCAACTCCATCTGGATGAGACGGGCCCGCAGAATGCGCAGCGCCACCTCACGGTTCTGCAGTTGCGAGCGCTCATTCTGGCAGGTGACCACGATGCCGGTGGGAATGTGGGTCAGCCGCACCGCAGTGGAGTTCTTCTGTACGTTCTGGCCGCCCGCACCGCTAGCCCGAAATACGTCCATCTTCACGTCGCCAGCGTCGACCCCCACCTCGCCGATGTCCTCGGCCTCGGGCAGCACCTCCACCAGGGCAAAGCTGGTGTGGCGACCGTGGTCGGCGTCGAACGGCGAGAGGCGCACCAGGCGATGCACCCCACGCTCGCTCTTCATGTTGCCGTAGGCATAGCGGCCGGTGACCTCGATGGTGGCGCTCTTGATGCCGGCCTCCTCGCCGGGGGTCAGATCGACGACCTCGGCGTTGAAGCGCTTGCGTTCGGCCCAGCGCAGGTACATGCGCAGCAGCATCTCGGCCCAGTCCTGCGCCTCAGTGCCGCCGGCGCCCGCGTGGATGGCGACCAGCGCGTTGCGAGGGGCATAGTCGTCGCCCAGCGTGAGCTGGAACTCCTGGTCGGCGAGCGCTTGGCCCAGCGCCTCGGCCTCGGCCACCAGCTCAGCCTCAAGCTCGACGGCGGGTTCCGCCTCCACCAGCTCGGCCAGCTCCACAGCGTCGTCGGCCCGGCGCTCGAGGGTACGCCAAAGCTGCGCGTCCTCCCGCAGGGTGGAGAGCCGCCGCATCACCCGCTGGGCGTTCTGGGCGTCGTCCCAGAAGCCGGGGGCCACCGATTGCTGCTCGAGCGCAGCCGCCTCTTGCTCCTTGGCCGCTATGTCAAAGACGCACCAAGAGGTTGGCAATGCGGTCACGCAGGGCGAGCAGACGCTCGGCGGTTTCGTTCACAGGAGGAGCCTCGCGGAAGGGAAGGTCGTGTGCTCCCATTCTATCATTCCGCCAGTGGCACACTTGGACAGGACTTAGTTCGAGACGCTCACGCCGGCAGGCGCCGCGCCGCCACCGGCGATGCGGTGTGCCCAGCGGTTGGGCTCGGGCAGGCGATAGCCGCGGCAGCAGGACAGTGTCAGCCGCACCGCCGCCGCCAGCCCGACCCGGTGGCCCACCGAGACGTACAGCGGTTTCACTCCGGCCTTCGTCCGCACCACTGCGCCGATAACCTCGCCGCCGTCAAGCAGCGGGGCCTGCGCGCCGGCGGCAGCTGCCGGTCCATCGCTCTCGCCGATGAGGCGCGACTTGGCGGCGCCGATGGCGGGAATGTCGAGCCAGACGCCCAGGTGGCAGGCCAGGCCGAAGCGGCGGGGTGGGCATAGCCCTGGCCATCGCACAGCAGCAGGTCGGGGCGGTGGGGCAGTCGTTCGATGGCGGCCACGGCGGCCGGGGCCTCGCGGAAGGACAGCAGGCCGGGCACGTAGGGAAAGGTGACGTGCAGGTCGGCCTCGGCCACGGCGGTGAACACGAGGTCGGGGTAGCTGAACAGCGTCGCCACCGCGTGGGCGCGCTGCTTCTCGGGGTAGTGCACATCGATGCCGGCGACCCAGGCGGTGCCGCTGGTGTCACCCCGCAGCACCACCCGCTCGGCCAACCGCTGCTGCAGGGAGCGGGCGTCGGCGGTGGTGATGCCCGCGGGGATAGCGGCGTCGTTCATCTCCATCGGTTCGACAGACCGATCCGTGACGGCTTATGCAAGCAGTTGGCTTCGGGCGACTGCGGCAGGGTAACGGGTTTTGCCCGCGCTCTGGGGCAGCCGTATACTGAAATCAATTAAGCAGGGCTTCATGAACATCCTTTGGCGCCAGCTTGCCTTTCTGGGCAAGTATAAACTGCGGGTCACGCTCGCCTACCTGTGCCTTTTCGGCACTGCTGGGTTCTCCATGGCCACGCCCTGGCTGGTCAAACAGGCCATCGACCTCGGCTTGGCGCAGAACGACGGCGCGGTGCTGCTGTGGTCGGGCCTCCTCATCGTCGCGGCAGCAGCGGCCCGGGGCGCGTTCGCCTTTGGCCAGACCTACCTGGGCGAGTACCTGGGACAGGCGGTGGCCTACGACCTACGGAACACCCTGTACGACCGGCTTCAGCGGCTGAGTTACGCCTACCATGACCAGCAGCAGACCGGCCAGCTGATGAGCCGCGCCACCGCCGACGTGGAAGCCATGCGCATGTTCATCTTCATGGGCACGCTGCGCGGCGTCTTCATTCTGGTACTGTTCTTCGCTTCCTGCTACCTGCTGTGGAACCTGAACTGGGAGCTGACGCTGATCGTGTTTGCGCTGCTGCCGTTGATTGGCTACCGCGCAGTCAGCACCAGCCTGAGGCTGCGGCCGCGCTGGCGCGCCATCCAGGACTCTATCGCTGAGTCGGGCACGGTGCTGCAGGAGAACTTCTCGGGCATCCGCGTGGTCAAGGCCTTCGCCCGTGAGCCGTTCGAGATCGCCAAGTTCAGCCGCAAGGCGGTGGAGCTGCGGGAGTTGAACCTGAGCGCCAACCGGATCCAGGCGCTCAACTCCTCGTTCATGTCGTTCCTGCAGGTGCTGATTATCGCCGTCATTCTTTGGTATGGCGGCACGCAGGTCATTCAAGGCAACCTGACCCTGGGTGGGCTGGCGGCATTCCTGGGCTACCTGGCGATGCTGGCCATGCCGGTACGGGCACTGGGGTGGATGGCCAACATCATCGCCCGCGCCATTTCGTCGGGCGAGCGGGTGTTTGAGATTCTGGACGCCGAGAGCGCGGTGCGGGAGAAGCCCGGTGCGCCGCCGCTGCCCGAGCCACTGCAGGGCCACGTCGTGTTCGACCACGTCTCTTTTGGCTACGACGCGGTGAGTGCGGTGCTGCGGGACATCAATATCGACGCGCAGCCGGGGCAGGTGGTGGCGTTGTTGGGGGCAACCGGCAGCGGCAAGAGCACGGTGGTGAGTCTGCTGCCCCGCTTCTACGACGTGACGTCGGGCGCCATCCGCATCGACGGCGCCGACATCCGGGACGTACAGCTGGCTTCGCTTCGACGGGCAGTGGGCATCGTGCACCAGGATGTGTTCCTGTTCACCGCCACCATCCGCGACAACATCGCCTACGGTGTGGAGCACGCGACCCAGGACGCGATAGAGACCGCCGCCAAGACCGCCCGCCTGCAAGACTTCATCATGGGCCTGCCGCAGGGCTACGACACCTGGGTGGGCGAGCGCGGCATCACGCTCTCCGGCGGACAGAAGCAGCGGTTGGCCATTGCCCGCACCCTGCTCATGGACCCCGCGATCCTCATCCTCGACGACTCGACCTCCAGCGTGGACATGGAGACCGAGTACCTGATTCAGCAGGCGTTGGCCGACCTGATGAAGGGCCGCACCACATTCGTCATTGCGCAGCGCCTGCGGGCCGTGCTGTACGCCGACCAGATTCTGGTGCTGGAGCGGGGTGAGATCGTGGAGCAGGGCACCCACACCGAGCTGATTGCGCTGGATGGCCGTTACCACGAGATCTACAACCTGCAGCTGCGGGATCAGGCGGCGGCAGCGCCGGAAGCGATGGCCGCGGGGTAGCGAGTGACCTGAGGTTGGCTGCAGTTGCCAACCGCGCTACAGTTGGGCCGCACGAGATTACGTTCCCTGAGGAGACACGGACATGCCGATTGAACGCTTGAAGATTGACGGGATGCAGAACGCCCCCACCTTCAGCCAGGTGGTGCGCAGCGGGAACCTGGTGTTCGTGGCCGGCCAGACCGCGACCGACGCAGCCGGCAACGTGGTGGCCAAGGGCGACATCACGGGCCAGACCGAGATGGTGATGCAGAACATGCAGCGCTGCCTGGCCGCGGTTGGCGCCGACTTCTCGAAGGTGGTGAAAACCACGGTGTACATCACCGACGCCCGCTACCGCGAGGCGGTGGGCGCAGTGCGCAACAAGTACTTTGCGGGCCACCTGCCGGCCTCCACTCTGGTGGTATGCGCCGGCCTGGCCCAGCCGGAGTATTTGGTGGAGATCGAAGCCATCGCAGTGCAGGATTAAGGACGCTCAATTAGGATGGCATTGCCTAATCACGCAGGCCCCGGACAATCGCACGGTCCAGCTTTGGATGCTGCAACCGCAAAAGCCTTGTTCGACGACCCGGAGTTCCTCGAGGGCGTAAGGGCCGGTGATGCCGAGCTGCGGGCCGGTCGATTTCTCCGGTTCAGGTCTATAGCAGAGATCATCGCCCACTTTGAGGCGGGGGTGCCTCCACGCCCCGCAGCCCTTGAGAACGCACCGTCTGGGACGCACACAGACCGACCCCTAGGGGATTTGGCCTAGCATGGGCTGGGGATGGGGCGGCGGTGGCGGCATGGGCATGCGCCACGGCACCGACGACATGTACGGCTCGGTGTACGACCACGAGGTGGTTACCCGCCTGGCGGCCTACACCAAGCCCTACTGGCGCACCATGCTGGTGGCGCTGGTGGGGATCGTGGTGTATGCTGCCAGCAGCTCAGCCGCGCCCCGCATCATCGGCCTCGCCATCGACCAGTTCATCGCGGCCAGCGATCCGCAGGGGCTGACGATGATGGCGCTGCTGTTCCTGGGCAATGGCCTGATCAGCTTCGTCAGCCAGTACAGTCAGACCATCAGCCTGGCGTACATCGGCCAGAGCGTGCTGGAGAAGCTGCGCGTCGACCTCTTCTCCCACATCCAGGGCCTCTCACTCAGCTTCTTCGACCACCACGAAGTGGGCATCCTGATGTCGCGGGCCCAGAACGACGTGCTGGCGCTGCAGGAGCTGCTGACCAACGGCTTCTTCGCGGTGCTGCAGGACATCCTGAGCCTGCTCATCATTGTCTACTTCCTGTTCTCCATGAACTGGAAGCTGGCACTGGTGGCGCTCACGGTGGTGCCGGTGCTGGTGCTGGTGATGGCCCTGTGGCAACGCATGGCCCGCACCGCCTTCATGCGGGTGCGCACCGCCCTGGCGGCGGTGAACGCCGACCTCCAGGAGAACATCAGCGGCGTGCGGGTGATTCAGAGCCTGGCCCGGGAGGACACCAACACCCGCGAGTTCGACCAGGTGAACGCCGCCCACTTCGAGGCCAACGTGCACGCGGGACGGCTCTCGGCCGCAGTGCAGCCGCTGCTGGAGGTGCTGGTGGCGGTGGCCACCGCGCTGGTGGTGTACGTGGGCGGCGGCATGGTGCTGCAAGAGCAGTTGGCCATCGGCGAGTTGGTGGCCTTCACCCTGTACATCCAGCGCTTCTTCGAGCCGGTGCGCGAGCTCGTGATGCAGTACACCCAGTTCCAGCGGGCCATGGTGGGCGGCGTGCGCATTCTGGAGGTGCTGGACACCGCGCCCCAGATTGTGGACGCACCCGAAGCCGTGGAGCTACCGGTGGTGCAGGGCGACGTGCGGTTCGAGGACGTTCGGTTTGGCTACGCCGATGACGTGCAGGTGCTGAGCGGCATCAGCCTGCACGCCAAGGCCGGCGAGACCATCGCCCTGGTGGGGCAGACCGGCGCCGGCAAGAGCACCATCCTGAGCCTGCTGCTGCGGTTCTACGACGTGACCGGCGGACGCATCACCGTCGACGGCCATGATATCCGCGACGTCACGCAGCAGAGCCTGCGCCGGCAGGTGGGCATGGTGCTGCAAGAGCCGTTCCTGTTCACCGGTACCGTGCGCGAGAACATTCGCTACGGGCGGCCCGGTGCCCGCGACGCCGAGGTGGAGCAGGCGGCCGAGACCGTGGGCGCCCACGACTTCATCCGCAAGCTGGACCACGGCTACGACACGGTGCTGCAGGAGCGCGGCGGCAACCTGAGCGTGGGCCAACGCCAGCTGCTGAGCTTCGCCCGCGCCATTCTGGCCGATCCCCGCATCTTGATGCTCGACGAGGCCACCGCGAACATGGACACCCACACCGAGGTGGTGATCCAGCGGGCGCTGCGCAGGCTGCTTGAGGGCCGGACGTCGTTCGTCATCGCCCACCGCCTCTCCACCATCCGCGATGCCACGCGTATCGTCGTGCTGGAGCACGGCCGCATTGTGGAGGAAGGCACTCACCAGCAACTGCTGGAGCGCGGTGGCATCTACGCCGGGCTACACGCCATGAGCTACGCCACCGTCAGCGGCAGCAGCAACAGCCACGCTCCTGGTGGGGCGGGGGTGGCGCTACCAGCGCCGGCGTAAGGCCCATGTTCGCCGATGAATCCGGCGCCGGCAGCGCAGTACCGGTTGCGGGCAGCGGCGCCCGCCTTCCCGAGCAGCTTGGGCGCCTGCTCGCGCAGCTCCCTGCGGCCGGTCTGGCGGTCCTCACCGACATCGACGGGACCATCAGCCCCATTGCGCCGCGGCCATCGGCAGCGTTCATCGATCCGGCGTGCCGGCGCGCCCTGGAGCGCTTGGTGGAGGTGCTGCCGTTGGTGGCCTGCCTCTCGGGACGGGCGGTGGCCGAAGCGGCCGAGCTGGTGGGCGTTCCAGGTGTCCGCTACAGCGGCAGCCACGGTATGGAGGAGCTGTACGGCGGCCACACCACGCTGGCGCCCGAGGCCGAGGAGCGCGTTGCAGACGTGCTGGCGGCAGCGGCGCGCCTGAGGCTGCCTGATGGCTCCGGGGTGATGGTGGAACGGAAACCAGCCAGTATTGCCCTGCACTACCGGCAGACCCTGGACGTGGCTGCAACGCACCGAGCTCTGGCCGAAGCCTGTGCTGAGGCCACCACCGGCCTGCCGCTGCGGGTGCTGCCCGGCCGGTTGGTGCTGGAGATTGTGCCCGATGTGGCCGTGGACAAGGGGACCGTAGCCGCGCGCCTGCTGCAGACACACCACCCTGCGGGGGCGCTGTATCTGGGTGATGATGTTACCGACCTGCCTGCATTCGCGGCGTTGGCCGACTGGGGCAAGGCCACGGGCCGTACAGCACTCCGGCTGGCGGTGCACAGCTCCGAAGGTCCGCCAGCGTTGCGGGCCATGGCCGACTACGTGGTGGAGGGCGTACCCGGCGTGGCCACGGTGCTCACCGCACTATCCGACCGGTACTCACCGGGCGGGCGCGACGCTGGGCCGGCAAGCGCCCCCCCCCTGCAGCAGCGTGGTGATGTCGGCGCGCTGCTCCGCTCCCCAATCGCCGATGGTGCTTGCGGCCACGCTTGCACGCAGCCGGCGAACGACTTCGCCTTCTGGGCTCGCGGCGCCCTCGGCGATCAGGTTCTTGGCGAGGCGCTGGCCAGTGTCGACACGATTCAGTACGCCACCCTAGCCGGGCTGCGCGATGCCCTAGACCAGCGCTTGGAGGCTTACCTGGCCGCCGGCCCGCTGCGGCGGATGGCGCCGCCAGGCCAGGAGTTCCACTTCATGAAGGCCCGCACCTTTGTGGTACCCACGGGGCTGGAGGCACACAGCTTGGGCGAGTTCCGAGAGATGCTGGGCCGCGTTACGGTGCACTCGCTGTACTTCCACATGTTCGAGGCGCGCCTTCGACTGGGACAGCTCACCAACGACTTCTCTGCGTGGTTCCAAGACACGCTCGACCTGCCGACGCTGGCGAACGAGGTGGCCCGGCTCGACCCCTATACCCGCACGCTGGAGGGCCTGCGCCGGCGGCTTACCCAGGCCGTGGACCGCGCACTGCGTTCAGGAGGAGCCAATGCCTGAGTTCGGCGCCTACGAGCAGTTCATCGGGGCCGATGCCTTGGGGGAGATCCGGCAGGTCGCCCGCGCCATTGGAGGGCGCACGGTACTTCACGTGAACTCGACACCCGTGGGTGGCGGCGTGGCGGAAATCTTGACGCGTATGGTGCCCCTGCTGAACCAGCTGGAGGTACACAGCCGCTGGGACGTTATCAAGGGCGGCGAACAGTTTTTCGGGTTCACCAAGCGGGTGCACAACGCACTGCACGGCCAGCCCGAGGTCTTCACCAAAGACGACCGCGATCTGTTCGAGGCCACCACCCAGGCGAACCTGCAGGACATGGACCTGACCGCCGACTTTGTGTTGATCCACGACCCTCAGCCCATCGGCTTGGTACAATCGCGAGAACGGCTGGGCGGGCATTGGGCGTGGCGGTGTCATATCGACTTCTCGCGCCCGGAACCGGCGGTGTGGGAGTTGCTGGAACCCTAGATTGAGCAGTACGAGGCGGCCGTGGTGTCGGCACCCAGCTTTGCCCGCGACCTCAAGACCCGGCAGGTGCTCATCTCGCCGTCCATCGACCCGCTGAGTGACAAGAACCGCGACCTGCCGCCCGAGCAGGTGGCCCAGATCGTCGCCGGCTTCGGCATCGATACCACCCGGCCGGTGGTGACGCAGATCTCCCGCTTCGACTCGCTGAAGGACCCGGTGGGGGTCATTCAGGTGTACAAGCTGGTGAAGCGTTCAAGCGACTGTCAGTTGGTGCTGGCGGGCGGCGGCGCCACCGACGACCCGGAAGGCCCGGCAATTCTGGCGGCGGTGCAGGAGGCCGCCGCCGGGGATCCCGACATCCACGTGCTGTTTCTGCCGCCCGGCAGCGACATCGAGATTAACGCGCTCCAGCGGGCTTCGACGGTGGTCTTGCAGAAGTCGCTGAAAGAGGGTTTCGGGCTCACGATGAGCGAGGCGCTGTGGAAAGGCCGGCCGGTGGTAGCGTCGGCGGTTGGGGGCATTCCGCTGCAGATAGCACACGGCTACTCGGGCCTGCTGTCGCGGTCAATCGATGGGACCGCCTATGCGGTGCGGCAGCTGCTGCATGAGCCCGACTACGCCAAGCGGCTCGGAGAGAACGGCCGGGAGCACGTGCGCCAGAACTTCCTGATCACCCGCCACGTGCGGGACTACCTGCTGTTGTTTCTCTCGATGCTGTACCAGGACGATATCGTCTACCTATAGCGCGGGCTTGTCACCACTACCCCCCGTGGCCGCGGATGCTCGCCTCTCGCAGCTCGGCGAGGTGCTGCCGCAGGTGGTCGCGGGTGACCCGCAGCAGCTCCGCCAACCGGCGCTCCCTGCCATCGAGCCGCACACGCACCACCGCCTCGGGCGCATTGACCCGCCGGGCGGCGGCGGCGAGCTTCTTCTGCGACAGCGAGAGCGCCACGGTAAGTTCGCGCACGGGGATGGGGCCGGTGGCCAAGCGCACCTGGGCATTGAGCGCATCCACGGTGTCGGTCTGTTGTGTCGGGCCATGCCCCTCGGCCACCGACGTGACGGCGTTGGCGCTGCTGCGGTGCCAGTACACCAAGTGGCCCAACACGTCTTTGGCGTGCCACTCGCCCACCGGCACCGATTCCGGGTACAGCACGGTGTCGAACCACCGGACAATGCCATCGAGGTCGGTGTCGATCTCCCGCAGCAGCCCGACGACCGCCGGGTTAACCGCCGGGCCTACGATGCCCTCGGTGGCGGCAGCCAGCAGCGCCTGCCCGGGCCGGCGGCGCAGCACCGCACCCACCACCATGGTGAGCACCGCCAGCACCAGCGCCAACCCGCCGATGAGCAGCGTGGCGTCCTGGAAAAAGCCGCCCGGGTACATCATGATCAGGAAATCGCGGGTGGGATCGAGCACCCACAGATCGTTGCTGAAGCTGATGAGGTGAAACTGCAGAAACAGCGCCTCGAAGAAGAGCGCCGCGCCCAGGCCGGCCAGCACCACCAGCGCAAAGGTGAGCCCGCCGCCCCACAACAGCACGCCGCCGTAGCTGCGCAGATACTCCCGGCCATGCGCAGAGAGGCCGGCGCCCAACAGCAGCAGCGCCACCGCAAGCGCGCCGTATTGCACCCGCTCGACGCCCTGCACCAACGCCTTCACGTCGGTCATGTGGGCTACCTCGCGCTCGTTGTACAGCACGAAGTCGACGCCGCCACGCTGCACGGTGATGGCGAGCGGCTCGTAGTTGCCGGCGAAGTAGCGGCGCGTCTCGTCGGCGGCGCGCAGCAGCTCCGCCCGCTCGATGCCGGTGACTGCCGAAATGTTGTAGCGTGCGAACCCGTACTCGTAGAGCCAGGGCGTGAAGATGAGCAGCCGCACCGAGAGGGTGATGAGCAGCAGCGGCAGCGCCAGTACGGCCAGTCCGCCGGCCACCGCGAGCAGCGGGCGGGCGAGCCCTCCGGGCTGAGTGGAGGCTGCGGGCGAGGTGCTGGTGGTGAGCGCCGTGGATTCGGTCATGGTTGCACCTTGGGGCGTGGCGAGCTGCTGGCTCTATACTAATACGCGCCCAGCGCCACGCACGTTACGGAGGTGCCCACTGCGGTTGACGATTCTCGGCCTTGGCCCCGGCCCGGCGGCGCTGCTCACCCAACAGGCGGCGGCGGTGCTGCAGAACGCCCCGGAGGTGTATCTGCGCACCAGCATCCACCCCACGGTCGCGGGCCTGCCGGAACATCTGCAGGTGCGCAGCTTCGATCGCCTCTACCAGCAGTTGCCCACGTTCGAGGCGGTGTACACCGCAATAGTCGATGAAGTGTGGCGGCTGGCCCAGCGCCCCGAGGGGGTGGTGTACGCCGTGCCGGGCCATCCGCTGGTAGCCGAAGCGACGGTGCAGGCCCTGCTGGCGCGCGCGAAGGCCGAGGGGAGGGAGGCCACGGTGGTCCCGGGCCTCAGCTTCATCGAGCCCGCGCTGACCGCCCTGGGCATCGACCCCTTTGGCGCCGAGAGCAGCGGCCTGCAACTGGTCGATGCACTGTCGCCGAGCATCGACCCCGGCCGTCCCGCCCTGGTGGGTCAGCTCTATAGCCGAGATGTGGCATCGCAGCTGAAGCTGGAGCTGCTGGAGCTGTACCCTGCCGAGCACCCAGTGTCGGTGGTAATTGCCGCGGGCTGTCCCGACCAGCGGGTGCTGGCACTGCCGCTGTATCAGCTCGACCGCGAACCAGCACTCGACCACCTAACGTGCCTGTACGTGCCGGCGCTCACGCTGGCCGAGAACATGGCCAGCTTCGGCGGCCTGCTGGACATTGTGGCGAAACTCCGGGCCCCCGACGGCTGTCCCTGGGACCGCGAGCAGACCCACCAGAGCCTGAAGCCGTACCTCATCGAAGAGGCGTACGAGGCGCTGGAGGCGCTGGAGCAGGACGACCCGGACAGCCTGCAAGAGGAGTTGGGCGACCTGCTGCTGAATATCCTGCTGCACTGCCAGATCGCGTCCGAGAACGGCGACTTCAGCGCCAGGGATGCCATCCGCGGCATCGCCGAGAAGCTGATACGGCGGCACCCGCATGTGTTTGGCGAGGTGCAGGTGGCGTCGGCCGCGGAGGTGGTGCAAAACTGGGAGGCCATCAAGAGCAAGGAGCGGGCCGAGCGCACGTCGGTGCTCAAGAGCCTGCCCAAGTCGCTGCCGGCGCTGGCCTACACCCGCTCGCTGCAGGAACGCCTGTCGCAACTGGACCTGCCCATGGAAGAAGGGCTGGCGGCCTCGGCGCTGGCCACCGACCTGGGTCGCCGCCTGTTCAGCCTGGCTGTACAGGCGGCCGGCGCCGGCGACAACCCCGAAGAGGTGCTGCGCCACGCCAACACCAGCTTCCGCCAGGCCTTCGAGCGGCTGGAGGCGCTGGCCTGGGAGCGCGGCGCCACGGTGCAAGACCTACCGCTGGCCGAGCGGGCGGCGCTGTGGCAGCAGGTGTGGCGCGAGAGCGCCGGCTGACGCAGCCCGCCCAAGACAGCAATGCTATGGTGATGCGTGCCCGCCGCGGCACCGAACAACTCGAGGAGATACCCACATGAAGGCTGTGTACCTGACCGCGCAAGGCGGCATCGATGCGCTCACCTACGGCGACCTGCCGGACCCTACGCCAGGGCCCGATGAGGTGATTGTGCGGGTGCGGGCCATCAGCATCAACCGCCGCGATCTGTTCGAGCGGGCGGGCAGCCACGGCGTGCGGCTGGGGTCGGACCGGCATATACCGGGCCTTGACATTGCCGGCGAAGTGGCGGCGCTGGGCGAGTCGGCGGCCCGCCGCGGCCGGTTTGGCGTTGGCGATCGGGTGTTCGGCGTGGCGACAGGTGGCGCTTATGCCGAGCTGGCGCGCGCCGACCTGGCGGAGCTGCAACCCCTGCCCACCAACATCAGCTTCGAGGAGGGGGCGGCGGTGCCCACGGTGTATGCGGCGGCGTACCGGGCCATGGTGGTGCGGGCCGGCATGCACATGGGCGAGCAAGTGCTGGTGATGGCGGCCGGCAGCGGCGTGGGCAGCGCGGGCATTCTGCTGGGCAAGGCCGCCGGCTGCCGGGTGCTGACCACTGCCAGCAGCGCCGCCAAGCTGGAGAAGGCGGCTGCACTGGGCGCCGATGGGGGCATTAACTACCGCGAGACGCCGGAGTTCAGCAAGGCTGTGCTGGCCGAAACGGGCGGGCAGGGCGTCGACCTCGTGTACGAGCACATCGGCGCCGACGTGTTCGAGCAGGCCTACCGCAGCATCAAAATGGGAGGGCGGCTGGTGACCAATGGCGTGACCACCGGCCACATGGTGCAGCTGCACTTAGGTCGCCTTTGGACCCGGGAGGTCAGCCTCATCGGCTCCACCATGCATCCGGCCGAGGATCTGGCGGCGGTGGTGCCGCTGCTGGCCCGGCAGCAGGTGCGCGGTGTGATCGATCGTGTGCTACCGCTGAAGGACGCTGCCGAGGGCCACCGCGTACTGGAGTCGAACGACTTCTTCGGCAAGGTGGTGCTGGCCGTCTAGCGGCAGCTACTTACGGTTGCCCATGCGGCGCTCAGCTAGGGGTGCAGCGAGGTTGCCCGCAGGCGTCAGCGCATGCGGGCGGGACGCTTCGGCAGCCGCTTCTCCTCCACCCGGCAGGCGTACACGGCCGAAACCATGGTGGCGAGGCGGGCGGGGACGTTGGTGCTGGAGATCCGTTTGAGGACCAGGGCGAAGGCCTCGGTCTGCGTCAGTTCGCCGATGGCCTCCTCGGTCTCCACGCCGGTGGCGGCCGAGAAGCGTGGGTCGGCGTTGCAGGCTGCGGCCACCATGCCGGGAGACAGCCCTTGCGCATCAACGGGGCCCGGTTCGTCGCCGCGGCGGGCCTGGCGATGTTTGGGTTGCACGGTCCAGGTCATTTCGCAGCCTCGTCCATCTCGCCCAGCAGTTCGCTCCACATAGCCGCCGAATCCAGCCCCTTGGCACGATCACAGCGGCCTGCCAGCCATCTCTCGGTCGTCATCCCCTGCTCCTCGGTGCGAAGAACGCCTCCGGAACAGGCAGCGGCCCTGCGCCGAAAGAAAACGTGGAAAAAGTGAACGGCGAGGACGCTTGGTGCGTCCCCGCCGTCTTGCTCACGAGGCTCTGGCCTAGTAGCGGCGCCCGCCGCCACCGCCACCACCGTAACCGCCCCGGTCACCACCGCGACCACCGCCGCCCGCCTCGCGGGCCTTGGCCTCGTTCACGGTGAGCGAGCGGCCGCCGAGCTGGGTGCCGTTCAGACGAGCGATGGCCATCTTGGCCTCTTCGTCGTTCGGCATGTCCACAAAGGCGAAACCGCGGGACTGGTCGGTGTACCGGTCCTTCACCACACTCGCGCTGTCCACCGTGCCGTGGCTTGCGAACAGCGTCCGCAACTCCTCGTCGTTGGTCGCGAAGGGGATGCCCCCTACAAAAATACGCACTTCGAACCTCATTCGCACCCTTACTGGGATGCTCCAGACGACCCTTTTCCATACGAAAGTAAACCTAGCCGACGGTGGAAGGGAGGGAACATCGGAGGCTACGAACGAGCGTTCGTGGGCTCAGCATAGCATATGCGCAAGGCCTCGCGCCACTCGCGGTAAACCGCGCAAGCGCCGTGTGCTAGGCCCGTCCACCCGCAGGCTTACCAACAATGGCGGCGCACGACGCTGCCCTCGGTGGCCTGCGCCGATGTGCGACTGCCGACTGCGCTGCACCTTCCCGTCTGAAGTTTGACAGCCCGCGCCCACTGAAGGGGATGGTGCAGGAAGGGCGCACCCTTCCTGCCGGGTGGTGCGGAGGGTGTCCCTCCGCCACCAAGTTTATGTGGGCGGGAGGGCGGGAAGACGCGTGCATCCGCAGGCTTACCGACGATGGTGGCGCGCGACGCCCCGCCCCGGCAGCGGCCACAGCGGCTTGCGACTCCAAGTGTGTTGCACCCCTCCAGCCCAGCGTTTGACAGCGCGCGCGGGCAGCGCGTAGAGTGAGGCTACCTCTTATGGCGCACTTCAAGCCCTTCTGGGATCTCCTCACGCGCCGCTGGCTCATCGTGGTCGTGCTCGCGGCCCTTGGCGCTGCCGGCGGTTTCGGGTTCAGCAAGCTGCAGGAACCCACCTACCGCTCCTCGGTGAAGCTGTATGTGATGCCGGCCAGGCCCGACAACGGCAACACCCTTACCATTCAGAACGTGGTGCGGCAATATGGCCAGCTCATGGTGTCCGACCGCTTCCTGGAAGGCATCAGCAACAGCCTTGGCCTGGGCCTCTCCGTTGAGCAAATGCGCAAGCGGGTCTCGGCCAGCGGCGAAGTGGAGTACCAACGGGTGCTGGCCGACGTGGACGATCCCGACCCCGCGCAGGCCCGCGCCATCGCCCGGCAGCTAATGCAGGGCTTCATTCGTGACCAGGAGTTGCGGATGAAGCAGGTGGACCAGTCCAGCCGGATCGACGTGCTGGCGTACGACGACGCGACCCCGGCCACCCTGCACCGGCCGCAGACCGCCACCAACGTAGTCCTGGGTACCCTGGCCGGCCTGGTGCTAGCGTCCGCTGTCGTCGCTCTCATCGAGCTGCCCCTGCTGGCGCGCTTCATGCCCTACGTGCTCATTCTGCGCCGGCGCTGGGCGGTCATCGCCACGCTGGTGGCGGTGGGCGGCGCCGCCGGGTTCGGCTTCAGCAA
>Ga0194132_10006885_pt1 | contig 17308 bp, 9 predicted proteins | sample TA2KigOf80mmetaG_FD_148612 | JGI IMG/M metagenome (GOLD analysis project Ga0194132, IMG submission 148612) | Freshwater microbial communities from Lake Tanganyika, Tanzania - TA2015054 Kigoma Offshore 80m | ecosystem: Environmental > Aquatic > Freshwater > Lake | place: Tanzania: Lake Tanganyika...
GTCGAGGCAGGCCCAGAGCGTAAGCTGCTCGCCGCGACGAACGCCGGACGAGGTGTCGACCCACATGCCGCCGCGATCGCGCACTTCCTGGACGACGGTGGCGGCCTTGCCCAAGAGCTTGCCCGCCGGTCCAGCGGCCGCTTCGTTTAGTTTGACTAGCGAGAAGTTGTACGATACGTCCCAGAATCGCGGGCTGCCGGAATGATAGGGCACGAACATCTCGGCCAGGCGTGCATCGCCGAGCACCTGCATCCAAGCATCTTTGGGGCCGCGCTTGAACCAGGCGCCTTCGATGTAAAGCCCGTAGCCGTCGGTGGTGGCCCAGCGGACCTTCCAGGCGGTCTGCATGCCGCCTTTGGTTGGGAAATCCTGCACGATCTCGTTGACCGTTTCGCCCGCTGCTTGTTGCGCCTCGGGCGGCGACGCCATGCCGACCAGGCCGATCAATACGACGACCGCGACGAGCGCCAGGAAGCGAGGAACGAGCATGTTGAATCTCCAAGTACCGTCGATGGTTTAGCCCCGCCTCGTAGAGGCGGGCGAACCGCGTTGTGTTAGTTTCACTGCCCCGACATCGATTGCCGATTGGCGGCAACGAAGCCGGCATAGGTCAGCATCATCGGCAGAAAAATTACCGTGAACATGATCCACAGCACCACACCGAAACCCATTGCGTGCGATGCGTGAAATCGCAGCACAAGCCACAGCACCAGGAACCACCCAAGGAGATGAGCGGCATTGAAGAAGAGGTTCCACAACAAACGGCCCACGCGGAACTTGGTCGGCATGCCGGTCGGTCCGTCCTCAAACTCGCGCATTGTCCAGCCATCGGAACTGACGAACTCCCGGTAACCGCCCGGCTCCGCGCCCTGCAGATCGAATCGCAGCGTGTTCTTGTCGGGTAGCTCCATCTCCAGGGCGATAACATCCTGCGGCTGCCAGGGGCGCGCTTTGGCGACCTCCATATAGACATACCGGCCGCGCTCGTCGCGCTTGGTGGAGTAGACGATTTTCTCCCCGTCCTTGTCGCCCCCCTTTTTGCGGCTTGCACGGATCGCTACGATCTTCGCCACCGGTCGACCGGCCAGTTCCTGCATGTCCTCGTGTGGGGTGAATCGGAAGATCGTATCGATCGGGACATTTTTTTGCGAGGCGCCCGACGAGTAGGCGATCGTCAAACACCAAACTGTGAAGCCGGTCGCCATCACGATGCCGGCCAGTGGTCCTTGCCAATAGATGCCGGGCGATGGCTCGGTGTAAATGTATCCCTGGAAGAAATAGCTTCCCCCCCAGAGGAGGACGATCAGGGTCGCCGCCAAAACAACGAGCATCAGGATAAGCCAAGTTAGCACGCGCGACTCCGCGAACTGGTGAACCAGGCAAACACGGCAATCGACGAATTGTAGCGAACACCGAGCCGTTCTGGCAAGTTCCGTTTCATGATTACCATGAGAACGCCGAGCCGAGCCGCGTAAGCGGCCGGTTGAGTTTACGTCAGGCATCACCAACCGGCCGCTTACGCGGCTCGGCTCGCCGCAGGCGCAAACATCAATTGACGCAGCCTCATGTGCAACGGTACATTATCACAATGCCAGGGATGCCGTTCATCATGCCGAGGATCGGACCGTGACTACCAACTTGCTCGTGGCCGGGGTCAAACAAAGTTCGCCGCAAAAACCTCCGCCGCAGGGTGGCAGCCTACTCGCTTATTTCTTCCTCGCGCTGTTGATGATTTCACCGCTCAGTCTCTACCCGCTGTTGCGCGGGACGAACGATAGCCAGATCGGCATTCCCCACCACAAACCCTCGCCTTTGACGCCTGATCAACATCTCGTCTTCGGCTGTCTCGGCATTTTCCCTGGGCAGGGGTTCCCCGGCACGATTCCGTGGGAGCCTTTCCGCAAGATCGGCCAGCAAGAATCTCGCATCATGGAGGAATTGGCCGAGCACGATCCCGTGGAATTCTTGCAGCGCTGCCTGAATCGCGTTGATCAAGAAACTCACTCCTACCGGTGCATCTTCGAGAAACGCGAACGCGTCAACGGCCGACTGCGGCAGAAGGAGACAATCCGCTTGCACTTCCGCAATAGTCCGTTCAGTGTGCACATGGAATGGCTCAAGGGCTACGATCTCTTGGGCGCCCGGCGTACGATCTATGTCGAAGGCGAAAACGACGGTCTGCTCATCGTGCGGGCGCTTGACGCAACGATCGGTCCGATCAAAGAACTCGCCATCAACGATTCCCAGGTGAAGGCCACGAGCCGATTTCCGATCACCGAGTCCGGGATGCAAAAAGGCGCCCGTGCCACGCTCGACAGCATGCGCATTGCGTGGGAAACGCAAACGCTTTTCATCAGCTACGAAGGGATTGTTCGCGTCAAAGAGGTTGGCGATCGACTGTGCTACAAGTTAATACGCAGCCCGCAAGTGCCACCAGAGGAAGATGGCGTCAATGAGCTCATCGTTTACATCGACCTGGAAACGCACTTGCAGGTCGGCTCGGTCTTGCTTGACGCGAAGGGCGCACTGATCGCCGAGTACTATTTCCGCGACATCGACATCAATCCGACGATAAAGGCGGATCAGTTCACGCGCAAGGCGCTATAGGGTAATCCCCCTCTTCGCTTAGCGTTCGCGCGGCGCCATGCGAGCGCTAAACGAGGAGCGGATTGTCACTTCAGGCCGCGAATGAACACGTTGCGGAATTGCACCGCGCGCTCGCCGACGAGAGCGACCGGTCCGGTTGCGGCGGCGCCTTCTTCGAGCTTGCCGATGCCGGGTCTGCCGAGGTCGGTAACATCCTTGCCATTGATGAAGATGCGGTAGGTATTGCCTTTGACCTGAAGCACGGCACGGCTCCAACCCTTGTCGGTGCGCCCCGCCATGATCCCGGTGACGCGGCTGCCGCGCATGTAGATGACGCCGCCGGGCGTGGCATCGCAGACCAGTTCGAAATCGCCGTACGATTTCTCGCTCCAGAGCAGCGAGGTTTTGTCGTTGCCTTTGCCGTCGTAGCTCAGAATGCCGTCGTTCATTTTCCAGTGCTTTTTCTTGGCGTCATCGACCTTCCATCCATCGAAATCGAGGCCGGTGAACATGGACGTCAAACCGGTGTCCACGTCGCAGACTTCCTTCGGGCTGGGATTGGTGCTGGGTAGTTCCTTGATCTTGAGATTTTTGAATCGGCACTCCGATCCTTCTGCCTCCAAAGCGAGATAGCCCTTGCGCGGGTTGCATTTGCTGACGCTGGAGACGAACTTGCCATTGACGGCAAGTTTGATGACGCCGTCGTTGGCTTCGACGCGATAGTGGTTCCATTCGTTCTCGCCCTTGGCGCGATTCTCGATCGGAATGGAGCGTTTCCAGCCCAGGGGATGCGGCCGATCGGGCTCGCAAGTGGCGCCATGAATGCTGAAGAGATCGCCATGGCTCGTGGCGGTCGACTTGCCCGACTTTTTTTCGGTCCATTCGAGGTTGACGAGAACTTGCACTTCGATGCCTCGGGTATATCCGGTGCCCATCGCTGGTATGGGGTCGGCCCAGACGAAGAACCCGGAGTTGCCGACGGCGCCTTTCTTGGTCGGGACGTGCATCCAGTCGAACTCGGCAATAAAGTTTTCGTAGTGCTTGTCGGTGCGGAGGTAGCCGGTCGGTTTGCCCGTGGTGATGATCGTATTATCCTTGACGAACCAGGTGCTGGGAGCGCCATTGACGTTGTGCCAGCCGGTGAGATCCTTGCCGTTGAAGAGCGGCTTGAAGCCGTCGTCTTGGGCGTAACTGATGGACGCTACAAGGAGGAAAATGACAGATGCGACGATGCGAGTCATGAGGGGTTTCTCCTGGAGGGTGGCGGTATCCCAAGGGTTTGATTACTTTTGCGTATTGAACTTCACGGTCGGCGCCTGAGACGGCCGCATTACCGGTTGTTCTTCCGTCTTCATGCCTTGGCTGCGCAGATGCAGTCCGAGCTTGGTCAAGGCAATCGCCCACACCAGGCCGAACAATAGGGGTCCAAGTGTCAGGTCAAGCGCCATCAAGGGGCCGATGATGAAGAACACCAGGCCGATTGCGTAACAGCGGCCCCAGTAGTTAGCGCCCATGATGAAGAACGCCAATCCCGACACGAGCGAGATAAACGGGTACGGAAACAGCTCCAAGAAATACTCCGGCGCCGGCCCATTGCGGTTTATCTGCAAGACGTCAAGATGCCACAGCGCGCGTGTGAGAATGACGGTAAAAAAGTACGTCACGAAATACCCGATCCAGATCGTCCACAACTCGCGCTCGGCGGCGTTGGTCGGCAAGAGTTGGCTGCCGCGGTTGTACCAGAAGAGATAACCAAGCAGGATGAACTGCAGCGCCCGCGCCGTTGTGATGAAATAACCCGGCTGCCCGGACAGAACGAGCAAGTAGACGCCGAGATGCTCGATGCCCACGACCAAGGCCGCAATCAGCACCATCGTGCTCCACGCCGAGAAGTCGGCGGTATGCGTGTCGCGTTCAAGGATGTGAGCGAGCCGATCGATGACGTTGAGGCTGCGGGCGTTAATCGAATCGCCGTTGAGGTAGCGCTGCAGGTCTTCGCCCAGCTCATCAGCGGAAGCATAGCGATTGGCCGGATCTTTCTCCAGGCACTTCAGGCAGATCGTTTCCAGGTCGTGGTCGATCTTTGGATTCAGCATCGTGGGCGGCACGGGCTGATGATCGATCACCTGCATGACGGTGTCAAGGGGCGTCTCGGCGCGGAACGGCGGCCGCCCCGTGATCAACTCAAACAGGATGGCGCCCAGGCTGTAGATGTCGGTGGCCGGGCCGAGTTCGCTGGTCTTGCCTTGCGCTTGCTCGGGCGACATGTAGCTCGGCGTGCCGAGGATGGCGCCGGAGCGTGTTTGCCCGGAACTGGCGGGGCCGATGCGTTTGGCCAGGCCGAAGTCGGTGATGTGCGGCTGGTCCTCGACATCGATGAGAATGTTGGACGGCTTCAAATCGCGATGCAAGATGCCATGTTTGTGAGCGTAAGCGACCGCCTTGGCCAGAAGGCGCACATAGCGAGCCGCCGATTTGCATGCGAGCGGCCCGTGCGCGACGCGCTGATCGAGGCTGACGCCTTCGATATACTCCATCGTGAAGAAATGCTGCCCGTCTGCCTCGCCGACATCGTAGACGGCAACGATATTGTCGTGCTGAAGGCGTGCCGCGGCCTCCGCCTCGGTGCGGAACCGCGCCACGTCCTCGGCGTCGGCCAATCGGCCGGCGAGAATCATCTTCAGCGCGACGACGCGATTGAGCGTCATTTGCCGCGCGCGATAGACAACTCCCATGCCGCCGCGTGCGATTTCGGTGAGCAGTTCGTATTCGCCGAATCGCTGTCCAATGGCGACGGTGAATACGGGCTGGGCGCGATTCGGATCGTTGATGGTCGGAGCATCCGCGCCCGGATCGCTCGTGGCCGGCGCCAGGTCGAGGGCAGTCGCGCTGAGCGCCGGCGCCGGCGGCTTGGGCGATTCCTGGATCGTCGTTTCATCAGCCATAGCGTACGCGCCCCCAGCGGCGAAGAAACCCTATCGAATGTATATGCGAAAACGACAAAACGCAATGGCCGATTTGCGTAAGATATCGGCGAATCCTTCGTTGAACCGCTCGCCCAGACCGAGCGGCGGGCGAGGGCCAAGGAGTAGTCCCCCATGCAGCCAGCCGATCAACAGCGACTGTTGGCCGACGTTCAGGCGTTCTGCGAAGCACTACGCGAGCATGAAGAGTTGTGCTATGTCGAGCATCGCTTCAACGACAAGCTTGTTCCGCTGGCGAAAAAGCACAACATCCTTGGCATGCCTGTGCCGGTCGAGTACGGCGGCCGCGGGGCCGATACCGTGACCTACGCCAAAGCGCTCGCGCGCATCGGTCAGGAAGGTACGGGCGTCCGCACGTTCTTCTCCGGCCACACCAGCATCGGCCAATATCCCATCATGACCTGGGGCAGCGACGAGCAGAAACGCCAATTCTTGCCCCCATCCTGCAAGGGCGAGAAGATACTTGCCTTCGGCCTGACTGAGCCGGATGCTGGATCGAATCCTCTGGAAATGACCAGCACCTACGAACGCAAAGGCGATCACTACGTTCTCAATGGCGTCAAGTATCTCATCTCCAATGCGGGCATCGCCAATGTCATCGTCATGTTCGCGTACTCGAAGGAAAACCGGCGAATCAGCGCGTTCATCATCGACATGGATCAGCCCGGTGTCCAACGCGAAGACCTGCTCGCCAAATGCGGGATGCCGACCGCGAACACCGGGATGTACTCGCTGACCAACTACAAATGCCCGCTTGCCAACATGCTCGGACCGGAAGGGGACGGTTTCCGCATCGCGATGGGAACGCTCGTTTCCGGGCGACTGAGCGTCGCGGCCGGCTGTCTCGGCGTCATCGAGGACTGCCTGATCGAGTCGATACGCTACGCCAAGGAACGCACGCAGCATGGCAAAGCGATCGGCAAACATCAATTGGTTCAGGAACATTTGGCCGCGATTGAGATGGCCCGGCTGACGTCGGAGGCCGTGGTCATGAAAGCAGCGGAGGCCAAAGACGCCGCCGCCGCTGATCCAGGCAATGCCGAGTTGAAAGTGCGCTCCGAGATGCTGGCGGCGCAGGCGAAGTTGCACGCGTCGAACGCCGCCTGGGACGCCGCCGATCACGCTGTCCAGCTCTTCGGCGGCCGTGGCTGGTCGACGTTGTATCGTCCCGGCCGGCATCTGATGGACGTCCGTGTCTGCCGAATCTATGAAGGTACGGACGAGATATTGAAGCTCAAGATCGCAGCCGCGCTATTGGGCGGTAAAGAGTACGAGGCGTATAAATAATAATTCGCCGCTCGCGGCTTTGCGCTCGCCGACGCACATTGAGATCGCGGCGCCGTAAGCGGGAAAAAAGGAGCATCCCATGCTGAAAAGTCTCACCTGCACGTTGTTCGTTTTCGCCATCGGCGTGACCTTCGTCGCGGCCGACGGTATCGAACAACCATCGAACCAGACAACATTTTTCAAGAAAAAGAAGAAAAAGGAGATTGTCACCGCTGACGGCTTTACGCCGCTCTTCAACGGCAAAGATCTGTCCGGCTGGAAGACGTTTCTCAAGGACGGCAAAGCGGATCCAGCCAAGACCTTTGTCGTCAAGAACGGCGAGGTCCAGGTGACCGGCGAGCCGTGGGGCTATTTCTACACCGAGAAGTCCTACAGGAACTATGTCATCCGCTACTCGTGGATGTACCCGAAGGATCAACCCGAAAAGACCACGATGAACAGCGGCCTCCTGCTGCACATCCAGGAACCGCACACCGTTTGGCCAAAATCGGTCGAACCGCAAGGTCGTTACAAGGACCACGGCAAGATCTTTTTCCCCGGCTGGCCGAAGGACTCCACCGAGAAACGCGAAACGACGTTCGACGAGGCGGCCCAGAAAAAAGCGCTCAAGGAAAGCCACGAGTGGAACACCACCGAAACAATCGTGCGCGGCGACGGTTCGATCGCGGTCAGCATTAACGGCACTCCGGTGAGCACGGGCAAGACGTCGCTCACGAGCGGACCGATCGGCTTCCAGTCGGAGGGAGCGAGAATCCACTTCAAGGATATCAAGATCAAGATGCTGGATTGATTTTGACTCAGAGCCTGAAGCGTTAGCGAAGGATTTACCAGAATCCTTCGCCAACGTTTCATGTTCTGAACAATCCGCATCCTCCCTACCATCCGCTTGCGCCGCCTAGACCTCCCGCTTTTGTGGCGAGCGAGGCATTTTTTTTCGACGGCGGTTGATTGTTGTCGGCAACGTTTTAGGATAAAATAAGTTCACGAGGCTTGGCAAAGACAACAGCGAAGTCCGGTTTATCCGGACGGGCTGAACGCATAGATAATCTCTTCCGCTCTCCTTCGCTTCACTGCTCTTCCTGCCGGCTTTGCAACCGATTGCGCTTCGTTTGAGAAAGGACCCTATATGCAAGAAACGATGAGCCCACCGAAGCCCGCGACGACCACCACCAGACCCAGTCGCGAACTCGATTCTGCCGTCATTCGATTCTGTGGCGACTCCGGCGACGGCATGCAACTCATCGGCACCCAGTTCACCAACGTCTCCGCGGCCTTCGGCAACGACATCAGCACCTTCCCCGATTTTCCCGCGGAAATCCGCGCCCCTGTCGGCACCCTGGCCGGCGTCTCCGGCTTTCAGCTTCACTTTTCCAACCGCGACATCTTCACGCCCGGCGATCAAGTCGACGCACTCGTTGTCATGAATCCAGCCGCCCTGAAGACGAACGTCGCTGACTTGAAGCGCGGCGGCATTCTCATCGTCAACGAGGATGAGTTCGACTCGTCCAGCCTCGACAAGGCCGGCTATAGCTCGAACCCGCTCGATGACCCCGCGTTGGGGAGTAAGTATGACGTGCACCGCGTCCCGATGACGCGCCTGACGCGCGACGCCGTGGAAGGGCTAGGCCTCTCCACCAAGGAGGCTGGTCGGTGCAAGAACTTCTTTTCGCTCGGACTGGTCTACTGGCTTTACGAACGCGACCCGAATCCGACGATCTCCTGGCTTAACGACAAATTTAAGAAGACTCCCAAGTTCGGCGACGCCAACCTCAAGGCACTGCAGGGCGGCATGCACTATGGCGAATCGACCGAGACCTTCGCCACCACCTATCGCGTGGGCAAAGCCAAACTGCCCTCGGGGAAATACCGCAAGCTTACCGGCAACGAAGCGACCGCGTGGGGCCTGGTCACCGCGGCCAAGCGCTGTGGCAAGAAACTGTTCTTCTCCGGCTACCCGATCACGCCGGCCAGCGACATTTTGCACGAACTTTCGATGATGAAGAACTTTGGCGTGCGGACGGTGCAGGCGGAGGACGAGATCGCCGCCATCGCCGCCGTCTGCGGGGCAGCGTTTGCCGGCGAGGTCGCCGCCACCGCGTCGAGCGGTCCCGGCATCTGCCTCAAGGCCGAGGCAATCAACCTGGGCATTATGACCGAGTTGCCGATGGTGATCGTTGACGTGCAGCGCGGCGGTCCGAGCACCGGTTTGCCGACGAAGACGGAGCAAGCGGACTTGCTGTTGGCGATGTTCGGCCGTAACAGCGATAGCCCCATTCCGATCGTCGCCGCCGCCAGCCCGTCGGACTGCTTCGACATGGCGCAGGAAGCGGTCCGCATCGCGGTTGAGTTCATGACGCCGGTGTTCCTGCTGACCGACGGCTACATCGCCAACGGTTCCGAACCGTGGCGCATACCGAACTTCGCCGATCTGCCGCCGATCAAGGTCGAACATCCGACAGCGCCGAACTCGCTCCCGGGCGTAACCAGCGATGCGCATCATGGCAACGGCGAGAGCGAAGGGGGCACGCCGCACTTCTTGCCGTACCTGCGCAACGAGAAGGGGGCTCGCCCCTGGGCCATTCCGGGCACGCCCGGTTTGGAGCATCGCATCGGCGGCATCGAGAAGGCCGAGAACACAGGCAACATCGATTACTCGCCGGGCAATCATCACAAGATGGTCATGAACCGCATGAAGAAGGTCGAAGGGATTGCCAATTACATTCCGCTGCAAGCGGTCGAAGGGCCGACCAAGGGGAAGCTACTCGTTCTGAGTTGGGGCGGAACGTATGGCGCCGTCCGCACTGCGGTGCATCAGGTTCAGGCGGCAGGAAAATCGGTCGCTCACGCCCACCTGCGATACATGAACCCCTTCCCGCGCAATCTCGGCGACGTCATCAAGAGCTACGAAAAAGTCCTGATCCCCGAACTCAACACGGGCAACTTGCGATTGCTCATCCGCGCCAAGTACCTGGTCGACGCCGCCGGCCTCAACAAGATCGCCGGCAAGCCGTTCCTCGTGCATGAACTCGTGGACGAAATCAACAAGATGCTGTAAGCGATAACCCGAAGCCCAGGGGTTCGGAGTACCTCATTCCTGGGCTTCCCGGAAATACATGAACAAGGATCCGATATGAGCACTGCCACGCTTCCCGTCCTCACTCCCAAAGACTTCACCAGCGATCAGGAAATCCGCTGGTGCCCGCGCTGCGGCGACTACTCCATTCTCGCCCAGGTGAAGAAAGTCCTGCCGACGCTCGGCATCCCGCGCGAAAAGTTCGTCTTCGTCTCCGGCATCGGCTGCTCGAGCCGATTTCCGTACTACGTCGACACCTACGGGTTTCACTCGATCCATGGCCGAGCGCCTGCGGTGGCGACCGGCGTCAAAGTGGCCCGTCCCGATCTGCAGGTCTGGGTCATCACCGGCGACGGCGACGCCCTGTCCATCGGCGGCAACCACCTCATGCATTGCATCCGCCGCAATCTTGATGTGAAGATCATCCTCTTCAACAACCAAATCTATGGCTTGACCAAGGGTCAGTATTCGCCCACCAGCCCGGTGGGCCAAAAGTCCAAGAGCACGCCCGTCGGCGCCGTCGACGCTCCGGTTTCGCCGATCAGCTTTGCGCTCGGCGCCGAGGCGACGTTCGTCGCTCGATCCATTGACGTCGACATCAAGCACCTGACGTACGTCCTGGAGCGAGCAGCCCACCACAAGGGGACCGCGTTCGTCGAAGTCTATCAGGACTGCAACGTCTTCAACCATGACGCCTTCGTCTACGCCACTGACAAGACGGTCAAGCCCGATAACGTCATTTTCCTCGAGCACGGCAAGCCGCTCGCCTTCGGCAAGGACCGGAAGAAGGGGGTTCGCCTCAACTCGTCGAGCGAGTTGGAAATCGTCGAAATCGGCAAGGAGTATCGCGAGGACGATCTGCTCTTCCATGACGAGAAAGCACATAATCCGAGCGTAGCGTTCATGCTGTCGCGTCTGCACTACCCGGCACAGCCCGAACCGATGGGCGTTTTCCGCGCCGTCGAACGGCCGCTGTATGACGCCGAGGTGAACAACCAAATTCAAGCCATGACGGCCAAGCAGGGCGAAGGCAGCCTGGACGAACTGTTCAACAGCGGCGACACCTGGGTGGTCGATTAGCGCCTTTACGTTTAGCGCTCGCCGGGCGCCGCGCGAGCGCTAAACGTAAACGGCGGCGATCAGGAACCCTTCGCATGCACGCGCTTACCCGCCGACAATTCCTGGGCGGTGCCGCGACGACACTTCCCTGCCTGGGCGCCGCCCTCGCAGCGCAACCGGCGCGCCGGCCTCGCGTCGCTGCCGTCTACACCGTCTTTCGCTTCCGCTCGCATGCCCACAATATCCTTGAAAATTTCTTGATGCCGTACCTGTTCAACGGCAACCGCACGGTGTCGCCGTGCGACGTCGTTTCGTTCTACGCGGACCAGCGATCGCCGACGGGCGACACGACCGACGAGGTCGCGCGGCGTTTTCGCATTCCGGTCTATCGCAACATCGCCGATGCCCTGACGCTGGGCGGCCGTGAACTGGCGGTTGATGCCGTCTTGTCGATCGGCGAGCATGGCGAATACCCGTTCAACCGGCTCGGCCAGCACGAGTATCCGCGCAAGCGATTCTTCGATGAAGCCGTGGCGGTGATGCGGCGCTCAGGGCGCTACGTACCGATCTTTAACGACAAGCATCTTTCGTGGTACTGGAACTGGTCGCGTGCGATGTACGACACGTGCATGGAACATCGCATGCCGTTCATGGCGGGGAGCTCGGTGCCGCTGGCGCAGCGCCGCCCGGCCCTGGAGATTCCCGCTGGCGCCCGCATCGAGGAAGCCGTGTCCATCCACGGGGGCGGGATCGATTCCTACGATTTTCATGCCCTCGAAGTGCTGCAATCGATGGTCGAGTCGCGTCAAGGCAGCGAAACCGGCGTTGAGCGAGTCGAATATCTCGAAGGCGACGACCTGTTCCGCGCCGCCCAGGCGGGTCGCTGGTCGCTACGACTGGCCGAGGCTGCGATGGCGACCGAGTTCGGCAAGAACGTCCCCGATCTGCGCCGTCCGATCCCGGGTGAGCGCGCCGCCGTCCCGCACGGGCTGCTCATCACCTACCGCGACGGTTTTCGCGCGATGATGCTCAAAGTCGGCGCCAACTCGGTGCGCTGGAACTTCGCCGCCCGTCTGCGCGGCGACGATCGGCTGCACGCCACGCGCTTTCACGCGGGGCCCTACGGTAATCGCTGCCTGTTCATGGCCTTGTCGCACGCCATTCAGGACTGCTTCGTTCAAGGGCGGTCGCCGTATCCGGTGGAACGGACGCTGCTCACGACAGGGCTGACGGAGATGGCGGTACGCAGCCGGGCGGCGGGGATGGCGCTCGACACGCCGCACCTCGACATCCGCTATGCGGCGCGTGATTACCGTGCGATGCGCGAAATGGGGGCGAGTTGGCGCGTGCTCGACGGCACGCCGGAGCGGCGCGAGCTGGGGATGGTCGCGACCTGAGAGAGTCAGGAGTCAGAAGTCCAAGGCTGTTGGTGGTTCCTGACCCCTGATCGCTCAGCGGCTGCGCTGCCGACCGAGGTTGATACGCGTGAAGAACCCTTGGTTCTGGCGCGGGTCGATGCCGCTATTCACTTCTGCAAAGCCGGCCAAATCGAAAACGAATGTGCGCACCAGTGGGACGCTGTTCGCGGGCAAGAGCACGCTGCTGCCCACGGCCGGCGATCCGGACGTCAGGCCGAACGTCGCATAGATGCTGAAGCCGTTCGGCGCACTCGAGACGTTGACGTTGGTCGGTTCCAGCTTGCCCGCAGTCATCATCACCGGCATGAGGACCGGCGTATTGGCGGGGAAGACGACCGGTGGGCCCGCTGGGCCGCTCGACGTGGCCGGCACACTGAAGGTGAGGAAAACCGGTCCATCCCACCTCGTTGCCTGCGGCGCCGCCACGATGACGCTCGGCGGCCCGGCGAAGTTCGGCGAGTCATACGCCACCACCCGCACCTTGTTCGTTGTGAGCCCACCAGGGCCGGAGATGAGACTCACCAAACGCACCACGCCGCGATCGCTCCTCACGGTGACAATATCGAGGGCCAACTGAGCGTTGCCAGCGAAATTGCCGGCGAAAACCTTGTAGGCGAACGGGAGAATGCGGAACGGTTTGCTAACTCGATGCTTCTGCGGCAGGATGGAACCATCTGGATTGATGAAGCTGCCTTGCAGGTAGTAGGGCCGCGAGTAGCTCGACTTGAGGATCTGAAGCTCCGGATTCGTGAAGCTCGCCGTGCCGCTGGCGATTGCAGCCGACGTTGTCGCGCCGCCGAGCGGCTCACCGCCCGTGAATGTTTGCCCATCGGCGCTGTGCAAAGCTGAGAGCTGCACCGTGCTCGTAGCCACTCCGGTGAGGATCGCGGCGGATGCGACGACGGTCTGGCCTTCCTGATCCTTCAGCGTCATCTGGAACGATGAAGCGTTCCCCGGTCCGAACTTGATCGCGCTTCCCGAGAGCGTGTTTTGCGGCTGGGCGTTGGGCGTGAGCTGCGTGACGGCCTGGTTGAAGACGTTCCAGGCGACCGACCCATTTTGTCCTCCGGGGGACGCGCTGACCGCATAGACGTTCCCCGGTGCGCTTGAGACGCTGTTGGCGACGATGTGCGTCGTGGCAACACCGCCCGCGAGGATCGAGGCGTTAGCTGCGGTGCCTGCGGCGCCGGCGAGGAAGGCCTGGAAGCCCAGAGCGCCCGCAGCGAACGTGATCGGTGCACCGCCTGGCCGAGTGGCGAGGCTAAAGGTCGTTTGCAATCCGGCGCCGACGGTGACTACGTAATAGGCGCCGCCATCGGTCAGCCCGAACGTGGCGCCGCCGGAGGCCTTGAAGACGACGGCATCGCCGTTCTTAAAACCCGGCGCCGCGACGGTGATCGTCGTGCTGCCGGCGCCCGGCGCTGCCGCGACGCGCGTCGCTGGCAAGAGGCTCTGCGTCCCGGTTCCCGGCGTCGTAAACACAATCGTCGCCCCGTCCGGTGTGGCTGACAGTTGTACCGTATGCGGATTGATCGTGATCGAATTCACGAAATAGGTGTTGCCCGATGTCAAGCCGCCGATGGCGGTGTTGGCCGCAGCCCCTTTGTCGTATACGACCGCTTGTTTGACGACGAGCTTCACATCCGAACCGAAACTGATGGCGTTCTTGACGCGGTCAGCGAAAGCAATCTTGAACGTGTCCAACGTCGATCGCAGGGTCTGTGTCGTAACGGGGACGGCGGATATCGCGATGGCCGCGCCGTTAGATGTTAGCGAAAGCTGGATGATGTTCGGCGTGGCGCCATTGGGCATGCGAACGAAGTACGTATTGCCATTGACCAGACCGGCCGGCAGCGCGCCGCCGTTCGTGTTGAAGATGACCTGTTGTCCGTTGGCAAACAAGGGGCGATCCAGCGTAATGCGGAAATTCGGCGCGCCTGCAAATGCCGTCACGGCGGCGGTCAAGAAGAGCGAGTGCGTCGCGGCGGCGCCCGGCGGCGTCAGCGAGATCGGCACACCGGCAGGCGTCGCCGACAGCGTGACGGCATTGCCGTTCGGCGTGGTGTTGAGGAAATAGCGCGTGCCATTGACCAATCCGCCGATGGCGGCGCCGGTTGTATTGTAGATCACAGCCTGATTGTCGACGGCATTGACCGGGGCCGAAGTAAGATTGAGCGTCGTCGTCACGAGTCCGGCGTCGAAAACATGGAAGCCGATGCTGGAGGTCGCCGATCCTGCTTCACCAGGGGCGGCCGACGAGCTGTAGGTGACCACGCCCCCCACGACCGGTTCACCTGCGGCCTTTGGTGTGACCGTAACGCTAAAGTCTTTCGGCGTGCTCCCATCGCCGTTGACGACATTCTTGTTGACCAGGGCCCGATAGGTCGTTGCCGTCGATGTATTTGCGGTGATTTCGAATCCTTGCGATTCAAAAGCGCCGATGTCCTTGAATGTTCCAGCAGGCGACGGGCGAACCACGCCCCGCTCGTCAGTCGCCAGCAGGGCGGTGTCGACGAGAACGGCATCCAGCGCGGCGCTGCCGGGCAGTAGCGGATGGGTTGGCAACGTGGTGGCACCGTAGATTCCAAGCGCCCCGAGCCGGGCCAGTACATCAATCAGGTCCGTGGCATCGACTGGGAGCGTGAGACCCGTCGTGCTTTGGAAAAGGTTGTAACCCTGGCTGGCTACGACGCCGCTATAATCGAAACCGGTGTTGGACGCGAAAAGGGAGTTTTTCGGCTTGACCGTCGCGGGTGCGGTTCGTCTGGTGCCGCCGCCGGCGTTGAAGGCGACGGTGGCGTGGGTGAGATTGAGCGTTCCATCGTCGGCCACGATGCCGATGGCGGTGTTCGTCGAGAACGTGGAGTTCGTGACAGTCGTCGTGTTCGCATAGCCGGCGTTGAGTTTCAGACCATTCTTACTATTGCGCACCGTGACCTTGTCGATGGCGACGTTGCCCGCCCCCGACTTCACGGTGATGCCGTCGCTGGTTCCGGCGATAATCGTCAGATTGCGCACAATGGCATTGGTAGCCGTGCTCTCAATGATCACCGGGCGGCGAATGATTCCGCCGCCGTCAACGATCACGCTGGCGCCGTTGAGATTCACGTTGCTTGCGCTGTCGCTGAGCGAACCGGCAATGAAGAGCGTGCCGACGTTGACGTCGGTCGTGCCGCCGTAGGTGTTGTCGCCGTTGAGCGTCAAGGCGCCCGTGTTCGATTTGGCAAGGCTTCCGGTTCCGCTGATAATCCTGTCGACGACCATGGCGCCGGTGCCGGTGATGGTGAGGAGTCCGTCGGTGTTGATGTCGTTGGAGGCGATCGTCAATGTAGTCGCGGCCGCGGAGATGCCGATTTCGCCGCCTCCGACGTTGACGGTAAAACCGCGCGTGTACGTTGCCGAGGCGCCGGTGTACGACAAGGCGCCCGCGTTGACGGCATCGCCGAGGACGACCGGCGACGTGGCGTTGCCGATGTTGCTGACGCCGGCCACGACGACGATGCTGGCGACACTGAGAATTCCATTGCTGACGGTGGTCGTTCCGGTGTAGCTGTTGGCGCCAGTCAGCGTCAGAGTGCCAGCGTTGGTCTTGGTCAGATTGAGCGAGCCAGTCAAAAAGCCTGCAAACAGATCGGCCACTGCGTTGTTGACGGTGAATGTGGCGGCGGCGCCTGAGTCGGTCACCGTGCCCGCGCCGGTCACCTCGCCGACGGTCTGATTGAATCCCGCCAGATCGAACGTCCCCGTAACGCTCAAGGCTGTGCCGGTCGGCAGCGCGTTGGCGACGCCGTTGGCGACTGTGCCGGCCGTGATGGTCGTCGAACCGCCGTAGGTGCTGTTGCCCGTCAGTGTCAACGTGCCGGCGCCGGTCTTCTGCAGGGAGAGATTCGCGCCCGTGAATGTGCCGGCGAAGGTGTCGGCGCCGCCGTTGTTGACGGTGAAGGTCGCCGCGGCGCCGGTGTCGGTCACGTTGCCGTTTCCAGCAACGCTCGTGACCGTTTCGTTGTTGCCATTGATGTCGAGAATTGCCGGGCTATTGACGGCGAGCGGCGAAGTATTCGCAATAGCGTTGCCTGCCGCGCCAGCTTGAATTTGGAATGTCCCCGAAGTGAGAGTGATTGTTCCGTTGCCGGCGTTGAGCGCATTGGTCGTGTTGAGCCGAATCGTCGTCGCCGCGGCGAGGAACTGATTCCCATTATTGCCGCTCGAATTGGACGTAAGCGTATCGACGCCAAGCACGAGCGATTGACCGGATGTGCCCATGCCATCGGGCGCGACCAGCGCCAGGTTGCCGCTGGTGGAGACTGTGGTCGCGGCGCCCGTTTGGGTGATGGTTGTCGATGCCGTGAGGTCGACACCGTTGCTCCCCGCATTGACGAGGCCGTCCAGGCTGATGGCGCCGCCGGTGTTGTTGACATCGACCGACCCGCCGGCCGTGGTGTTGCTAATGCCCGTGATGGTCAGCGTCGGCGTGGAGTCCCTGAGATTGACGACGCCGACGCCGCTGTTGGTGGCGTTGAAGCTGGTGACGGCATTGGTGGCCGTGCTCAGATCGGTTCCGGTTGCCGACGACGTCGTGAGCAGACCTCCGGTGACGATGCCGGCAGCAGCTTGGCTCATCGACGTCGAAGCGGTGAGGTTGATTGCGTTGCTGCCCGCGTTGACGGCGCCCGTGATGCTGATCGCGCCGCCGGTGTTATTGACATTGACTGACCCACCGGCGGTTGTGTTGCTGATGCCGGTAATCGTTAACGTTCCCGTCGAATCCTTCAGGTTGACGACGCCGACGCCGCTGTTGGTGGCGTTGAAGCTGGTGACGGCATTGGTGGCCGTGCTCAGATCGGTTCCGGTTGCCGACGACGTCGTGAGCAGACCTCCGGTGACGATGCCGGCAGCAGCTT
>Ga0194132_10006886_pt1 | contig 17307 bp, 6 predicted proteins | sample TA2KigOf80mmetaG_FD_148612 | JGI IMG/M metagenome (GOLD analysis project Ga0194132, IMG submission 148612) | Freshwater microbial communities from Lake Tanganyika, Tanzania - TA2015054 Kigoma Offshore 80m | ecosystem: Environmental > Aquatic > Freshwater > Lake | place: Tanzania: Lake Tanganyika...
CTCAAGCTTGGTGCTGCACAAGCAACAAGTGGTTACAACCGCGCTGTCAGAGAAGGTAAAGAGAGCGCACTGAAAGGGAGTGCCATCTTGCGCCTCTTGGACAAACTAAGATGGCGACGTTAAGTATCGGCCGCTAGACCGAGCAAGCGATCGCCAAGACGGTTCACCAGCACTTCCCGTGACTTTCCCAACATCTCCAGACTGCACGCTGTAGAGGGAGCCTCAATGATCAGCATATTCATGGTGAGACTGTGTGCCGTCGTCTCTTTGATTGCCGTCACTGCATGTAGGCACACGAACGCCGCCGACGTTAAACATGAGTTCGGCAAAATCGCTCTCAGCGACTTACCTTTAAACTGTGTGCAAAGCCCCACTCCGCCCGAGCACCAGGAACTGCAATCGTACGCCAGATCTGTGCTGAATCACTTGATTGAGAAAAATAAAAATCAATTCCCGTCAGAATATACTTCTGACCGCTTCTGCATTGAAATAATGCCAAATGCCTATCCCAACGCTACCGCTCACTCTTCGGGGCAGTTAGACATTCATGTCGGTATCATTGCCGGTACAGCCAACGACGCACAGTTTGCGTCGGTCATCGCGCATGAATTAGCCCATATTCTAAACTTCCATCAAGCCAAGGCAAAGACCAACCTACCTGACGACAAGGACTATGGAGCAACAGTAGCAAGGCTCAAAAATTTGCATCCGATCTTCGAAACCTCGCGTGACGAAAGGACTCACATGAGTGGCACGAGACAGCTCATCGAGCCACTTGGAGATGGCGCCTTAAAGGCGTTTTCAAATTACAAGCTAATCTCTGTCGCCTATCTCGAAGCCATGCCGCAGGCCGATGTGCAGCAGGGGCTTGATGACTTTTTAGCTAAACTACGCGATAACTCATTAGCACCAGAATTTTTGAACTCCAGCCAAAACCACGACAACCGCGACTACTGGCCGGCCGTGACTCTATTGGCTATGGCCAGAGACAGTCGCATAAATCTTATGAACCATATCGTCAACCCTGAGATGAAGGCGCGATTCAACGCCGCGGAGCAAAAGATTTTTGCCAATATTTGGGACGGTATGCAAATCGCACCAGAACTAAGTCTGCTCAGGCGCGCTAAGCGCGAATACGAGATCTCCAAGGAGGGACCAGAGGTTGCTAATAACTGGATTGAGCAGGAGGCTGACGAAATTGGTCTTGAGATGTATTTACGGGCAGGTTTTCCGCCATCAGAGATGACTAATTTTTTTAGTAACCTGCGTAAGCTCAAAGATAACACAGAGAGCGAGGGCGGAGCCTTGCGAGGGGACGAGGTCTCTAGGCTAGCACTTGATCTGACGGACTGCTTTCGCGGCGAGGGCATACACCCAGCTCTATGCTGGCGTATCCAGGATGTAAAAAACGAGCTACAAAAGCATCAGCTTGAATATGAAAGCATCATTGCTGATCCTGGCGTCGTCACACTGTACACAGGCAAACTTGACGCTGTCAAGAAAGCCTATGAGCCATTCTTTAGCAGTCAAAGCGCGGAGGTGACAAACGGGCCAAAACTTAAAACGCACTGGTGTGACCCATACAAGCCGAAATTCTGTAAGCCATACTGCCAGGAGCCAACCACTCCGCATGACGGAGAAGGCTGGGCCACCGAACATGGCGCGTCATGTGTAATAAGAAACAGTGTTGTCGATTTCAGAATATAGTCATCTGATTTTGGTCAGTGACCCACAGTAAGATTCTCGCCCAAACGCTCCTGCAGATAGAGATCGCCAGTGATGACACCGTCCGCCAAAAGCGCATGATCACTCGGATCAGACGAAGCGCCTTCGATTTCGATGTTAACAACTGGGTTACGAGTCACCTCGTGACTGATCTTATCGACGCGACGCCACTTGCCATTTAGGTCTCGAATCTGATCACCCACGGCTAGATACCACGCAGCCTTAAGCCCCTTGGCTGTCAACATCGGATGCTGCCTGGTCACGCGCACCGTGTCACCACCAACCTGAACCACAACTAAGGGATAGACTTCAGGACCCTTAGTCGTCCTCTTAACTCGTGCAGGCTTTCCAAGTACGGGGTTCAGTACCTGATCGCCAATCTCGATCGCGGCGATCTCTTTATCACTCCCGTCTGCCATGCGGATCTTGGTGTGGTATTCAAAACAGCCTAGATTGATACGATCGAAAAAACTAAGCTTGCAGTTTGGTGAGTCCGCATTACTGATCTGGGCCATCGGCATCCTGTTACCGTAGCCGTCCACGGCAAAACATCGGGAACCCGATGGGCAGTCACTGGGTGCATAGGGAGAACTTGCCACCGACGTGATTTCCCAGTTCGGGTACCCAGTGTGCATGGTGATCGGGTGATATCCACTGCCCCCAGAATGCTGAACGAAGAGATTGGCTGACTGAGTATAGTTAGGATACCTGTTGCCAAAAAACGGACACTGGTTCACACCTCGCGTCACCCGCGTCACGCACTCAACGCTGCCGCCGTAGCGATCCTTCACTCTGCCAGTCAGGGTGTAAATTGTCGGCTTGTTCAGAGCTTCAAGTGCACTATCCAGAAATGTAGAATAGGTACTAGGGTCGAACTTGTTCATGGCCTCAATGTTCGGCACTCCGCGTAGAGCGTCTGTATTACTCAAGTCCACATCGTCAGCTAAAGCATTCAGACGTGCATCTAACTGCGATGGTGACATCGCTTTCAAGCGCTCAGTTTCAGCACTAGTTAGATTTTCCAAACCCTTGATTGACCGCAAGTCAATGGACCCTATATTCTCACGCTCAGCTGGTGTGAGAAAGAAAAGCGCCGTACATTCATCAATTGTTAGTGCCCACAGAGCCGAGTCTTCGCTTCTTCTAAATATACTTTTTAGCTTGTTTACATGAGTGTTAAAGGCGTTGTTGAGCGCCCCTAGTTGGTCTGCTTTGAGTCCTTTAGTGGCCTGGTTATAGGTCGTTTTCAGGTCGGCAGGAATTCGTGCAGCATCAGAGCCATTGAACGAATCCGTAGGTGTACAAAAACGACGAGTGCTAACGGACCTAGATCCAATGTTTCCAGAGTAGTCACGTCCCGAAATATCAGCAGCAGTCATAGTCAAAGAACCCAGATCTGCTCCATTGGTGACCGTAGCAGTAATATCCGTACAGCCACCCGCTGGCACAGATGATTGTGCTGTGTAGAGACGACACGATGAAGGAGCCACCACTTTAAGCTCGGCAAAACACGTGCTTTCAGCTCCGACGCTATTGTTGTCCGCAGGTCTCACTGCAGCATCTACGGTGAAAGTGACTTCACCGCTTCCATCAACGGCTACGAGAGGTCGTGGCGAAGTTACCACTACTTGGAAAGCGAACTGATCGATACCCCTGACGCTCCGAGCGGTCGTAAGCAGAGACTTTCGCGAATACGTGCCGACTGCAGGCACAGGGCGGTTATCGACTATCGGCGCTACTAGCCTTTGAATCGTGTTGCCGTTACGCTGCGCAATCATTTGCGCTGTCACATCGTTTGGTACGTATGCCTCCAGTGCGACACCCGACACATACATGTTGAGGGTGACTTTTTCGTTAGGTTGATACAGGGTCTTGGCACCGACTGGCACAAGTTTACACCGAGGAACGGGCATCGGAGGTACGCCGATCTCTGCAGTTGTGGTGACCCCTAAACGGTCTCGCCCGGCAACGCTGACATTGTACCCGCGGATCCAGTACGGGAACGTCGCGTCGTAGAGTGCTCGGTTGAAAACGATCTCAGAGCGGTTATTAAAAGTAGGTCTCTTGGTTCGGTTGTCAGCAAAAGTCGCAAAATCTCTGGCGTTGAGTCCTCTGGCATCAGAGAAGCTGGTCGACACCATGCCTACAGCCGTACCGTTGCGACGCACAGATGACACGCTCCAGGTCGTCGGTGCCGGGCTGGGGGCTGCTCGCGTTCGGTCCACACTAAGGTTGCCTATGTATGGCTCCGGGTACACATAAGGTAACCCGCTCGCATAAGTTGACGAAACGGTACCATTGTTTGGGTCAGGTTGGTAAGTCATGAGGGCGATGACTTCGGACAGCCCCGAAATGTTCGCCTGCTGCGTACGGTCCATTGCGCTCCGTCCGGAGATTTCCTTGGACATGGCGATGATGGCGTCCATCTGGGTGTATACGCCCGCTGTCACGGCTCCGGCCAGTACCATGGCGAGTACGATCCCCGTCGAGCCCTGCTGACTACGAATGCTTAGACCTTTATTCATCTTTCGCCCTCCCCGACTGTAAATCATACCCCTTGTCGGATTACCCCCCCCTGGAACTTAAGCTTAGCTTGCAACAAGCCGAAATTTCAGTCTAATTAGACCGTCTTTTAAGCGACTTCCCTAAGCATCTTCTGAAGTTATCAAGCGACTCTGTCCCGGGCTAATTATCAAGCGATTCTGTCTCCCAAGCACTAGTCTATCTCCAGATTCCACGGGTTGGATGAGGGAGGGAGGCCATGACGCAGGGTTAAAATGGCCAAGTGACTAAGAAAGTAACCATGACTTTGAGTAACACTTATTTGAGACTGAAACTTATTACTCATAAGTAAGCTAAGGGACGCACAAATTGTGTAAATCATTCTGGATTTGCAACCAAACGCTAAAGTTTCGCTGCTTTGATCCGATGGAAACATGGAGCCCCACGGGGTGACCGTCTCAAAGGACTCAGGATGGGCCGCCTACAAACATTTATGTCGACGACTGCAGGGAAACCGCAGCGGCTGGAACAACCATTGTCAACTACTTCAACGTCATTCGCTTTAAGATTGCTCAGGTGCTCGGACAGCTCGAGTTTGATTGGTGGCACTAATGGTTTTACCTTGATCGGTGCGATCGTGATGGTCGCCTTCTTGGGCATATTTGTCGCTGTGATCGCATTTTCAATGAGGAATTCTGCGTTCGTTCGTCGCATAGTGGAAACGGGAAGCAGTCACAAAGATATCGAATCAGCATTCCAGTCTATGTTAGCAGACGAAGTCCGTAGAATGATGAGACCAGGCGCAGGTGGAGTTTGCTCCGGTACCCCTTTAGCAATCTCGCCTCGCCTTGTTGGTGGCGACGGGATAGCTGTTGCAACTAAATCGGCGATTGCACCTTGGCCCGCAGATGCACCGCCCAAACACGTGGCAGCGCTGCGCCGGTGTGCCGCGGGTTTCCGTTCCCTGCCGAGTAGCCGAGATCTCTATTTCTGCGTTGAATTTACAGGAACGGGGAACACCAACTACACAGGGTCTTCCTTTATCGGAGCACCAAAGGCGATAGCCGAGGTACGTGCCCGCGTGCTCAGTTTGGATTCGGGAATGCCCCTGACCTGTAGCGAATACGCAAGTGCTTATAACGCCTTTCAATCTTACCGATTTAATCGCGATCTCTACAATAATTGTCGGTTGAATCCCGCTTCATGCAACCCCATGTGTCAGCCTCCGGTAGGTAGCAACTCACCTTGCTTGGCAGCGGATAAGTCTGGCGCTTCTTCGTTGGAGGTCCAGTATTCCCTTTACTGGTATAGTCGCGGGAAGCCCACAATTTACAAGCGGACAAACGGGTCTTTTTATGCGCCCAGTATGTAGGCCGTGTCGAATGATCTAAAGGATCTAATCAATGCGCTAGGAGTGTGACATGAGCGATAAGAACAAAAAATATACGATTGTGGTTGGAGTAGTGGTTCTGATCGGAGTCTTTTTTTTCGTCAAGCGTAAGCAAACAGCGACGAGAAGGCTAGCTTCTGAATCGTCGGTGGTAGCTGTTCCTGAGAAGTCTAACAAGTCTAAATCGCTATCCAGAGGCAGTGCGGCAAACGACAATCGCTCAGACACGGCAGGTGTTATCCAACGTCAGCAGAGAATGATTGAGGCAGGCTTTACTCGGGCTCCTCTGATCATTGATGACAAAGGAGCGCACTTTAACGTTCACGTGAAGATAAAAAAGACTTGCACATGGGGTGATTTGGATCTCATTCATGCCGAACTTGCAGCCAACTCCGGGGGGCGGTTGCTACTGACCTTAGAACCGCTGGTTCCAGGTGGAGAATTCAAGGCGATCGCTCAACCTATCACTTACGCCAATTTAGCTGCCGGTTTCGACCATTCATTCAATTTCCCGCCTCTAAAAAGTACCGTAAGTGTTGGGATATTCCTCTGTAGCGACAATGGACAAGGAGATTCATGTACCGGCAAAAAAGTTGAGGATATCAACGAGGCTTATAAGGCCGTGATATCTCCGCGACAGCTGGACAACGGTAAACTGTCGGCAGTCTCTAAGCCGCCCTTCAGAGTCTACTTCTTCCAGCACGTTCTGCTGGCTCCGGAGTCTGCAGATATACAGGTTGGTACGAAATTCGACGATAGCGGTTATAAAAAGATCACTTCAGTGCTGACTAAAGAGCTGGGTTCTTCTGGATCAGCGCAGGCCTCAACTCAGCGCGTGCGCGATTTAAACCAGAAGGTGACGTCAATCCCGGTCGCATCGTCGCCATCAGATTTGAGTCTAGTGTTGTCGTTGAAGGATCAGGCTGAGGCCTGTCCGAAGATGATGAGCAAACCGGTGCGTATGCCACCGATACCTCCCAAAGGGTTCGAGCCGGTTCGTCCACCTGGCGAAAGATATTACCGTGTACCCACGTCTGTTAAGTGAGTACGTAGTTTTCAGCCACAATTAAATTGTTGGTGCAATTCCCCAAAAAGTGCTGAGACTTGTGAGATTGCCTCAAGATGTCGGCGAGGTTCACCGATAGGATAAAAAATCGTCGGGAGGTACGTATGAGACTGATTAGGAAAGCACTGCTCCTTGGCGCCCAGCAGGGCAGCGGTCAAGTTATGTTCTCATTGGCACTGGTGGCCGTTGCTGGCGGTGTAGCAGCATATATGGGGGAGCAAAATAGCCGCAGCATCAAAGAGGCCCAGGTACAGCGAAGTCGGGATTCTTCGCAGCAAGCAAACACAACTAACCTTCCGGCCTTGGCGGCACTAATGAGGTTCCCAAGTGGGCTCCCCGTAGATCAGCAAGTGGCTACGAATCCCGATTACCTACCGAGTATTTACCCGGACCCCTACATAGCTGGCTCTGACTCGGAAGTTAAGCTAGTTGCTTTCAAACCCGCCACTGCTGATGCTCGATGGAGTGTTGACGGTAGTGGTGGGATTCTTGTTGAGGGGTTTAATAACGCCAGGCTCAGTGATACTAGTTTGGACCAAGCTTTTCAGTCTGGTGCTACGGTGGCGACTGGCACCGGGGCTCACAGCGCCAATAGTCGCGTAACGTTTTTAAGTTCCGTGAGGAACGGCATATTGATTGAGAAAATCCGCGTGGCTTCAGCGGCCAGCGTGGCTCAAACTGCAGGTGGAACGGCTCAGGATTATCTGGAAGCCGAAATGGAGGTGCCACCACCGCCAAAGCCTGAGGTTGAGGTGTTTGGGCTTCCAAGTAGTCCCCTTGGATACGGCCAGTCGGCGACACTTTCCTTCAAAGGGTCCGGCGTCATGACCGGTGTTAGCATCGCACCAGCGAACAATCCTGGCGCGGCCTGTACACCAAGTCTGCCCGCCGACGCCAAAAGTATCCGCGGACGAGGCTACGCGCTGGGATCTTGCGGAGTGAGCTTTCAAGCGCCAGACGTCGTGCAGAACGATTCCGATGCGGTTGGCTACATTTCGGTGGTTGTGACTGCAGTCGGACCCGGTGGCACTAACCAAAAGACAATACTAGTTCCCGCTCACCGACCGCCTACCTGTAGGTTCGTTCCGAGCAGTTACTCGACCCAGACGCGCGCACCGGTTGGGATATACATGGCCGTGTCTGGCTCGGTCACTGGCACTCCACAGATGGAAATACCAGTAAACAATACAGTCAACAGTTACGATAATCGCGAGCGGGGTAACTGGGGATGGCAGCACGTTGGTGGTTGGCAAGGAACCTCAGGCGCTGGAGCGAATCTCTGGGGAGCCGTCTTCGATCCTGGAGTTCAGAATGGTGTAGCAGATATTTGGGGACGGGTCACTGGTCCGGCTCTGGCGCCTAACACATGGCAAGGATGCACAGACACTGCAACTGTGAATATCGGTCAGACCGTATGCCGCGAACACACGATGGATGAGGGCAGCAACTACTTTTATCTCGGACAATGTTACCAGCATCATAACGGTTCATTTGTTGTATGGGACGCTCCGGGCCCTAGCTACAATTATTGTCAGGGGAAAGTTTGCCCTGCTGAGAGTGGCGGATGTGGTTGCGAAATATTTGATCCGCGGAGCGAAGGATGTTTCTCACCGGAAACCCAGATACAAATGGCGGATGGTTCGAGTCGTCGTATCGACAGCCTTCGTGCAGGCGACCAAGTCTACAATCCGTTAACCCACCGCTCGAGTAGGATCAAGGGCCTAGTCAAAGGCCCCGAAGCGGAGCCCATGATTGAGCTAGGATATGACGGTAAACTTGTCCACGTGACAACTAAACACGCATTTTTGACAAGAAGCGGCGTTAAAGCAGCGAAAGATCTCTCTCCCGGGGAACACCTGGTTGGGACCGATGGCAAACTGCATAAGTTGACCGACTTGCGTCGATTGCCGGTGGACCCAGCACAGCAAGTCTACAACTTTGTCGTGGATGATCCTAATGACAGCCCGACCCACCATGTTGTGGTGGCTGACGGCATCCTTACTGGCGATTTGCAGGTACAGCAGGACCTAGCCAAAGGTGCCGCCAATGTTAGCAAATTCACGGCAAATAGTGTGTCGGCTGCAAAATAATGCACCGGTCCAGTGTCGTGACTTGTAGGTAGGTTGTAGGTGGGTCCCCATCATTATTAAGGCACTCACCTAAACCCTCGGGAATCATTAACAAACTAATAAAAAGCTAAAGCTTTTGACCCACACTGACGAAAGCGCTCTCAGACGAGTGAAGGTAAGTCGGTTTTCAAAAGAGTTTTTTATGGGCACTGGCAGTTATAGCCGCCGTCGTGTACGTGTGCGCAAACGTGATGCTACGTTTGTAGCCGTGGCTATGACACTGGTGTGCGCGGCTGCCTTCACACCCCAGGCCCCAGCTCATGCACAGGGGGTGGGCAGCTTTCCCTACTCGTATTCGGGGCGAATTACCGAGCCATCCGGAGCGACCAGAAATGACTCAGTCGAGATGGTAGCAACGTTTTGGACCTCAGACATCGGGGGCAACCAGTTAGCTCAGACGTTCAATTTCCCGAGCGTGATACTATCGCAAGGTGTATTTACTCTCAGCTTTCCGTTCACTGCCCAGCAGGTCGAAGACATATTTGGCGACGGTAGGGATCCCACTTTTATCGAAATCTCGACTGGTGGTAGGACCTACCCAAGGCAAAAATTTAGTTTCGTGCCGTTAGCGATGCGTGTACCTGTGGATAACCAGACCTTAGCTTTCGACACAACATCAGGACAGCTTGCGATTAAAGGTACAAAATCAGCAACGACCGGCAGTGTTCTGGTGAACGACGGAATTGGTGGAGTTAAGTGGGACAGTTTAAGCTCCACGAACCTCACAGCCAAAACTCAAGCTGGTGGTTCCCCAGTTGCTGATCAAGTGCTCACTTACAAGAGTGGGAAATGGGTGGCTGCGAGCCTGCCTGCCAGTGCGCCCAGTGGGAATTACTTGACCGGCCTTGTTGGGGACGTTACGGCTACCGGTCCTGGGTCAGGTTCGGCAACCTTGCTCAGCGTGGCGTTGCCAGGAACCGCGACCAAGGTTACCTACGATGCTAAAGGGCGGGTGATTAACGGCGCAACTCTAACTGCAGCCGATTTACCACCCCTTAGTGCGACCAACTTAAGCACAGGTACCCTAGCTGTGGCTAATGGCGGTACCGGTGTCACTACTTTTACCAACAATGGTGTAGTGATTGGCTCTAGTGCGGCGCTCTCGTCGACCGCTGCCGGCGCGCAATATAACGTGCTTACTGTAAACGCATCTAGTCAACCAACATTCGGCGCGGTCAATTTATCCTCAGCTAACGCCATCGATGGCACGCTCGGGCTCAGCAATGGTGGTACCGGATCAACGACAAAGACCGCGGCCTTTGATGCCCTGTCTCCAATGAACACCCTGGGCGACGTGATTTATGGCGGCGCGTCAGGATCGGGGGCCAGACTTGCAGGGAATACTACTTCAACTAAACAATTTCTAACCAGCTCTGGAACAGGTACAGTGGCCAATGCGCCGAGTTGGAGCGCGTTGACTGCGAATGATGTCCCTGCGCACAGTGCCTCTCTGATCACTTCCGGAGTCCTGGGTGCAGCAAACGGAGGTACCGGAGCCGCTACCACAAGCCCTGGCTATGTGCTTGCTGGTCCGGCAGGTAGCTCAGGTGAGCCTAGCTTCCGTGCTTTAGTAGCTGGAGATTATCCAACTATGATCGGTGCAACTGGTGCAAGCGCAGGCGCGGCAGGTGCAGTACCAGGGCCACTGGCTAACGATGACACCAAATTCCTCCGTGGCGATGGCAACTGGGCGACACCCGCAGCGCTGGCTGGAGGGGCGAATGGGCAGATCCAATTCAACAGCGGCGGCATTCTCACAGGCGATAACGGATTAATTTATTCAGGCGGGAATCTCGGGATTGCCACCACCAAACCTCAAGCCAACTTAGATATTGCGGGCATCTTGGCTGCCGACACTTTGGTCGAGACCAGAGGTTACACCGACCTTGCACCTTTAGCTGTCGCAACTGTGACCGGTGGCACCATGTCATACGGTGGGCCAGGTTTACGTGGCAACGATTCAATTTGGTCCGTGACTTCTGCGGGTCAGGCCATAACATTCGATTTGGGTTTCACTAGAGACCACTTGCTGGGCGTGACATTTGGCACATTCTTTCGGGCTGACACAGGTAACATTCCAGCATCTTACGCAATTGATTATAGTACCGACAACAGTTCCTGGACAAATCTCGCCACCGTCACAGACAACACGAGCTTGGCAGTCAGGCATTTTAAGCGATTTACCGGTCGCTACATCCGAATCACGGTAAACGCATTCCAGCCTGGGAAAACTTCTGCCTATCTATCAGGAGTCAGGATCCTTGACGATGGTGGAACAGCCCTCGGCGGCTCCTACGGGTGGGCTTTGAACGGCAGAAGTGTAGTATCTGCAGTGCCTGGCAACATCGGGATTGGGACAACCGCGCCACTCGGCCGCCTGCATGTCATAGAAAGTTCTCAGTGGAGCGCACACAATTACAGCGCCAATATTTTAGTGGGAGGGTCGCGAAACAATAGCATCGGAATTTTGGATTCGATTAATTCTAATCCATGGGCAATCACAAATACTGGCGGCACGCTTAGGTTTTCACAAATGCCTGCCTTAGGAGACACGTCAACTAACCCAATCGGTCGAGTACACTTTGCATCCTCCGGCGAAGTCGGCATCGGCAGCGCATCTCCGGCGTATCCACTTGATGTAAACGGCACCATTCGCTCCACCGCAGGCTTCATGTTCCCCGATGGCTCTGTGATGACATCGGCCTTGCCAACGCCTTCGTCTGGGTACAACAGCCGCACGGACCTAAATCTCGCAGCTGATTCTGGAGCTAACGGCACAGGTGTCGTTGCTATTTCGACCAAAGGTGTTGAGCGTCTTCGAGTAACCAATTCTGGAAACGTGGCAATCGGAAGATCAACCGCATCTGCCTCGCTAGATGTTCAAGGTAGCGCCACTAAGAATGGCAGCAACCAGTTTGTAATTCAAGCCTCAGACTCATCGCCCCTGGCGGCCAATGTTGGTGGCGGTATTGGATTCGGAGGTGTGTACACCTCTGGCGGTGCGTTTGCGGAATGGGCAGGGATTAAGGGAATCAAGGACAATGCCACAAGTGGTGACTACGCAGGGTCTCTGGTGCTTTCGACGCGTGCTAGCGGTTCACTCACCAGTGAGCGAGTTCGGATAACATCTGACGGCAATGTCGGCATCGGCACTTCCCAACCGGGGAGTAAACTACACGTGTCGGGCGATGGCATTGTCACAGGTAACCTCGGCATTGGCACCTCTGTCCCATCTCAGGCTTTGGAAGTCGCCGGTGTAATCAAAAGCAACACCGGGGGATTCATGTTCCCGGACGGCACAGTTATGACTACAGCCGCCACGGGAAGTATCACTGCAGCGACGAGCGCAACAGACCTCAATCTCGCCTCTGACTCGACATCTCAAGGCACTGGCGACATCATGCTATCTACCCGAGGCAACGAACGCCTACGCGTCACTAACGCCGGTAAGGTCGGCATCGGCACCACGGCTCCGGTAGACTTACTCTCAGTCTGGTCTCCTAAAGTCTCTACAGTGACTGCTGAGTACCCAGGACTTGCTGTGGGTGACTCTTCGTTAGCCAATACTGGTGTCGGTGGTGGCATCTCGTTTTGGGGCAATCATACGAGCACCACTCCCATTGCTGGCGCCGCGATTCACGCGATGAAGAACAACAGCACAGCTGGCGACACTGGATTTAACCTGGCGTTCAATACAAGAGCTAATGGTGGAAGTCTGACTGAAAGAATGCGCATTTCAAGCACAGGTAATGTGGGGATTGGATCGATAGCACCTAGTAGCAAATTGGCCGTAAATGGTACGGGATATTTTGCTGGCAACGTTGGGATTGGGACAACGGCGCCGGTCGCCCCGCTCCACATTGCTTCGTCAGGAACTGCAACTATGGCGGAGCGCGGCATAGCGAATTTCTACTTTCCTGGTAACAACAATCTTGGTGGTGGTTTCAGTGCCTACAAAGCGCGCGGTAACTCCGCATCTCCGATAGCGGTGGCAGACGGGGATTTTTTGGGCGGTCTAGTGCTAGGTGGACACGACGGCTCTGGATATCTCAATACGGCCGCGGTCTTATCTAGGGTATCCGGCACTGTTGCGACTGGTTCGATTCCCACCGATATTGTGTTTACGGCGGGGTCGACTACAAACAACTGGTCAGAGCGCATGCGCATCACATCGAGCGGCAACGTCGGCATCGGCACAACTATGCCTGCATCCAAACTCGAAGTCGCTGGCCAAATAAAATCCACCTCAGGCGGCATCATGTTCCCAGATGGTTCCGTAATGACAAGTGCCGTTGCTCCATCAGTTGGCTCTAGCAGCATCACAGATCTAAATCTAGGTGCAGATATCGGCGCTGCAGGATCTGGAGTGATTTCGCTGTCCACAGCTGGCGCTGAGAGAGTGCGAGTCAGCAACAGCGGCAAAGTCGGCATCGGTCTTGTCGCTCCAGTTAACACACTTGACGTTGCGGGAGGTGTGGCGATTGGCAGTTCTTACGCCGGTGGCACTATAGCGCCGACGGATGGACTCGTCGTGCAGGGGAATGTGGGAATTGGTACCAACCTGACAGAATCAAAGCTGAGTGTTGCTGGTGATGCATCATTTCTCAGCGGAGATTGGACCACAGGAAACGTACTGACATTGAAAAACTCAATAACTTCGGGATTAGGTTCAATTAAATGGTCTCCTCCAGGTGTTTATGGAACTGGTCGCTTCCTATTGTTTTCAAACGAGACAACGGTCAACGAAGGAACAGGATTTGACGGTGGTATTATATTTAGGACGAACAGTAAAACAGTCCGTGATCCAAATCCGAATATGATTATCAGTCAATATGGCAACGTCGGCATCGGCACCACGACTCCTCAACGGGCGCTCGATGTGAAGTCCGGCACATCTGGCAACATCACAGAACAACTCGTCCTCCGCAACGGCAGCGCTACCACCGCATCTGGGACTGGATCAGGTCTCTACTTTGCACTCACTTCCGCAGCATCCGCGCGACATGCCGCCATCGACGCAGTCGTCGGCAATGCTGCTACCGGTGCTACTGACTTAACTCTCAGCACATCTAACGGCACCAGTGTTACCGAGAAAATGCGTATCCAAGCTGGTGGCTCAGTAGGAATAGGCACGACTGCTCCGTTCAACATGCTGAGTGTCGCCGGCGGTGCAGACTTCACGGGTAATGTTGGTATCGGATCTGCGGTACCGACGCAGGCTCTTGATGTTGCCGGTGTGATCCGCTCGAGTTCTGGTGGCATCATGTTCCCTGATGGATCCATCATGACCTCGGCAGCTACACCGGGAACAGGCACCAGTAGCGCAAGCGACCTCACATTTGCAGCAGATAGCGGTAATACTGGGACTGGCGTAGTCTCTTTTGCTACGCGCGGATCTGAGCGCATGCGAGTCAGTAATACCGGCAATATCGGTTTTGGTACCTCCACTCCGCTGTCAAAAGTTGATGTGAATGGTGGCATGGCTATCGGCACCTATGCCGGTACTGCAGCGGCAGCCACTGGCAACCTGATTGTTAGCGGTAACGTGGGAGTAGGTACGTCGACTGTTACTGGTGCTAAGTTGAGTGTCATGGGCGGTAACGTGGGGATTGGGACGGCGGCGCCGGACCAAACGCTGCACGTTTCTTCACTAAATTCAGAACTCAAATATGGTGACGAAGCGGGGGCGTCAGTCCTTAGATTGATATCAAACAATGGAAGTGGCACAAGCAGCGTAAATTTAGGTAATGCGAACCGTAACTGGCAGCTGCGAGTGGAAGGTGGAGACGCAAATAAACTGAAAATATTTGATGCCACAACGGTAGCTACCCGGATGACATTCGATTCATCTGGCAACGTCGGCATCGGCTCAACAACCCCCAACCAAAAACTCGAAGTCGCGGGCGTCATCAAATCCACCTCGGGCGGCTTCATGTTCCCTGATGGAACAGTCATGACTTCCGCCGCGGGAGGCACTTCAACTGGTAGCGCTAGCGCAGGCGATTTGACTTTGGCTGCTGGTACGAGCGCAGGTGGCGCCTTGCTACTGTCTACTCAGAACACTGAGCGCATGAGAATCGAATATGGTGGCAACGTGGGGATAGGAACCACAGCACCTCAAAATAAACTAGACGTGGCTGGTAGTGTAGCCATTGGTTCAGGTTATGCCGGTGGGACTACGGGTCCAAGCAATGGGCTCATAGTGCAGGGAAATGTCGGGGTCGGGACGACCATACCAAGTTCCGTCCTTGATGTGGCGAGTACATCAAATGGCGTTCTCGGACCAACTCTTAGCATAACTAATCTCGGCGCTGGTGCTGGCAGTGGGGGATCTCTTGATTTCCGCGTCGGCCCTGCAAACCAAACTCAGCCAATCGAGGCCCGAATTCAGTCGATTGATGATTCAGGATACTCAGCTCACCTTACATTTTTGACTAAAGCACAATCGAGCGGCGGCGCTCTTTCTGAGAAGATGCGGATCAGCTCCACTGGTAATGTCGGGATTGGTACCACGGCTCCTACGGCGAACCTATCTGTTGTTGGATCGAATTCGGCCACTCTTCACCTGCAAGCCGCAACGCATGTAGTTAGTGGTGATAACTCAACTCTTATTCTTAATGCTGGTGGTGCAAGTTGGGGTTCGACACCGACAATTAAATTAACAGGGCAAGACGACGGCGCTTCGGGCGGTATCTTTAATATCTACACAAATAACACCAAGCGTCTAAGTATTCTTCACAATGGCAACGTCGGCATCGGCACGACTGCCCCAACTCAAAAGCTTGATGTAGCAGGTGCTATCCGCTCCACCTCAGGAGGTTTCATATTTCCTGACGGCACAAGCATGACCACGGCAATCACCGCCACAACCGCTGGATCTTCGAGCACTGAAGACCTCAACTTCGCTGCAGACTCAGATGCTTCGGGCGCAGGTGCACTTGTCGTATCAACTGGTGGAGTTGAGAGGATGCGAGTCCTGAACGGTGGTAACATCGGCATCGGTACCTCTGTACCAAAATCGGCGCTCGATATCGCGGGAAGTGCGTCGATCGGATCTTACGCGGGTAACGTTACCGCGCCGGCTAACGGACTAATCGTGAGCGGCAAGGTCGGGATCGGGACCATATCCCCTGCTGCGCAATTAGAAGTAGTAGGTACGGCGGGAGCTCGAATTGTTGATTCGAGTAATGCGAACACCTACGCTGGCAGCCTCATATTCGGCAACTTAGCCGATGCCAAGCTGCTTTATGCACCAAACGACGGGACCCTCCAGTGGCGCACACATAACCACGCTACGGGCCATGCTTTTGAAGTATATGACAAGTTTAGCAGCACAACTAAAGTTCACTTGGATTCAGGTGGCGCAACCTATTTTAATGGCGGCAACGTTGGGATAGGGACCACAAATCCAACTAATATACTGCAAGTAGGTAATGCTGGTCGTTTACGTGTGTCGAACGGTATCACTGACTATTCGCTATTTGGTACATTGGACGACGACGGTCCGACCAATACGCGCATAGTGATTTCTGGAAATACGCGACCTACTTATGCAGGTAATATCGAATACCTTGCAACTTCAACAGGCAATCATATTTTCTATACGACAAATAGTCGCAGCGAACAGATGCGCATAACTTCAGCAGGCAACGTCGGCATCGGCACCACCACCACCTCCTATACCCTCCACGTCAACGGCTCCGTCGCCGGCGTAGGCTCCTACAACGCACTCTACGACATTCGGTACAAGAAAGACATCCACGATTTAGCAGGTAGCCTAGCTAAAGTGCTCGCTATCCGCGGTGTCAGCTACAAGTGGAAGGACGAAGACAAATATGGCAGAGGCAGTCAGCTAGGGGTCATTGCGCAGGAGATTGAACGGGTTGTACCCGAAGTCGTCACTACAGATGCTGACGGAGTGAAGAGAGTGAAATACGATGATCTAATCCCACTTATCATCGAAGCGATGAAGGCGGCGCAGGCAAACAAAGATGCCGAAATCTTGGCATTGAAAGCTGATGCAGCTCAGCTCCGCGCCGAAAAGGACGCCGAGATCGCTCTGCTCAAAGCGGCGCTCTGTAGCAAATTTTCTGACCTAGCAATCTGTTCTCACTGACTGTTGACGGGGCGCTAGGTGTCTTAAAAGTTAGATAGAATCACCTAAGTATCTTCATTTACATGCCGGGGATCGATCCAGTTTGGCGATAGGTAAGACAATCTTCCGCCCTTCACCATCTGCGGCTGCACTAGGTGGCAGTGACTTTACTGCGTTCATTGTGGCGCCAGTACGTTTCAGCGCTCTACGTAGCTGATCATCATTGTAACCTTGCCGCAGCAGTTCTTGCCTCACCTTAGGCAGGTCTTTAATAGTGCCGTTGAAAAGCTGCGCATCAGGTTTTGCCAGCACGATCATCTGGTAGAAAAATGTCGCATCACGGTCGCTCCGCACTGTGTTCTGACTTAGGATATCGTTATAGTCAGCAGCCATTTTCGAT
>Ga0194132_10006890_pt1 | contig 17296 bp, 13 predicted proteins | sample TA2KigOf80mmetaG_FD_148612 | JGI IMG/M metagenome (GOLD analysis project Ga0194132, IMG submission 148612) | Freshwater microbial communities from Lake Tanganyika, Tanzania - TA2015054 Kigoma Offshore 80m | ecosystem: Environmental > Aquatic > Freshwater > Lake | place: Tanzania: Lake...
CGAGCTGCGTCGAGGTCAGCGCGGCGATGTGCGTGGTGTCGAAGCTGCCGAGACGCGATGACGTCAATCCGTCGAGCTGGGTCACGGTCAGACCGGCGACCACAGTCGTCGTCAGCGCGTTGACGAAGGTTGAATTGACTCCGGCGACCTGGGTCGAACTCAAACCGCCCACTTGGGTCGTGGTCAGAGAGCCGACGCTTGTCGTGTTCAACCCTCCTAGCTGCGTGCCACTGAAGGTTCCGATTTGGGTCGACGAGAAGCCTGTCAGCTGCGTCGTTGTGATGACGCTCATCTGCGTGGAGCTGAGGCCCTTGATTTGCGTCGCCGTGAGGCTGGCGAGCTGCGTCGTGGTGAACGCAGGAATTTGCGTGGTGGAGAAGAATCCCAGCTCTGTCGAATCGAGCGCCTGGATCGCGGTCGTGGTGAGACCCGCGATCTGCGTCGTCGTCAGAGATTGAATGAACGTTTGCGTCGCCATGGCGCTGCGCTCCTGAAATCAGCGGCAGATGTGAGGAAGAGAATCGGAAAGGGGCAGCGCTGAGCTGCAGTCCCGCGCAGTAGCGGCGAAGGTGACATCAAACATTTCCAATCCCCTTTCTAGAGACGAAAGCCGGAAGGCTTTCCGCCCCCCTGTCACGCGCAAGCGTTGTAGCCCAAAACGTGTAAAGAGAGCAAGCAAGGCATATCGGACACCGACTCACCTAAAACTGGTACAGTTAATGGAGAACAGAAAAGTGTTAAGATTATGTTGGAGGCGCCGCAATTCTGCCGCCCCGGGCGCCAATCTCTAACACATTGTATTTGGCTGCATTCTTCGGCCTGATGAGGTCCACTAATGGGCATGATCCAAAAGTTATCCACAACCTGATGCGTCCCGTGGCGCGATAATGGCAAAAGATAACGCGACCATCTCCGATTCGGTTGCACGGCAAATCATCGACAGCTCTGCGGCCGATTCAAATGAGGCCGAGTCGGGCAAAGCCAATTATTACGCGATAGCGAGTCGAAACGAGATCAAGGTTCGCGAATGCTTTCTTGGAGCCCGCGGGTGATCGGCGTCATGAAATAAGAGAGCACACTGCGCGTGCCCACTTTGATTTCGCCGGCCACCGTCATGCCGGGAATGATCCGCGAGCCTTCCGGCATGTTTTCGAGCTCGGTCGTTTCCAGATCTATAAGTGCGCGATGGAATGCCCCGGACGGACCGCGATCCGCCGGACGCACGGTCATTTCGCTGCCGTTCGAGAACGACTCTTCGCCGATGGTGACGAGTCGGCCCTTCAACATGCCGTGCCGCGTGTAGGGGAACGAATCGACTTTCACCACCACGTCATCGCCCGGTTTGGCGTAGCCGACGTCGGCTGAATTGATCATCACCTCGGCGACCAGCTTGGCGTTGGCTTTGACGATGGTGATCAAAGGCTCGGCTTCGCGCAGCACCGAACCGACTGAACGCTTGGCAACGTCGAGAATCACGCCGTCTTCGGGAGCGCTGACAACCACCAACTCGTTGAGCAGTGCTGCCTTCGAGATGCCTTCACCCAATTTGTTGGCTTCGTTCCGGGCATTGATCAGATCGTCGAGGATCTGATTGCGCCATTGATCGGTGAAGCCCTGCCGCTCGGCATCCTTCGACTGCAGCTCGTGCGTCAGCTCGGTGATTCGGTTTCCGGCCTGGGTGTATTCCTGCTCCATGCGCATGCGGTTGGCTTGGGCTTCGAGGTGATTGAGCCGAGATCCGATCTGCTTTTCAGCCATGGTGCCGCGCATCGCCTCGACATCCTTGGCCACCTTGAGCTGCTCCTTGAGCGAGGCAATCTGGTCTTCCGTGGTGCGAATGTTGGCGCGGCGGCGCTCGATTTCCTCGTCGTACATCTTCAGCTGCGAGGCATATTGCGCCTGGCGTTGACGGTAGAGATTGGCCTGCAGGAGGTCGTCCGGCGTCGCGGTCCCGACCGGCTCAAACGGCCGGCCGTTCAACTCGGCGTCGAGTCGACGGATCTGCGACAGGATCGAGCTTTGCTGGCTCGACAATGACGCGAGATCGGCCCGCGCGAACGTGGGATCAAGCGTCGCCAAGATCTGGCCCTTGGTGACAAGATCGCCCGGCCTGACGTTGACGTCGCGGATGATGGCGCGATCCATCGGCTGTAGCATCAACGGCGGTGTTTCGGTCATCAACCGCCCGGTGCCGACGACGACGATATCGACGTTGACCAGCTGCGCGGTCAGGATGGTGGCGAGAAAAGTTCCGACCACCATGTAGAAAGTCGAGCGCATGTGGCGCGGCGGCAGTTCTTCCATGATCTCGTCGACCGGATCCTGGAACGGAATGGCGTCGGGCAGCACGGTGTTCGCCGGCACTGACTGCAACCATTTGGTCGGATCGCCACGGCGTTGAACCGCCTGTTTGACCTTGGTGAGGGCTTTCATGGCGCGGTTCGCCTCAACCCTGCATGTGGCGCGTCTGCTGCGCCCAGAGGTGTTTGTAAACGTCGCACCGCTGCACCAGGTCGGCGTGCGGCGCAAAATCGATCACCTGGCCCTTGTCGAGCACGAGGATCCGGTCGGCGTCGACCAATGACGACAGGCGATGGGACACGATGATCATCGTCCGGTCGCGGGCGATCTCGGCCAGGTTCTGTTGAATGATCGCTTCGCTCTCGGGGTCGAGTGCGCTGGTCGCCTCGTCGAGCAGCAGCAATCTGGGTTGGACGAGAAGCGCGCGTGCGATGGCGATGCGCTGGCGCTGGCCGCCCGAGAAATTGGACGCGCCCTCCTCGACCAGCGTGTCGTAGGACATCGGCAGGCGGTCGATGAATTCATCGGCGCCGGCGAGACGCGCCGCTTCCATGATCTCATCCAGCGTCGCGTCGGGTTTGCCGGCCGCGATGTTGTCGCGAATCGTGCCGCGGAACAGAATGTTTTCCTGCAACACGACGCCGATGCTGCGCCGCAAGTGGGCGAGGTCGATGTGGCGAATGTCGGTGCCGTTCAACTTGATCAGGCCTTCCTGCGCCGTGTGGATGCCCTGAATCATCCGCGTCATCGTGGTCTTGCCCGAACCCGAGCGGCCGACCACGCCGATCATCTGGCCTTCCTCGACCCTGAAGGTCACCCGATCGAGGGCAGGCGTCGCGGCGTTGCCGTATCGGAACGAGACTTGTTGGAATTCGAGCTCGCCCCGGATCATCGGCCGGATACCGCGCTGATTGGGATCGCGCTCGGGCGGGTGGTCCATCACCTTGCCCAGCATTTTGATGGCAAGCGCCGTCTGTTGATATTCGTTGATCAGCGCGACGATTTGCAGCAACGGGCCGGTGACGCGACCCGACAACATGTTGAAGGCGACCAGCGCGCCCATGCTGAGGGTGCCGTCGAACACCAGCATCGCGCCGAGGCCGAGGATCGAAATGGTCATGAGGCTCTGAATGCCCTGGGTCAGCACCACGGCGATGGCGCTGAACAGCCCGACCTTCGAGCGTTTTCGGGTCGACTGCGCGACCTTGGCATCCCACGACTTGTTGCGGAGCGGCTCGAGCGCGAGCGACTTGACCGCGCGCATGCCGTGGATGGTCTCGACCAGATCGGCCTGGCGCAGGCCCTCCGCGCCATACAGTTCCTCAAGGTACTGACGGAATGTCGGGATCATGATCGCGATGATCGCCGCGATCACGGCCGAGAACGCCAACACCACCGCCGTCAACATGCCGCTATAGACGGCGAGCACGATGAGCAGGATCGGAAGCGCCGAAACGTCCAGCAGCGTCTGAAACAGCCGCCCGGTCAGAAACTGCCGGATCGATTCGGTCTGCTGCATGTTCCTGAGCAACACGCCCGCCGTCGTGGTCTCGAAGAACGTCATCGGCAGCTTGAGCATGTGGTCGAACGCGCGCGAGGCGAGCTTCGCGTCAATCTTGTTGGTGGCGAAGATCATCAGATATTGACGCGTGTAGGCGAACAACCCCTCGAACACGATCGAGAGAATGTACGCCAAGACCACCGCGATCAGCGTCTGGTAGCTCTGATGCGGGATCACCTTGTCGATGATGATCTGAAAGCAAAGCGGCGCCGCGAAACTGATCAGCTGCGACATGACGGTCGCGATGGCGATGTCGCGGAAGAACGTCCACTGCCGCCCGATCTCGGGCATGAACCACTGCAAGCCGAACGGACGCGAGTCGTCGATCAGCTTGAATTTGCGCTTGCACAGAATCAGCCGGCCGCTCCACGCCTCGCAGAACGTGTCGCGCGGCACGAGCGAGATACCCGACGCCTCGGTGCGCGGGTCGAGCTGCGCCACCATGGGCTGGCCGTCGGGATTGGTGAAGGCGCTGATGATGATGACCCAGTTGCCGGCCTTCTGTTCGGCCATCACCGGGAATGCGCTGCCGAGCGCGTTGAGATCTTTCCAGCCGCGATCCTTCAGCGTCTTCGCCGTCAAACCAAGATCGCGCATGATATGAAGGACGGAGCCGACCGGATCGGCTTCCTCGGCGTCGGCAAAACGCTCGGGCGGCACCTGGACGCCATGGTGCATGGCGACCAAGAACATGCAGCGCAGCGCCGTGAGATGCGGCGCCATCGGACGGTCGGGCATATGATTCATGGCGTGATGTATCGGCCCGCTTGGTTAATAACCTGAAAATTCATCTATTACGTGATATTTTTTGCACGAGTTCGACTACCTGGCGCATGATGGGCTGCCAGTGGCTCTGCGCATCCTGCCGGAAGAACCGGGCCTGAGGGTACCAAGGCGTCGTCTCGGTGCCATTGCCCCAATACCACAGCTTGCCCATACCCTCCGGCACCAGAATCTGCAGCGGCGTTCCAACGGCGCCGGCGATGTGCGCCGCGGTGTTCGACACCGTGATGACGTGATCGCAGGCCGCGGCCAAAGCCGCGACGCCGTCGAGATCGGCGGTCAAGTCGAGTCCATCGAGATGGATCAACGCGAGCCCGGTGTCGCGGGTCAGACGCTGCCGCTCGTCTAAAGTGTCACCATATTGAAGATTGACGAACTTCACCCCAGGCACGCGGATCGCGTCTGCCCAATCGGTCAGCGCCGTACTCTTGTTGTTGCCGAACCGCGGATTCTTGGATAACCACGACATTCCGATCAGCTTCTCGTTGTCGGCCACGCCGGTCTGGGCGCGGAGCGCCGCAACGCGAGCAAGATCGGGCTGCAGGACGGGGAATCGCGCCGTGGCGAAGCGAGCGACGTCGGTACGCAAGACCGTGCCAAGGGTGCCGATTGGACATTGCGCGACAATATCCGCCGGCGTGACGGCGGGATCGACGGGCCACGTCCGTTCGATAAACCGGATCGTCGGATACGAACGCCGGAACAACGGCAGCAGTCGCTGATCGGCCTCCCACACCACGTTGACGCCGCGCTCGACCAGATCCTGCATCATGTTGGCGTAAAGAATTTCGTCGCCCACACCCTGCTCGGCAAAGACCAGCAGCGCGCCGTCGCCGAGGTCCTGGCCTTGCCATAATGGCCGCGCGTTGGGGCGGGCTGGAATGTGATCGGCGGCCTGACGCCATAAATAGTCCCGCCATCCTTCGGCATAGTTGCCGATCAGCAGATAGACCAAGCCCAGGTTCTTGTGCGGCATGGCGAGGTCGGGCTGCAGAGCGATGGCGCGCTTGAAGGCGGCAATGGCCGCATCAAGATCGCCGAGGCCCCACAGCGTCATACCGTAGTTGCTGTAACCTTCGGCATAGTCGGGAACGGCCGCGAGCGCCTGTTCGATTAGGGGCTTCGCTTCCGCGAAGCGTCCGGTCTTGTTGAACGAATCGCCAAGATTATTGAGTGCTTTGGGGTTTCCCGGCTGGAACTTGAGCGAATGCTGGAAAATCGGGATCGCTTCGTCATGTCGATCGGCGCTGTTGAGGGTGACGGCGAGATTGTTGAGCGCGAGCGGCATATTGGGGTCGAGCGCGATCGCCTTGCGGTAGTTGACGACCGCCTCGTCCCAGTTACCCATGGTGTAATAGACGACACCTAGATTGTTGTAGAGCAAGGGATGACGCGAGTTGAACTTCGCCGCTTCGCGATAGCCCGCGATCGCCCGCTCGAACTGTCCCTCGTTCTGCGCTTTCATCGCCGCGTTGAACGTCTCGACAAACGCCGGCGACATCCCGCCGGGAGCGCTTGCGCCGGCAGCGCGACGCTGCTGGCGGTTCACCGCGAACTCCCGCGACGGTGGGCGATCAGATTGGTCTGAGGCATGCTGAAATGTCGGCTCATGGAACGGCCACAACAGAGCCGCCAGCATAGCATCGGCGGCGAGCGCTGAAGGTTCCGTTAAGCGCGGCGATCTCACAGCTTTGGCTTTCCGACTCGGCTCCGCGCTGCGTTGGCGCGGCGTTTCTCCCAACGGCGAAAAACGCGCGCTCGGCCACCGGGGTTGCCCGACCCCGGCCGCGCCCCGATTCTCCAATCTTTCGAAAGGCTTAGTCGGCCATGCCGCCGCGGGTCGGCTGACGGGTCGTGGCAGGGGCCGGTGCCGCTGGGGCCTTCGCCACCGATGCGGCATTCTTGGCGCCATGCTGGGTGACTCGGTCCTTGCCGTTCACCGGCGTGACCGGCCCTTTGTACCGAGCGATGTGGTTGGCGGTGTTCTTCTCCGAGTAGTACGCGGCCAAGGTCTTGATCTTGTCCTTGTCGGGGTAGAGCACGGCCGCTCCGCCGCCCCAGCCGCCGGTCATGCCGGCCATGCGCGGCGTGAACCATACCGCGCCGTCGCGTGTCACGGACATTTTCGGTTCGTCGGTTTTGAGCGGCATCGGGTAGGGCGTGAAGGTTTCGGTTTTGGGATCGAAGCTGACGAGGTAATTGTCGCAGGTGATCCACATCAGGCCGTTGTCATCGGCCCAGACGTCGTAGGGATTCGAATACAGCACTGGAATTTCGAACTCGGTGATCTTGCCGGTGGCAGCATCGAGGCGGCCGATGATCCCCGCTTGCCCGCCAACCGCGCCATAAACCCCATAATAAGGATTGCCCTCATTATCGATGCCGAGGCGGCGGAGGCTGGTCGGCGCGGACGGTACCGGATAGCGCTTGAATTCCTCGGTGACCGGATCGAATCGGACCACGGCCGAGGTGTGGTACTCGACGTACCAGATCTTGTCCTTCTGATCGATGATGATGCCGTATGGCCGCGCGCGCGCTTCGGGCGATTCATAATACGTGATCTTGTCGAGCTTGCGGTCCCAATGTCCGAGCTTGTTGCTCGGCAGCATCGTGAACCATAGATCGCCGGTCGAGGTAAACACCGGCGTATGGCCATGCAGGCCGCGCTGGGTCACGGGATAGTGGTCCGACACGCCCGATTTGGGATCGAGCCGGACCAGGAAGTAATCGCGACCGGCCCACCACACCGAGCCATCGGTATCGACCGTCAGTCCATGCGGCGATGCCTTTGGATCCTTGGTGTCGTAGTCCTTGAACGCCCCGGTGCGCGGATCGAGCCAAACGATCGAGGCCGGCACGCCGCGTTCGGTGATCCAGACGTTGCCCTGCTGATCAAAATGCGTTTCCTGAGTCCAGCGCTTGGGCCGCTCCGCCGTGTTGGGAAACTGGTAGGTGATGTATTGCGCCTTGCCGAGCGCGTCCTCATTCAGCGGCGCCTCGACTTCGTCCAACACCGCCCGCGGCAATTTATCGGCGCCGAAGTTCGCTTCGAGGTAATCAAGCAGGACCTTGCGGTCGCCATCGCTCATTGGCGGCATCATCGATGCGCCCTCAATGATGCCGCCGCCGGCAAAGGCGACATCCTTGGTCATGAAATCGATTTGCGAATCCCAACTCTCGCGTGCCTGCGGAAGGGTCGGAATGAAGTTGACGCCGTGGCAGACGACGCAGGTTCGGTCGAGGATGTCTTTGCCCGGGCCGGGCGGATAGAGTTTGGCGTACGACACGATCTGGTCGGCGCTCTCGATTTCTTCAAGGGTGCGACCGCCGACATAGGATGGGGACGTTGGCGCTTCGGTTAGCGCGAGATCGACCGTCGCCTTGCCGTCAGCGGCCAAGGCGAACTGCTTGACCGGCGCGCTGAGACCGCGCTTTTCCACCGTCACTTCATAGCGGCCCGGAAACATGTTGACCGCGCGATAGCGCCCCTTCGCCGCGAACACCGTGTAGGAGACGTTCCTGTCGATGTTCTTGAGCGTGACCTTGGTGCCCGCGACCGATTTCGGGGCGGTCACCGACCCTTCGACCTGGCTCAGTCCCGGCACCGGATCTGCCCCTGCTGGCGCCACCGCCAGCAAAGTCACCAACAGGCAAACCGAGATCTTGAACTGAGTCATAGCGCCCCCCTTCCGATGGTATCTCATCGAAATCGTGGCGGAGGCCGCTGCCAGAGTCTAGCCGGGAAAAGTCCAAGAATGCACGTCAAGTCTTGCGCCGGAAACCCGAACCTCCCGGCTTCTCGACGACTTTTGCGGTGGCGGAGCGAAATCGCTCCGCAAGCACCGCGGTTGAAGTGGCAGGTTCCAAGACTTTGGGATCAAGACCGCAACCCTCGACGACATAGTTTGGAATTCTGACAGAGTCCCGACATGCCATCACAAAAACCTGAATTGCTGGTATGCCGCGCAGATCGACTTTTCGGTATTGGTAGGGTGAAAGTCGGAACCCTGCGGCAAAAAGCGCGCTCATAAAGGTCGTATGGTCGAACAATGTTGAGCGCTTGCCCAAGACAGAAGTTTCGACGTCACCGCCGTCGATTGAAAATGACTCCGCAACGATAATCGCCTCGGAGGGCCGCAACCAGGCGACGTATTCTTCCGCGGAGGCGAATGCGTAATTTCCGACAAAGTGTGAGTAAACCACGCGCGGGTGCCGAGGTGAAGGCACAGCTTCAAAGGTCTCGTATTGGCGAATTGGATAGCGGGCGGCCAGCGCCGCCACCTGACGAAAATACTCAGAGGGTTCGATCCCGACAAATTCGACCAAGTCGATCTTGAGGCCGAATGAACACATCGCCTCTGCAACAGCAATCTTTTCGATCGAGGCAAACATTGTCGAGCCAAGTTCGCAGAATTCCGCGGATTTGAGCTGCGATAGCAGATCGGCAATGCACAAAAACTCCACCCACAGCCTTTTTTTTGTGTCGCCTCGGAGGTGGATCAGTTCCTTGAGATATTGATACCCCTGGGCTGCCTCATAAGCCTCGGCATCATACAAGACCCGCTCGGTGTGACGGATCTGGCCCGGAACTCCTTCACCGAAGAGGAGAATCGTCCTGCTGTCACCTTGTAACTGATACCAGTTCATGCGGGATATACTACTCCGGATCCACGATCAGCATTGATCCTTGGCGAATCATGCCAATACTCAATGCCCTGTCGATAATAAGCCGGCTGTTGCTTTCAGCCTTGGCGCCAATCACGATCAACATACACATGGTCGACGGCAACCTCGCCGCATCAGATACTACACAAATCATGCCCGCGTCCCGCCCTTTCCTGACCATTGCCGAAGCGTCGCGGCTGATTGAGTCGAAGAAACTGTCGCCGGTCGAGCTGACCGCCGCCATGCTGGCCGCCATCGCGGCGCTCAACGGACGGCTTCACGCTTATCTGGTGGTGCTGGAAGAGAGCGCCATGGCCGCGGCCAAGACCGCTGAAACCGAGATCATGGCCGGGCGCATTCGCGGCCCGCTTCATGGCATCCCGGTCGGGCTCAAGGACCTGTTCGATACCGCTGCCGTGAAAACAACCGGCAACTCGGCTGCGTTTCGCGACCGCGTCCCGTCAGCCGATGCAACCATCGTCGCTAAACTGAAAGCCGCTGGCGCGATCATCCTTGGCAAACAGACCGCCTGGGAATTCGGCATCGGCGGCGCGTCGACCGACCTGCCCTGGCCGCCGGCGCGAAATCCGTGGAACCTTGAGCGCGACCCGGCTGGCTCATCAAGCGGCACCGCCGCTGCGATCGCCGCCGGCCTTTGCCTCGCGGGCCTCGGCACCGACACTGGCGGCTCGATCCGCGGACCCGCGGCGTGGTGCGGCTTGGCGGGGATCAAGCCGTCTTTCGGGCTGGTCAGCAAAGCGGGCGTGATGCCGCTGTCCGACACGCTCGATCATATGGGGCCCCTCGCCTGGACGGCCGAGGACTGCCGCCTGATCATGCAGGTGATCGCCGGATACGACCCGGCCGACCCCAAGAGCATCGATCGCGCGCCGCCGGATTTTTCCGCGTCGATCGAGCGAACGGCGCGCGGGCTCAAGATCGGATTGGTTCGCGATTACTACGAGAAGCAGATTGTCGCAACCACTCCGGTCCGACGCGCCTTTGATGAGTCGGTCGCCGCGCTGAAGACCGCCGGCGCCGAATTCGTCGATGTCTCGATCCCGCCGCTTGCCGCCTTCGCCGACGCCGGCTCGAAAATCTCGCCTTACGAAGGGTGGAAGAACTATGGCGCCTTGATCGAGGCGAATCCCGCGCAGTTTGCCGCCCGCACCCGAACGCGGCTCGAACCCGGCAAAGCGGTGACCCTTGAAGCTCACCGCGCCGGAGTGGCCGAGAAGGAAAGATTGGCGGCTCGCGTCGACGACGCGCTCGAGGCCGTGGGCTTCCTTCTCTTGCCGACATCATCCGAAGGCGCACGCGCGTTAGGCGATGACTCGCTCGCGCCGGGCCGGAGTCCTTTCTATAACCGCTCGTTCAACCTCTCGGGACATCCCGCCATGTCGGTCTGCAACGGCTTCACGCCGGACGATCTGCCCATCGGCATTCAGATCGTCGGCCGTCGCTGGCAGGACGATCGCGTGCTGGCGCTCGGGCATTTCTTGGAACGGGCAGCCGGAACACGGTCGCGCCGTCCGGTCGTCGCGAGCGAGAGCGGCTGAGCGCCATGCCCGAATTCGATCTCCTGATCCGCGGCGGCACGGTTTACGACGGCAGCGGCGCCGACGGAAGAAAGGCCGATGTCGGCGTCAAGAGTGGACGCGTCGCCGCCATCGGCAAGCTTGCTCGCGACGCCTCCCGCGAGATTGATGCCGACGAGCGCGCGGTCGCGCCGGGGTTTGTCGACATTCACACCCACTATGACGCCCAGGTGCTGTGGGACGCGCGGGTCAGCTTCTCCCCGTGGCACGGGGTCACGACTTGCGTGGTCGGCAACTGCGGCTTCGGGATTGCGCCGGCCAAGCCGGAACACCGCATGATGCTCAAACGCACGTTGGAAAAAGTCGAGGGCATGAGCTTTGACGCCCTCACCGAGGGCCTTGGCGATTGGTCGTTCGAGACGTTTCCCGAGTACCTCAATCTGCTCGATCGGCGGGAGAAGGCGATCAACGTTGGCGTGCTCTGCGGTCACACGCCGATCCGAATTAACATCATGGGCGAAGCCGCGATCGAGCGCGCTGCGACCGAAGACGAAGTCATGGCCATGAGCGCGCTGGTCGACGAGGCCATGAGCGCCGGTGCGGTTGGTTTTTCGACGTCACGGTCCCCGGTCCACGTCGGCTACAAAGGCCTACCGGTGCCAAGCCGCTTCGCCGAGTTCTCGGAGGCACGGGCCCTGGCGGCGGCGCTCAAGGGTCGAGGCCTGGTTCAGATCACGGCAAGCTCGCGGCCTGACTTCAACGAGTTCGCCGAGCTGGCACGCGCGTCCGGCGCGACCGTCACCTGGACCGCCATCCTGACCGGCATGGCCGGACCCGACAGCCACCGCCAGTATCTCGCCAAGTGCCTTGAGATGCAGCGCAGCGGCATACCGTTCGTTCCGCAAGTCGCCTGCCGCCCGTTGCAGACCGAATTCCAGCTTCTGGCGCCGTTCTCCTTCGAGCGCACCGATTTCTTCCTCAAGGCTTCGGCCGCAATGACGGTCGAAGGCAAGATCGTGGCCTATCGCGATCCGGCATTTCGCACAGCGTTCAAGCACGGCATGGCGCACGATTCGGCCGACGGCGGCGAGACCGCGCGCCTTCGGCCGTCGTTCTGGCAAATCAGCATCGATGATTGCGCCATATATCCCGAGCTCAACGGACAATCGCTTGCTGAAGAAGCGACGCGCCGTGGCGTTCATCCGGTTGACCTGATGCTCGATCTTGCCATCGAAGAAAATCTCGAGACGCGTTTTCATATGCCGCTGTTCAACAACGACGAAAACGGCGTGAGGGAATTGCTGCAATCTCCCGGCGTGATGTTGGGCCTTTCCGACGGCGGCGCCCACGTCAGTCAGATGTATGACACCTGCTACTCAACCTATTTGCTTGGTCACTGGGTGCGCGAGACCGGCGCCCTGACGCTGCCCCAGGCCGTCCGAATGCTGACCTCGCGACCGGCAGAGGTCTTCGGTCTCAAGGATCGAGGCCGTCTGATCGAATGCGCGCCGGCCGACATCGTGGTGTTCGATCCGGCGACCGTCGCGCCCGGCGAGCCCGAACGCGTGCACGACCTTCCCGCCGGCGCCGATCGCCTGGTTACGCGTCCAATGGGCATCGACGCGGTCATCGTCAATGGCACGGTGATTCGGCGCGATGGCCGCGACGTCATCCGCGACGGCGCTCCGCAACCGGGGAAACTCTTGCGGCGCGGCTCTTCACAATGACGATGAAGGCGATCGTTGCCGCGAGACCGGGCGAGGCCGACGTGCTGACGCTCGTCGACCGGCCGATTCCAAAACCGGGCGATGGCGAAGTGCTGATCAAGATCGCGGCCGCCGGCGTCAATCGCGTCGATGTGTTGCAGCGCCTTGGCCGCTACACACCGCCGGCGGGCACGACCGACATCATCGGCGTCGAGGCCGCAGGACACATCGCCGATCTTGGCCCGGGCGCCTCCCGGTACAAAGTCGGCGATGCTGTCTGCTGCCTCCTGATCGGCGGCGGGTACGCCGGTTTTTGCGTCGCGCCCGAAGGCCAAGTGCTGCCGGTGCCCCAGGACCTCACCATGATTCAGGCGGCGGGCCTGCCCGAGACATTCATCACCACCTGGACCGCGCTGTTCGATCACGGCCGGTTGATGCCGGGCGAGTCGGTGTTGATCCATGGCGGCTCCAGCGGCATCGGCACAACGGCCATCATGCTGGCACGGATGTGGGGCGCGAAGCAGATTTATGCCACCGCGGGCTCCGCCGAGAAGTGCAACGCCTGTGAACGGCTTGGGGCCACGCGCGGCATCAATTACCGCACCGAGGACTTTGTCGCCGTCGTGAAGGACATGACCGGAGGGCGTGGCGTCGACGTCATCCTCGATATGGTCGCGGCCGACTACGTTCCTCGCAACATCAGCCTGCTGGCCGACGACGGCCGACTTGTCTTCGTCGGGCGTCAGGGGGCGCTAGTCGACTCACCGATCAATCCGACGCCGATCATGTTCAGGCGCCTCATCATCACCGGTCTTTCGTTGCGCGGCCAGACCATCGCGCGCAAGTCGCGCATTGCCCGGGCCGTCGAGCAGAACACCTGGCCATGGCTGGCGACGGGGGCCATCGCCCCGGTCATCGACCGGGTCTATCACCTGGCCCAGGCGGCCGATGCGCATAGGCGCCTCGAGAGCAGCTATCACATCGGCAAATTGATCCTGGAAGTGCCGGGCTAGATGAGCGGTGGGTGACGCCGGTCAGGGCGGGAAAACGCCATCCGACCCAGTCTTCGGCAGAGGACCGGAGGCCAAAGATGACCGCCAATGTCGCCGACCTGATGGCGAGAATTCACGCCCTGCAGGATGAGGTCGAACGCGCGTTCGCCGCGCGGCGGGCGGCGTTCAGATACGCCGTCGTCAACAAGCGGATCGTGTTCGAGCAGGACGTGGCGCGGCGCCACCGCGACCTGCGTGAGGGCGTCGCGCGATACATCGTCGACGCCAAGCCACTCCACATCCTGACCGCGCCGATGTACTCGCCACCAGCGCCGATCCCGACATGACCGGCTAATTCAAGCCTGTCCGGTCCATGACGTTGGGCCAAAACGGGGTTTACTCGCGGCACCGCCCTTGCTTTCCTTGTCGTAGGGAAGTGACCGCTGCGGTCATCCACGACGCTGACATCACGAGGACAAGATGACCGACTGCGATCTGGTGCTGCGCGGCACCGTGCTCACCATGGACGGCGAAAAACGTGCCTTGCTCGACGGTTTTGTCGCGGTCAGCGGCAACAAGATCGTCGGTGTCGGCCAGAACCGCGACTGTACGTTCAAGGGCAAGGAAGAGCTGGGCGGCGAGGGCCACATCGTCATTCCCGGCCTCGTCAACACTCACGCCCACCTTGTCCAAGGTTGCATTCGCAGCATGGCGGAAGGCACCACCTTCGAGGAACGGTTCTTCGGCTTCTACTACCCCATGACTGGCGCCTGCGACGAGGAGCGCAGCTACGTCTCGGCGATGCCGCCGATTCTCGATCTGGTGCGGCGTGGCGTCACCACCACCGCCGACGATCATTTCACCCACAAGCACAAGCGCTCTATCGATGGTGTGCTGCGCGCCGTGCGCGATGCCGGCATGCGCTGCCGCATGGCACGCCTGATGCTGAGCGACCCCAAGAACACTCAGGAAGGATTCCGCGAAACGCTCGACGTCGGCCTTGCCGAAACCGAGCGGGTCAAGAAGGAATGGGAAAACGACAAGACCACCGTGACCGCCTCGACCATTGGCATCACCTATTGCGCGCCGGAGGAATTTCGCGAGATCGCCGCCTGGACGCGAAAGAACAACCGGCAGTTCGATGTTCATGCGCCGTCGGTGATGGATACACGCTATCTCGCCGAGCGCCGCGGCTGGAAGGGCGGCTCGTTCGACTGGATGGACCACGAGGGCATCCTCGGCCCCAATGTGATCGCCGCCCATGCCCAGACGCTTCGCCCCGGCGAGGCCGATCTGATCCGCGATCGGGGCGTCAAGATTTCCCTCGTGCCCGACATGGAGCAGGTGCTCGGTCTGGTCGAGTTCCAGGCACGTCACTACATCGAGAACAACGTCGTGTGCGGCATTGGCCTCGATGGCCCGGTCGTCGCCTACGGCCACGACCTCTGGACCGCCATGCGCGCCCTGCTGACGGCGCAACGCATGGGCGATCAGCACCGCAAGCAGATGGGCGACAAGTCGATTCACTGGACTGGGTACGAAATGATCTTCGGCAGCGCCGAACTGGCGTTGGAACTCGCCACCATCGGCGGCGCGAAAGCGTTGGGCATGGACGACACGATTGGCTCGCTCGAAGTCGGCAAGGAAGCGGATATCGTCCTGATCGATCGTCGCGGCGAAACCCAGATGTCGCCGCCTGCCTCGCTGGTCCAGAATCTGGTCTACGGCAACGGGCCGTCGCCCGAAGCCGTCAAGCGCGTGTTCGTGCAAGGCAAGGCCGTCATCAAGGATGGAGAACACGTCAAGGTCGACCGCCGGAAAGCGGTAGAAGCATCGGACAAGCTGCAGGCGACGCTGCTGGAGGAGACCGACGCCAGGAAGTTCGTGCGCATTCGCTCGCCCTACAGGTGGATGTGACCGTGAACGCGGGACGGTTCGCAGGCCAACTGGCGCTGGTCACGGGCGGCGCGTCCGGCATCGGCGCCGAAGTTATGCGCCAGCTCGAAGCCGGCGGCGCCGAGGCCATCGCTGCCGACATCAAGATCCCGTCCAACCGCATCCGCCAGGTCGACGTGCGTGATCGCGCCAGCGTCACCGCGCTGATCGCCGGCCTACCGCGCGCGCCCGATATCCTGATCACCTGCGCCGGCGGTGCGCTCAGGCGCAAAGCGCTCGAGGTCGACGAGGAGATGCTGAACGAGTCGCTGCAACTGAACCTCGGCGGCTTCTGGCGGTGCACGCAAGAAGCAGCGAAGCGCGCGATTTCCGAGAACAAGCCCATGGCGGTCGTTCACGTCGCTTCAAGCCTGCATCGCGGCCCGGCGCCCGAGCTGTCGCACTTCTCGGCGGCGAAAGGCGCCAGTGTGTCGATGATGCGCTGCCTCGCCCAGGAGCTGGCGCCGCACAGGATCAGGGTCAATGCCGTCATCCCCGGGCCGATCGAAACGCCGGCGACCACGCCGATCTGGGACAATCGGCCGGGATATCGCGACACGCTCCGCGCCGCGGTACCGCTGGCCCGCATCGGCACGCCGACCGACGTGGTGCCGGCAATTCTGTGGCTGGCGTCTCAAGAGGCCGGCTGGGTGACCGGCTCGCTGCTGACGGTCGACGGCGGCCTCGATGTTGCGCCATGAATGACCGCGATTTCCGCTGGCTGGTGGTGGGCGCCGGTCAGGCCGGGCAGTGCCATATCGCCGCCATCGCCCGTACGCCGGGCGCCGCGCTGGCGGGGATCGTCGATCCGGTTCTGACCGCCGCCGATGTTCCGATCTATCGCGACATTGCGGATGGCTTGAAGTCGGCGAGGCCCGACGCCGTTATCGTCGCCGCGCCCAACGATCTCCACCGCGACATTGCTCTCACTGCAATCGAGGCCGGCATTCCCGTTCTCTGCGAAAAGCCAGTCGGGCGCGTGGTCGCCGACGCTGACGCAATTGCCGAACGGGCCATTGCGAAAAATGTGCCAGCCGGCGTCGTCCTCAATCAACGTACACACGCCTGCAATCGCTGGGTCAAGAACTTGATCGCGCACGGGTCCCTTGAGGCGCGCTCGGTGATGTTCAGCGGCGCAGTACCGCGCCTCGCGCGCTGGCACTCCGATCTCGCCCGCTCCGGCGGCGGCGCGCTCCGCACCATCGCCATCCACGCCGTTGACCTGCTGGTCTGGTGGCTCGGTGAGCCTTTGTCGATCGATGCACACTTGGGTGGCGATGGCGCCGAAACCGTGGTTGCCGTGACCGGTCGCTTCGCCCACGGCCGGATCGGCTCGGTCCATATCAGCGCAGTTGCTGACCAAGGCGCTGGTCCAGTGCGCTGCGTCATCGACGGCGTAGCAAATCGGATCGTCATCGACGGCCATCGCGTCACCGATCATCGCGGCCTGCCCGCCCCGCCGGCCGCCGAAGCGCACGACCCCGCGCTCAAATATGGACCGGGCCATCTCAACTTGATCGCCGAAGCGAGCGCCGCACTTGGCGCGGGACGTGGATTTCCGATTGCGCTGGTCGATGCGCTGCCGACGCTCCGGCAGATCGAGCAGATCTACATCTCGACCGGCCGCCTCACTGCCGGTCGAGCGACCGGGCGATGATCTCTTTCATGATCTCCGATGTGCCGCCGTAAATGCGCTGGATGCGCGCATCGGCGAACATTTTGGCGATCGGATACTCCAGCATATAGCCGTAACCGCCGAACAGCTGCAGACAGCGGTCGACCACGCGGCCTTGCAGCTCGGTCGTCCAAAGCTTT
>Ga0194132_10006892_pt1 | contig 17291 bp, 13 predicted proteins | sample TA2KigOf80mmetaG_FD_148612 | JGI IMG/M metagenome (GOLD analysis project Ga0194132, IMG submission 148612) | Freshwater microbial communities from Lake Tanganyika, Tanzania - TA2015054 Kigoma Offshore 80m | ecosystem: Environmental > Aquatic > Freshwater > Lake | place: Tanzania: Lake...
ATCTTCAGCGCGGATGCGATTCCATGCGCGCATGGTTCATCGCCCGCTCCTCCCGAATGATGATCAGACCAAGCCCTCCAGTCATCCGACTTTGAACGGGCCTACCTCGCGGCCGTCGAGGACATCCTCAGGACTTCGAGGTGGTCCCCAGAACTTCAGCGTGAGTTCTCGCGACATTGCCGGGGCTGATCGCCGGAGAGTTTCGAGCTCGGCGAGTACCTCCGCAAGTCGCTCCGCAGGTACCAGGTTGCGATCGCCGCGCTAGATCGCCCGGGCGGGCTTGGGCGCATTTGCGATGTTGGAGGCTTCTTCGGGGCGTTCCCGCTGGCCTTGGCGCGCCTTGGCCACGACGTCAGCATGACCGAGGCGCTCCGCTACTACAGCAAGGCGTTCCACCCCCTGTTCGACTACCTGCGCGACGAAGGTATCAAGATCATCGACTGGGACCCGTTCGAGCGCGCACTCGGAACCGATCACGGGCGGTTCAACACGGTGACGCTCATGGCGGTCCTCGAGCACTACCCGCATTCGCCCGAACCGCTCCTGCGCAACCTTCGGTCGATCATGTCGGATCGCTCGTCCCTCTGGGTGGAGGTCCCCAACATCGCCTTCTGGACGCGACGCGTCAACCTGCTGCGCGGCCGGACCCCGCTGGTCCCGATCGCCGACAAGTGGAACTCCGCGACCCCGTTCATCGGCCATCACCACGAGTACACGATGGACGAGCTCGAGCGCCTGGTGACGCTTGCAGGACTGCCGATCCGCCGACGCGGGTCCTTCAACTACTCGCTCGCCGGGAGCCTCGTTCGCAGGATGCTCACCAACCCGGTCCAAACGTTGGCCACGAGCGTGCTGCCCGGAGCGCGTGAATGCCTGTACGTGGTCTGCGACGGCTGAAACCCATCTCCCCGTCATCGGGATCTGGCGGAATCGAGGCCGACGAGGTGCGGCTGGCCCGATGCGGATGCTGCGATCTGCCGCTGCAGTGCATCGACATGGGCGTCCCACGTGAACCGTTCTAGCGCGTCTTGCCGCGCCGCTGCACCGAGGGCTGCGCGTAGCTTCGCGGAGTCCGCGCGGTCGCCGCACACGCGGACGATCGCATCGGCCAGCTGCGCCGCATCGCCTGGCTCCACCATCACCGCCTTGCGACCGTCATCCAGCACATCGGCGATCTGGCCAAGCCGAGATGCAATGATCGGCTTGCCCATGGCCATGTACTCGAAGAGCTTGGTCGGCGATCCGAAGAACTCCGTGCCGTCCGGGTTCGGAACGTGCGGCGAGACGAAGCAGTCGGAAGCCGCGAGGTACTGCGGCGTCATGGCCTGCGGGACCAGTCCGAGGAACATGCACCTTTCCGCAGCAGGTGTGCCGGCAACCGTCGACTGGCACAACGCACGATTCTTCCCGTCGCCAATGAACAGGAAGCGCAACCGCCGGCCGTTCGCGAAGCCACCGGCCCCGAACACCTCGGTCGCTGCGCGGGCGAACACCTCTGCGCCGTGCCAGTCCCCGAACGTGCCGACGAAGGTGACCACGAATTCGTCCGCGCCGATGCCGAGCCGCCTGCGCAGTTCCGCGATGCTGTCCGCACCGAAGCGGCTCGGGTCGAACACCGCAGGATCGAAGCCGTTGGGGTACCAGCCCACGCGCTCCTGCGGGATGCCCCTCGCAAGCACCTCGTCGTACAGGACGCGCGAGACGGTGAAGATGAACGACGCACTGCCGAGCATTGCCTCCTCGGCACGCTGGAACTCCCGCAGGTAACGGATCCCTGCTCCCCAGTTCCGACTGCACCAGATCTCCGACCCGTTGTATTCGACGACCAGCGGGATGCCAAACTCCCTAGACAGCACCGCGCCTGAGCAATCGCCCAGCGTGAGTCGCTGGTAGATGAGTGATGGGCGGCTTCGCACGGCTTCTTCCCGGGCGAGCCGGATGGTCTGCCTTTGCATCCGGAAGATGTTCGCCTGACTCGGGAGGCCGAGCGACTGCATCCGCGCCGGGTGCACCTCGTGTATCCCCTTGCGGACCATCGGCGAAGGCTCGGTCGTGATGAGCGTCAGCTCCGCGCCTGCGCCGGCGAGCGCGTTGACCACGCCCGCGACGTGCCCGACGCTGCCGCCGGCCTGGACGCCGAGCGACATGATGTTCTTGATGTAAAGGATCCGGCGGCCAGACCATCCGCCGGCACCGAGCGGAGCAGGGGCACCCGTGGCCGAGGCCATCGCATCCGCCACCTTTGCCGAGAGGCGCCGTGCCACAAGGCAGTCGACCGAAGCGGCGAGCAGCTTCAGAGAGTGGCGCACGATGGATGCCAGTCCCATCCTTGTGCACTCACCGGAAGGGTTTGTGTAGTGGATCGGAGGGAACTTGAATGCGACCCCGAAGACCGCGAGCGCCGGCTCCAGCGCCCGGGACTTCTCCGTCTCGCTCGCGATGAACACGGGTGCACGCCTCCGTCGAAGGATGAACGAAACAAGGCTACGCATGCCGAGCTGGCGCAGCGATGTGGCGGTGAAGAATTCCGCATCCTTGCCGACTTGCGCAGACAGCTTGGCGACATAGTCCTTCGTGAGCGGATAGGCGGATATCACAAGGGCCCGTGCGCGGTCCGTTCGGAATTCGGATGAGTTCATGTACTGTCCTGCCTTGTGGTGTCCTGCCCCGGCTGTCCCGGCTTGGCTAGGGCGACGATGCGGAATCCCGATGCCATCGTCGGGAACATGCGTCCGAGCCATCCGTTGAACGCGGTCGCGGGACGGATGCCGGTGATGACGAGGTCGATGCATGGGCCCGATGCCATCGCCCCCCCCTCCAGCGAACGCACCTCGAATCCGTTCTCTTCCAAGACCTTGGTGATCGTTCGTGAGGAGAACCACTGGACGTGCGGACTCACTCCGTCGGCGAGCGTCGAGGAAAAGCCCGGCACGATCCGGTCACCGAGGAACAGCTGCTTCACGCCATGGACGAGGCGAATCAGCCGGAGACGGCGGTCGATCGGCTCGATGACACGCTCGAACAGCCTCTGGTCTGCCTCGAACCAGCCGAACCCGTTGGGTACGGTGACCAGCAGCTTCCCGCCTGGCCGCAGACGGCCGCGGATGGTGGCGAGGCATGCGCGCAGCGTCGCATCGTCGAGATGTTCGAGCACCTCGGACGCGATCACGGCGTCGAAGGAGCCCGGCTCAGCCTCTTCGAAAGGCTGGTTTCGCAGGATGTCGGGCTCGCGTCCCCGGGCACGGAGCCACTCGCGTCCGAACTCGATGCTCGGGGCATGGATGTCCCAGCCGGTCACGTCGATTCCCGTGGCATTCAGCGGAGCAGTGACCATCAACCCGGTACCGCAGCCGAACTCCGCCACGCGCATGCTGTTGCCGAGCTTTCGCCGGACCCATTCGAGACGGGAACGGCTTCCGTAGGAGTTCTCCGGAGGGAGCGGGTCCCCGTCTTCACGTGCCCGCTCGCCCGATGGCATTTCGGAAATCCTATCGTGGTGAACCGCGGCCATCACCGCGGTGACGGCGAAGGCGCAGGCCTGGATCGAGTAGGCGATGCCCGCATCGACGGCATCCACCGAGGGACGCAGCCACAGGAACGCCGCTGCCGCCACGACAGCGACCGCAGACGCCGCAAGCGCATGCAGCGGCAACCCGCGCGCCGCCAGCAGGGCCTGCGCCACGGCGCCGATGGACATGGCAACCACGCCGGGCAGTGCCCAGAGGGTGGGCCGAACCGCGCCTTCGAAGCGATCTCCGAACACTATCGGCAGCAGCCACGGTACCGCTGCGGCGATGATCATGCACAGCGTTACCGTGCCAGCCGTGACGACGACGGCCGTCCCGAACACTTCGGCCCGCAAGGTTTGTCGATCCGATGCGACCCGCGTCATCGTCACCATGCGAGTCGCCACGAAAGCCGCCAGGACCCCGGCTGCCGATTCGACGATGCTGAGGGACACGGCAAACTGCCCGGCCGCGCTGGGGCCTGCGCACGACGCCACTTCGATTGACAGCATGCGCGCGGGAAGCGTCGCCAGCAGGCAGGCAACACCGCTCTTCCAGCCATAGCGAATCTCCTCGAGCACGGGGGTGATGGGCTTGGTGGGTCCGTCGCCGCTGCCGCGGCCGATCCGGAACTGCAGTGCCAGCCCCACCGCAGCCGCCGCTGCAGCCGATGCCATTGCCGCAGCGCCTGCAGACATCGCGCTCACGGCGAGCAGCGCCCCCAGCGCCGCGATGGTGACCAGGCGGACGACGACGTCACTCCATGCGAAGGCGGCGATGTTCCCGGCCCCAAGGCTCGCTCCTGTGCACAGCAGCAGTAGTACGTTCATCGGCACCAGCAACGAGGAGAGGATCGTGAGCGGCCACCCGATCTCGGCGTTCCATGCCGGCGCCGTGACGTACACGTAGGCAAACAGGCCGATGGCCCATGCCACGGAGAGCAGCGAGGTGATCCGGATCGCCCGCGAAAGCATCAGGGCGGCGGTGCCCGGATTGCGAGCGATGAAGTACGGCAAGGAGTTGCTGAAACCGAAGTTCGATATCTGCGTGCCGAGTACTACCAGGGACATCACGACGGCCATGTTTCCCCGCTGCTCCGGACCCAGGGTGCGCGCGAGGAAGATCGAGGTCCCGATACCGAGGAAGATGTTCGTCGCGCGGGCGATCGACGCACCTGCGGAAGCCTTCAGCCCGAACTGCCTGGCCCACAGGACCGGCGCGCGCCGGCGCAGTTCGCCCGCGGACGCGGCCTCGCCGGAGATGTCGGCGATCGGGTCCTCGGTGCTCATAGCTGGCATTTCCCGACGGGAAGCTCCGCTTGGGCGGACCTAGTGAGCATCGGCGATGTACCTCTCCCACCACGCAGACAGGTTGTACAGGTACCACGCTTCCGTACCGCGTCCGGCGTCCAGCACCGCGTTCACTGACTTTGCGTCCAGCAACTCCGTCTCGCGGACGAACCGATCGATGCTCGCGCGCATCGGCGTGCCAAGCCGCTGCTGGAACCACTCGTGCACAGGGGCACCGAATCCCTGCTTCGGACGATCGATGATCGAGTCGGGGATCAGGCCACGCACGGCGCGCTTCAAGATGTGCTTCGACTCACCCCCGGCGGTCTTCATCGATGCCGGAATGCCCATCGCGTACTCGACGAATTGATGATCAAGGAACGGCACGCGTCCCTCGATGCTCGCACCCATGCCCATCTTGTCGACCCGCATGAGCAACAACTCCGGGAGCCGCAGGTGAAGGTCGGCGTAGGCCATCCACTGTACGTGCGCTTGCTCGATGTTGGATGCGCGGAATGCCCGGTACATCGGACCGATGACCTCCCATGAACTGTAGCCAGTGAGCTCCTTCCGGAGCGACGGGCCGAGAAGCACTTGCTTCTCTGCCTCTCTGAATGCCTCGGCGCCGGACCAAAAGATCGGTTCGCCCGCCGCACCGCGACGCAGGAGTTCCCACTGCGCCGACATGCCCCAGCCCATCGCGCGCACACCCGCCAACGCCAGCTTCTTCAGCGAACGAGGCACGGAAAGGTCGTTCCATCGATAGAGGTGCGAGTACGTCTTCCAACTCGAGTAGCCCCAGAAGAGCTCATCGCTGCCCTCACCGACCTGCGCCACGATCACGCCGTGATCGCGCGCGAGCTTCGAAACGTAGTAGACCGGAACGCACACCGGATCTGCGATCGGCTCGTCTTGGAGTTCAATCATCCGAGGGACGAAATCAATGAGATCGTCGATCGTGAGGATCCGTTCATGGTGCTCGGCTCCAACTCGCTCGGCCATCGCACGGGCGAAGTGCGTTTCGTTGGTGTAACTCTCGCTACCCGCGTAGCCAATGCAGAACGACTTCACGCGCGCCGACTCGCCCTCCGAGAACAGGGCGGCGTTCGTGGACGAGTCGATTCCGCCAGAGAGAAAGACGCCCACCGGGACGTCGCTCACCTTTCGCAGCTGTACGGCCGTGCGCAGTTCCTCGAGGAGCCGGGAAGCGACCGCTGATTCGTCGCGCTCCGCGATCGGGCGCACACGCGTTCCGAGGTCATACCACTGTCGCTCCGTGATCCGTCCATTCGACGACACGTGGAGCAGCCCACCCGCTGGCAGCTTGCGGATCCCCCGGAACAGCGTTTGGGGTGCCGGGGTCGCGAGGAAGGACAGGTAGTGGTACAGCGCCGTGTGGTCGATGGCGCGCTGCTGAGTCGGATCGGCCAGAAGCGCCTTGATTTCACTGGCGAATGAAATCCGATCACCATTGCGTGTCCAGTACAGGGGCTTCACGCCGCGCCGGTCGCGCACGAGCCAGAGTTCCCGCGTCCGACCATCCCAGACTCCAAGGCCGAACATCCCCCTGAAGCGTTCGAGGCAATCGATGCCCCAGGTCAGGAACGCGTGGAGGATCACCTCCGTGTCGCTGTGATCCGTGCGCCACGGCCCGACGCCGGCTGCCTCAAGTTCCCTACGGATCTCCGCGTGGTTGTAGATCTCTCCGTTGAAGACAAGGGCAACCTGGCCAGATGCATCGACCATCGGCTGCGTCGCCGAATCACTCAAATCGATGATCGAAAGCCGACGGTGCCCAAGGCACACCCTCCTATCAGGAGAGGTCCACAGACCCGCACCGTCTGGCCCCCGATGGGACATGGTGTCCCGCATGCCAGCGACGAGGCCGTCGAGGTCGCTGGCGAGACTCGAGATCTCGAGCACTCCGACGATTCCGCACATTGCGGCCAGTCTAGATAACGCAGCTGATCATGGTCAGGAGGCTCCCTTCTCAGCGATGATGCGGCGCCTTCACTTTGGGTGAGTATTCGAGTACTTCTCGCGAAAGATTTCCTCCACGGTCTGTGCGCCCGAGCGGTACTCGCGACCCGGATCGTCAGGGCCGGGTTCGCCAAGACCAGCGATGGCGCGGGCATTGGCGACCCAGAGCAGACTCTCGAAGGGTAGGTAGTACTGCGCGATCGCTCGCCTAGGGAGCGGTGGCTTGATTTCCGTTGGCTTCCATGCGCCACGTTGATCTCTCAGGGTGACCAGCTCGGCGATGCCGAGCAGCCGGCCGCCCGCATTCTCGAACACCAGGTTGAACGTCGGATCGACCAACACCCATCGCTTCTGGGATCGATCAAACACCTCCACCAACTCGTGGGTGTCTCCGAGTTCCTCGCCTCGCGCGAATCGTTCAGAAGCCAACGCGACCCTCCGCCCGATCAGGCCGAACACTTCGAGTATCTGGAGTACCGCGCTCGAGAACGCGCCACAGCTGCCATCGATGGACCGTTGTGTGTTCCAACTTTCAGGCGAGCCCAGTGAATTGAATTGTGGTTCACTGGCTCCGACGATCTTCGAGTGCTGATGCACCCAATCCACGATCTTCATCGCAGCCTCGACGTCCGAGTCGCTCCCAGAAATGCCCAGGACGGCGAACCACTCGTTGCGAAGACGGGCCAGTTCTGCCTCAACGTATGGACCGCTTTCCGGCCAGACCAGCGAGACATTCCTATCGGCATCCGTCGCGAGTCGAATCGTGACGCCCGTCAACAATACAGACGCGTTCGGGTCATCCGAGTACACGAGAAACCGATAGTGCGGCGAACCCACCACACGGATGAGGGGGAAGTCCTTCAGGTACAGGTATCGCGGCGGCTGGACCCCATCGTCCACACGCAAGGTCCATGAGCCCGACCGGATGCTGCTTACTACGTTTACCAAGAGTTGCTCGGTCGGTGCTGCATCGCACTCCACCACGAGCCCGCGACTTCCTGGCGCATCGCCGCGAGCCTGCAACACCAGTTCGCACTCCGTTCCACCCATGATCCCCAACCGGAGCGCACTGGGGCCGGATGCACTCGGTTGCTGGTCGGTGGAATCTGCGCTTGGCTTGGAGCAACCGAGAGAAAGCACAAGGCCGCATGTCACGAGGAGCGCCACGACTCGGCCCGCGGCCAGGCGGTGCATACCGTTGATCACTGAATGGGATGCCGTGCCGTTCACCGTCACTAAAGACTAGCGTTGTACGCGGTTGCCGCGAGCGTTGATCTGGTGCCATGCTCGTTCAGCAGCCCTCTCAGCCAACTACTCGCTGATAGAACGCTTCACTGCGGTCGCGAATCAAAGGGCGTTGATGCGCGGTGCTGTTTCGTCAGCCGGCGGATGACCGAGTTCGTCCGCCATCTGATCGGGGGCTCCATGATGTTCCGTGTCGGACTCGGAAACACCACCACAAAAACAGGCCTTCCAGCGACTTCTTGAGATTTGATCATGGCGGTTCGTATGCCTCGCCTGCGTCATGTCCTTCACACACTGTCCATGCGCACTGACACGCGAAACGGACTCTCAGGCGTCGTTGCGCCGATCGCCGGTAGAGTCGCGATCAAAGCCAGGCACGAAGACCCAAGCGCTATAGGCGATGTACGTGAAGGCGGCCACTGCAACAATGCACATCAACTGCGCGTGCAACGGGTCGATTCGGAAGCGAACGACGAACATGTGCAGCAGCATGTAGTTCAGCAGCGCACCCGCGATCTGGACGACGACGAATCGAGGGGCGCCCACCGCGTGCGACCTCGTCGAGTGGAAGGTCTGGCTGCGATGCACGAGGTATCCGACGGTCGCAGCAGTCACATAGCTGACGAGCATGGCCGCCAGATAGTTCATTGACATTTGGAGACCAAGCGCAAACACGACGTAACCAATGGCATTCACCGCTACTCCGACCGCGCCAAAGCGGACAAGGGGCCAAATCGAGTGCGGGAGTGCCATTGGTTCCCTCTGGCCACGGTCAGGGCGCGGCCGGCCCCCAACAGAGGAGCACCGGCCCGACCGTGACGGCGACGGCAACGATTGTCAGAAGCCATCGACTTTGAGTGTCCTGAGGTGTCGCCACGGCCCCGCTCTTGGCTCGGATGGACCGCGCGACAACCCCCACGGCCAAATCCACAAACACGGCTATCTCAAGTGCGAAGAGGATTTCGATTGGACGCCAGTACCCCCTTGAGTGATGCGTGGCCACCCCTTGCGCGAGCAGCAAGTAGATCATGATGCACACGCCGGTCAGGATGATTGCGTGCGAGAAGGACCAGCTGGGCCATTTTTGGAAACGAGTAAACGCGAAAGCAGCCATGGCAAGCGAAACCACACCCACGATCCAGAGGGGCACAAAGCCCCATATCGTCTGCGTCAGCAGCGCCCTGCACTTTCGTGCATAGATCGCGACCATCTCGCGGGGGTGCTGTTCCCAGAACGAGAAGTATTGCTGCCAAAGCAACGCGTAGTAGCGTGGCGTTACATATCCGACATTGGGATCGAGTTTCTTGGCGAGGTCGAACCCATTCATGTCGTCCCACTTCACCCCGAGGCTATTGTCGACGGCACCCAGACCGATCAAGAGATTATGGGAAAGCCCGTGAAACTCGATACATGTCGCGGGAGCTACATTCCAAATCGCGTCCCGCGCCCGGAGGATTCCAATCGGAAGGTACATCAACAGCGCCACAAGAATTGCAGACGTGAAGAGGACCCTCCGGCAGGAGGCGAAACGCAGCTGCCAGGTGCGGTTTCGGAGCCAAAGACCCGCCGCAACGCATCCGACAAATGCTGCCACCGCGAGTGCGAAATAGGCGCCACGAACCAGTGTTGCAGCGGCACTACAGACGAATCCAAGGATGATCCACGATCGCGAGCACAGCGATGAATTCCCTGCAGCCATATCTTCGCAGAGCGACTTCTGCTTACCAGCCTGGGCGATTGCCCCAACAACACAAGGCAGGACTAGAGCGAGGAGGACAAGCCCGTCGTGGGACAAATGCGGACTGGTTGCATGAGCAGAGGCTTCTTGAATGATCGTCGACACGCTGCATGACAGAATGAGAGCTGCGATGTCAAATCGCGCTGCTAGAAGCAGGCAGATCATCGCCGCTGATCCGAAGGCGCACAGGGCGACATTGATCTGCACAACATCCGAAGGGACCACCGAGCGATCACTCAGCACGCTGACGATCGTGCAGAGCAGGTTATGGCCGATGTCGTCTGCGAACGATACATCTGCCGCTGGCTTCAACACGCCATTTACTCGAGCAGCGAGCCATACCCCCTCTGCCCTTGCGGTTTCTGCGCACACTGCCCATTTTTTCGAAGCGCCCCATCCAAATGCAGTGCAGCGCGACGCCTTGCCCATCGCTTGATAGACGGTGGGAAGGACTACGACGAGCAGTACCACCGCTGTGGCTATCCGGATCAGATACCCCATCCCCTGAAGTACCTTCCCACTCATACCGCGGTCCTCAGACCTGTTCCGGCCACGAAGTACTGACCTCCCAGAGGCAGCCATGAGACCAATTGCTCGGCTCGGCGAAGCCCGCCAAGCCGTTCGGGGACAAACAGCAGATACCCGGAATAATCGGGCGAAAGGCCGGATTCGCGGAACAGGGCGCGGAGTTGCGTCATGGAGAGAAGCACGGCATCCGCGTCGAACGGACAGTCACGGACAAGCTTGCGGGTGATCGGATTGAGAGGATTGTGCTCGAACACCGAGAGCACGCCTCCCGAGGAAAGCAATCCGGCAACTTCTCGGAGGACCTCGGTCCAGCGCTCCGGAGGCACATGATGCATCACGCACGACATATAGACAAGGTCGAAGCGCTCGTCGCAGAGCGCGTCCCCGGCCATGAAGCGCGTATTCGGGCACAAGCGCCGGGCCTCGGCCAGCGATTCAGCAGAGGGATCGTAGCCCACCACTTCAGCGCGGGGAAAGGCAGCGCAAATTTCAGGAATCGCTCCGCCAGTCCCACACCCATAGTCGAGGACTCGGCGAACCTGTGCCGGCGCGACCCTACGCAATTCTTCGACCTTCCTTCGGTGAAAGTACGAACGATCTCGGCTAAAAAAAGCATGCTGCTTCCGCAGTAACTCGTCATAACTCCCAGCGTATTGGTCAAAGTCCATTGGGCTGCTCGCTGGAGGCTGATGTGGGCGCCACCGGACCAACCGCCTCTGCGATGAAGGAATGCGGCCGACGCTTTACCTCGATGTAGATCCTCGCAAGATACTCACCGAAGACGGCCTGCGACAGCATAATGAGTCCCGCGACTAGGAACTGTGGGATCATGAGGGAGAGCCATCCAGGAACCGTGACCTGGTTCAGGTAGCCCCACACGGCCCAAACCACCCCGATGGCGGACAGAAGGATGCTCAGGAAGCCGATCGCGAAGATCGCCCGAAGAGGCACTACTGAATTCGCCGCAATCCCCCGCCAAGCGAATGACAACATCTTATGAACCGGGTACTTGGAATCCCCCGCAACTCTGGCCCCACGGTCGTAATACACGAAGGACATTCTTGAAGAGAGCCTTGTCACGAGTCCCCGGAGAAAGAGGTTCCGCTCAGGGTGGTCTAACAACCGCTGCGCCGCAGCGGTAGTCAGCGCTCGAAAATCCGCGTGATCCTCAACGAGCCGCACCCCCATCGTCGTCATCAACTTGTAGAAGCACCGAGCGGTTGATCGCTTGAACCACGAGTCCACGGCTCGAGACCGCCGAACGCCGAGCACGATCTCCGATCCCGCGATGCAATGACGCACCATCTCGGGGATGGCCTGCGGATCGTCTTGGAGGTCTGCGTCGATCGTGACGATGATGTCGCATTTGGGGACAGCGATCTGCATCCCCGCCAACAGGGCGGATTGATGCCCCGCATTCGCGGCCAACCGGATCCCGGCCACGGTGTACCGCTCCGAAACAGAGTCTTGCTGAAGCTCTCGAATGATCTCCCAGGTGGAGTCGCGTGATCCATCATCCACGAACAGCACAAAGCTGTTCGGATGGACCAAGCACTCCGCGAGCATCGTTTCAAGTAGCGACGTGAGGGCTCTGCTTGTAATCCGCAGCGCCTCCTGTTCGTTGAAACAGGGGACGACAATTGCGAGCACAGGACATGCCACCCTTACAGAATAGAGGACTACAGCAAAGCCTAGTAGAAGCAAGGGCGCGCAGCGTGAGCTTCAATCAGGGCAGCCCACTGCCAATAAACTCCCGGGGCTGGACCCAACCGAACGCGAAATCATTTGGATCTCCCTCCGAGTCGGGCGACTCTACTGCGTTCCGCAATCAGCCAGTTACCGCGTATGGCGCCTTCACGAGTGGTTCAGCCCCCGGTGGCACTCGTATGACGTTGCGCTACTCCGCTGGGAACGCAGACCGATCTGACTCGCACATCCACATTGCTAGGCTCTTCAGCGGACACTCAGGCAAATCGCCACTACCGAGAGTGCGAGTGCCACCAGTGCAAAGAGCGTGACCTCCGCATTCTGCCGAGGCAGCCTCATGATGATTCGCAGCCAGTCGATGCCGGGGGGAACCTCGAGGATCAAGCCGGATGGCTCGGCGAGTTCGCCTGCTGCGAGTCCGGACTCACAGGCCAGTGCGATGCGATCATCCCAAGAGAGCCTCACGGCAATGGCTCGATCAGGGTGCGGCGTGCCCATCGCCGCGTCGTTGGAGAATGAAGGTCGGCGAAAACTCGGCCCGCCCATGCCATCACTCCGACGGATCGCAATCCAATGTCCTCGGAGTTGACTTCGAATGGCACGGGCTTGCGCCGCATCGGCTCCGATTCAGTTTGGATTCCACGACACCCGAAACCATCCGTCTCCAAGCCCATCCGTTCCGCCGGGAAGGCAGAAGAACTGGTTTTCTGCCGGCGCGAGCGGGACACGGGGAAACAAGACATCAATCACTGGCCCCACCTTTCTGGCACTGCTTTGCGACGGAAACCAAATCACCATTGTCTCGGCGCACGAATCGATGCACCCTAGCAGCCATCGGGCAGCGATAGCCTCTTCGTACCGAAGCCAACCCGAAGCCTCGCAGCGCGTGAGGGTCGATCGCCGCAAGCGCCCGACGGAGACCCCAGTTCAACTCTTTCAACGCTCGACAGGCTTGTGAGCCGTCACGACTAGGTACCAGCCGAGCCGCCCGAACACCCGCTCAAGCGTCGAACGAGGAATCCGACGAGCCACGACCTGGAAGTGAAGAAAATCATCCGGCATCACGCCAGCGGATCGAAGCGACTCGATCCTGAATTGCCCGAACAGGCGCTGAAGCCCAGCCCTGCTCAGCACTCGGACGGTCGGCACATAATCGTCGCCCGCCCCCGCTTCGATGCGAGCGAGGGTTCGCGCCCAGCCGTCTCGGCGGAAGCTACCTTGGGCAATGCCGTTCCAGGCTACGGTTCGAAGCCAGAAGAACACGCTGTCACGGTGATACACGCTGATGATCGCTCGGCCGCCGGGCCGCAGCACCCGCCGGATCTCCGCGACGGCTTCTTCCATGTGGTCCGTGTGGTGGAGGACACCAAACGAATAGACCACACGAAGGACGCATCGGCGAACGGCATCCGCTCCATGTCGCCGTGCACCGCGGTGGTCGAGAATCCCTCGAGCGACAGGTGCCGCTGGGTCAAGCGAAGATGCTCGCGGCTCAGGTCCAACGCCGTCATGCGATTTCCGCCTGATGCCAGCGTGAAGTGGTCGGAGCCAAGGCCCACGCCGATCTCGAGCACGTCTTTATCGCGGACATGCTCGATGCCCGTGGTGGCCCGCAGCCAGGGCGCATACTCGTTGTACCGGACACGCCGCGCCTCGCGGAACCACTCCAAAGACTCCGGCTCGACCCCCCGCACGGTCGATGCACCACAGGGATTGGCCTCCCACTGCTTCTGCGCCTCTCGCCGGGCGAGGGTGTCTTCGTCGGTCTGCGGCGTTGAGGGCTCAGCCATCAGGGGTCGCCCGCTGCATGAGACGTCGTTCCGACTCCAACGTCATGCGCGAGACCTCGATCTGCTCCGCGATGAAGCCCTCAGGCGCGCCCTCGCGAATCATCCGCGCCAGCGCGGCGAGTTCCGCGGCCTGTCCCTTGTCCTGTGTCACGCTGCTCCAGCCCTTGCCGCCGCCCGTCACCGTCATCGACTTGTAATCGTTGAGCGTGAACACGCGGCCGTCGCTGAATACCTCCATCCGTTCCTTCGGGTACTGCTTCGAACCCATGGCGGTGTAAAGGAGCGAGCACACCGAGCCGTCCGCGAAGGTGATCGTCGCGGAGAAATTGTCGTTGCGTGCCCATTGCCGGCCACGGGGCGTGACTCCCGACATCTGCACGTCCACGCAGTGCGATCCGGTGAGTGCGTGGAACAGGTCATAGATGTGGCAGGCCTCGCCAACGTTGCGGCCGCCGCCCTCGACGCCGTGTACCCAGTGATCAAGCGGGATGTAGCCGGCGTTCATGGTGTAGTGGGCCACCAGCGGCGAGCTTCGTCCGCCCAGCATCTCCTTCATGCGGCGGAAGGCCGGCGACCAGCGGCGATTGAATCCCACCATCAGCACCGGCTTGCCAGTCGATGATCCCGCGTAGAAGTCGGCGATGGCGTCGAGCTCCTGGTCCAGCAGCGCGAGCGGCTTCTCGCACAGCACGTGCTTCCCGGCGCGCAGCGCCTCCAGTGCCATCCGTCCGTGCAGGTCATGCCGAGTGCAGAGGATCACCAGGTCCACGTCGCGGTCGGCGAGGACTTCGTTGAAGTCGGTGGTTGCCTTCGCGACACCGTGCTGCTTCGCGGCGGCAAGCGCATTGGCACCGGTGCGGCTGCAGATGGTCCGGACCTGAAAGTCGCCCTTCATCTTCGCAAGGTTCGGCAGGTGCATGCCCTGGGCGAAGCCGCCTGCGCCGACGATGGCGACGCCGATGGTGCCGCTTCGCGACGCGGTAGCACCCGCCACGCGCAGCGTGCGAACCGGTGTCTCGTTGCCGCGTGGATACGCAAGCACCACAAGCATGGGCTTCTTACCCGGTGCGCTCAGCGCCTGATAGGCCTCGGGGGCCTGCTCGAGCCCGTACACCTTCGGCTGCATCGCATCGAGCCGCACGCGGCCATCCGCCATCAGCCGCAGGTACTCCTCCATGTTGCGGTTTTCCGTCCAGCGGACGTACGGCAAGGGGTAGTCCTGGCCTTCGACCTCGTAGACGGGGTCGTAACGCCCCGGTCCGTAGGACGCGGAGATCAGCACATCGACTTCCTTGCTAAAGAACTCATGCCGCTGCAGGTTCAGCCCGACGTCCCCGACGATCACGACGCGGCCCTTGCGGCGGCAGCAGCGCATAGCCACTGCCATGATCTCGTGGTTCTCCGAAGCCGCGGCCGTCACGATCACGCCGTCGGCTCCGTATCCATCGGTGATGCGGCGCACTGCTTCCGCGATGTCGCCGTCGGCGGAGGTGAGGCCGTGCTGCATGCCGCAGCCACGCGCGATCGTGATCCGCTCGGCATCGAGGTCCGTACCGATCACGCGGCACCCGTGGGCCCGCAGCAGCTGGTCGGTGATCTGCCCGAGGATGCCCATGCCAACCACGACGAAGGTCTCGCCGAGTGTCGGGGTCGCGCGTCGCACACCCTGCATCGCGATGGCGCCCAGAGTGACCGTGCAGGCATGCTCCGTCTCGAGCCCTGCCGGGATGCGGACCGCCAGGTTGACCGGCACATCGATGTACTCGGCGTGGTTGGCGATACCCGCACCGGCGCACGCGGCCAGATCCCCGACGGCGAATCCATCGACCTGCTCGCCAACCGCGACCACTTCACCGGCCGCGGAGTAACCCGTGGGCGTGCCTGCAGCGAGCATCCCAGTCACGCGATCCCAGACGCGCTTGGCCCCCTGGTCGCGCATCAGTTGCACGACCTTCTTTGCGTGGTGTGGCTGCTTCAGCGCACGCTTCCAGAGCGGCATCGCGCTCATGCGCACACCCGCGACCTCCGTACCGATTGAAACGCAGGAGTGCCGCAGGCGCACGAGGATGTTGCGTGCGCCCACGGTCGGCGCGGGAACCTCGGAGACGAAGACGGCCCCCTTCCGAACAAGCAATTGTTTCATGCTTTCGCTAGTGTATCTATCTACCGCGCCGAAGGGATCAGCATCTTGACGTCTCACGCATGCATCGACATCATCGCTGGAGCCCGTCCGAACTTCATGAAGATCGCGCCGATCATCCGCGCGATGGAAGCTCGCATGGCTGCTGGCGCACCGCTCGCCTACCGGCTCGTGCACACCGGGCAGCACTACGACTCCAAGATGTCCGGGGACTTCTTCACGCAGCTGGGAATTCCCAAGCCGCACTGCAATCTGGAAGTCGGCTCAGGTTCGCAGGCCGAGCAGACTGGCTTGATTATGTCCCGCTACGAAGCTCTGCTCCTGGAATCGCGCAGCGCGCTGTGTCTCGTGGTGGGTGACGTGACGAGCACGATGGCGTGCGCCATCGCGGCGCAGAAGCTCTGCGTTCCGGTGGCCCACGTCGAGGCCGGCATCCGCAGCGGTGACTGGAGTATGTCGGAGGAAATCAACCGCGTGGTGACCGACTCGATCACCAACTTGTTCTTCACGACCAGCGAGGTCGCCAACCAGAACTTGCGCCGCAGCGGCGTATCCGAGGATCGCATCCACTTTGTCGGTAACACGATGATCGATACGCTGCTGGCGAACCAGCATCGATTTACGAAACCGCGCTTCTGGTCCGATCTGGGGCTTGAATCCGGCGATTACTTCGTCACGACATTGCACCGACCCGCAAACGTGGACCATGGCGGCACCTTCGCCGAACTTCTCCTTGCGATTGCCGAGGCGGTACGTGGCATGAAGGTCGTCTTCCCCGTCCACCCGCGCACCGCAAAGACCATTCGCGACCTCGGCGCGTTGCCGCCGAACCTCTTGCTCGTCGATCCGCAGCCCTACCTCGAGTTCAACTTCCTTGTGAAGCATTCCAAGGGCGTGATCACCGACTCGGGGGGTATCACGGAGGAGACGACCGTGATGGGAGTGCCGTGCATGACCCTGCGAACGACCACCGAGCGCCCGGAAACTGTCACACTCGGCACCAACGAGCTTCTCGGCGTTGATCGGAGAGCATTGCAGCCGGCAGTCGAACGACTTCTCGCGGGGCAGTGGAAGAGAGGCAGCATCCCGCCGCTGTGGGATGGCCATGCGGGAGAGAGGATTGTGAAGGTCTTAGAGTGCCGACTTCTTGAAGGCATACTCTGAAATGCGGATCCACTTCTTCACAGACTATTTCCGCCCTGAACCCCCACCGCCCGCACACCACATTGCAGAGCGTGCACGGATTTGGGCTGCTGCAGGACATGATGTCACAGTCATCACCAACCACCCGAATTACCCGGAAGGCAAGATCTATTCTGGCTACTCAAACCAACTTTCGCGACTCGAATCGCGCGATGGCTTCGAGGT
>Ga0194132_10006898_pt1 | contig 17271 bp, 15 predicted proteins | sample TA2KigOf80mmetaG_FD_148612 | JGI IMG/M metagenome (GOLD analysis project Ga0194132, IMG submission 148612) | Freshwater microbial communities from Lake Tanganyika, Tanzania - TA2015054 Kigoma Offshore 80m | ecosystem: Environmental > Aquatic > Freshwater > Lake | place: Tanzania: Lake...
CACCGGGATCAGCGCGCTGCTCGACCGGCTGCCCGACCTCCGGCTCGATCCCGACGCCCCCGCCCCCGAGATCATCGGGCTGTACGAGCGCGGCGCGACCGAGATCCCGGTCGTGTTCGGCTGAGGTCGTGCCGTGCGCCCGCCTGCGCAGCGGGCGGCAGCAGCCGACGATCGCCCCGGCCTGGGTATCGTTCGTCGTCACTCGACGCGAGGGGATGCGCGCATGTACGACCTGAAGATCTGCGGCGGGACCGTCGTCGACGGCACCGGGGCGCCCCGGTTCGTCGGCGACGTCGCCGTCACCGACGGCCGCATCGTCGCGGTGGGGGAGTCGGTCGACGGCGAGGCGCGCGAGGTCATCGACGCCACCGGCCTGATCGTCACCCCGGGCTTCGTCGACATCCACACCCACTACGACGGCCAGGCCACCTGGGACCCGACGCTCGACCCGTCGGCGAGCCACGGCGTCACCACCGTGGTGGCGGGCAACTGCGGCGTGGGCTTCGCGCCCGTGCACCCCGGCGACGAGACCCGCCTCGTCGAGCTGATGGAGGGCGTGGAGGACATCCCCGGCACCGCGCTGCACGAGGGCATCCAGTGGGAGTGGGAGACCTTCCCCGAGTACATGGACGCGCTGGCCCGCCGGGAGTTCGGCCTGGACGTCGCCGTGTTCCTGCCGCACGCGCCGCTGCGGCTCTACGTGATGGGCGAGCGCGGTGAGCGCAACGAGGACGCGACCGCCGACGACATCGCCGCGATGGCCGAGCACGTGCGCGCCGCGATCGAAGCCGGGGCGGTGGGCTTCTCCACCTCGCGCTCGCTCAACCACAAGACGCTCGACGGCGAGCTCGTCCCCGGCACCTTCGCCGGCTTCGACGAGCTGGCCGGCCTGGTGCAGGCGATGATGGACGCGGGCGGCGGCCTGTTCGAGGTGGTGCCGACCGGGGAGACCGGCGCCGACGCCGACCAGATCCTCGGCGAGATCAAGCTCATGGCCGAGGTCTCGCGGGCCACGGGCGCCGAGGTGACGCTCCTGCTCATCCAGGCCCTCGGCGCGCCCGACCTGTGGCGCGAGCAGCTCGCCGCGATCGCGCAGGAGAACGGGGCCGGCGCGAAGCTGATCCCGCAGGTCGCGGCCCGGGCGGGCGGGATGCTGCTCGGCGTCGCCAGCTACCACGGGCTCATGCGCCGCCCGACCTACCGGCGGCTCGAGGACTCGCTCACGCACGACGAGCTGATGGCCGCGCTGCAGGAGCCGGCGGTGAAGGCAGCGATCCTCGCCGAGACCGACCTCCCGGCCGACCCGCACCGCCAGTTCGAGGCCCTGTGCGACAGCACGCCGTTCATGTTCGACCGGATGTTCCCGCTCGACGCCGCGCTCGACTACGAGCCGACCGAGGAGTGTTCGGTCGCGGGCATCGCCGCCGCGACGGGAAGGGACCCGTACGAGGTCCTCTACGACGAGCTCGCGGCCGGCCACTTCCTGCTCGGCGCGTTCACCAACTACGCCCAGGCGTCCGGTGAGCCGCTGCGGGAGATGATCACCCACCCCGACACCGTGATGGGCCTCTCCGACGGCGGTGCCCACGTGAAGATGATCTGCGACGCGTCGGCGCCCACCTACCTGCTCACCCACTGGGCCCGCGACCGCTCGCGCGGCGAGCGGATCCCGCTCGAGGTCGTGGTGCAGAAGCAGGCCGCGGGTACCGCGGCGGCCGTCGGCCTCACCGACCGGGGCACGATCGAGGTCGGCAAGCGCGCCGACCTCAACGTGATCGACTTCGACCGCCTCGCGCTCGGGGCGCCCCGCTCGGTGCCCGACCTGCCCGCCGGTGGACGCCGCATCCTCCAGGACGCCACCGGCTACGTCGCCACGATCGTCGACGGGGTGGTCGTCCGCCGCGCCGACGCCGACACCGGCGCCCGCCCCGGACGCCTGGTGCGCGTCGCGCGCTGAGGAGGACTGATGGACCTACGTCTACCCAGCGGCGGACGGAGCCTGATCGGATCCTCGTCGTGTGGATCCACCGCCGCCGACGAGAGGAGTCGTCGCGGCCCCCGCCGGCGCTGAACCCACCGCGGCCGCCGGTCAGACGGTCGCGAGCGGCGCGGCCAGGGGTGTGAGGGCCGGCGTGAGGAGCGTCGTCACGTCATCAAGAGGGCTGCGTAGCGCGCCCGGACGCAGCGCCTCCGGATCCGGGCGGGGAACGCCTCCCGTCCGGGGAGCCACCCGGTCGTCGCGACCACCCGGATGCCGGTCGGATCGATCCCGTGCTCGCCGAGCACGCGGCGCGCCTCCCTCTTGACCGGGCTCCCCGACTCGAGGCCCTCGAATCGGCCGGGGTCGACCGACACCACGACCGCCGTCTCCCGATCGTCGGACCGGGCGACGCAGGCGCGGGTCACGAAGGGCAGCGTCTCGATTGCCCGTTCGACCGCCGTGTGATCGGCCCGGACCGAGTCCGGGGCGTGGTTGGTGCGCGTCGTCATGACGGCCTCCTTCATCCGGCGAGCGCGGTGGCTGCCGCGTAGTAGAGCGGGATCCCGACCGCGACGTTGATCGGGAACGTGATGGCGAGGGCGAGCGTGAAGTAGCGGCTCGGTCGGGCCTCGGGGATCGCGTACCGGACCACCGCGGGGACGACGATGTAGGAGCCACTGGCTGCCAGCACGGCGAGAAGGGTGAGATCGCCGACCGACAGCCCGAGCACGGTGCCGATCGCGAGGGCGGCGGCGGCGTTGACGAACGGCACGACCACGCCGAACCCGATCAGGAACGGACCGACGTCGCGCACCTCTCGGAGCTGGCGGGCGACGAGGAGCCCCATCTCGAGCAGGAAGAAGCCGAGGAGCCCCTTGAAGATCTCGTCGGTGAACGGGGCCATCGCCTTGCCGCCGTCGGCGCCGCTCAGCGCTCCGATGATCATCGACCCGATGAGGAGGAGGTGCGCGCCGTCGGTGAACGCCTCGCGCAGCACTTCCTTGATCGAGAGCGGGGTGCCGTGGTGCGCGTGGCCGGTCTCCTCGGGCCCGGGGTGGCCGGCCGGGTGGGCGGCCTCGGGCACCAGCGTGCGCGCATCGGTGGCGGCGAGGCTGCGGCCCACGAGCACCGGCTCGCGCTCGACGGTGGAGGCAGCGGTCCCCAGACGGGACCGCACCCACGTGGCGAGGAGCACCGCCATGATGATGGCGGGCGACTCCATCAGCACGAGGGCGACGGTCAGGTAGCCGCCGGCCTCGTCGCCGCGGGCGGCGAGGAACTCCGACGCGGTGACGAAGGTGACCGCGCTCACCGAGCCGTAGGTCGCGGCGATCGCGGCGGCGTCGAACGCGTTGATCCGGCGGCGCAGCACGAGGAACCAGACCGCGGGGATCGCCAGGGCCAGCACGAGCGCCGCCCCGATCACCTTGACGGCGTCACCCGACAGGCCGGCGTCGCCGAGGGCCTGGCCTCCCTTGAAGCCGAGCGCCATCAGCAGGTAGAGCGACAGGAACTTCGCGATGGGCGCCGGGATCTCCAGGTTCGACCGGATCAGCCCGATCGTGAGTCCCAGGAAGAAGAACAGGACCGCCGGGTCCGTCAGGTTCTTCAGTACATCGGTGTCCACGGCGTACCCCCGCCCGTCATGGACCGCACGGTGCGGTCCGCGAAAAGGAGGATAGCAGATACACGAAAGGAAATACGTATATTACGGAACGTATGTAGTTGGGTGGACGCGACGAGGCCCTCCCCGGGGGGAGGGCCTCGTGGAACGGGGACGCCGTCGCCGGCGCCCGGTCAGCTGCCGTACGGGTCGAGGCTCGAGCCCACGATCCACATGGCGAAGTACTGGGCGGAGGCGCCGTACGCCTGGGCCATGGCCACCTTGGCCCCGTCGACCTGGTGCTCGCCGGCCGTGCCCCGCACCTGCATCGCCGCCTCGGCGAAGCGGAGCAGGCCCGACGCGCCGATGGGGTTCGACGACAGGACGCCGCCCGACATGTTGACCGGGAAGTCGCCGTCGAGCGCGGTGGCTCCGCTCTCGACCATCTGCCAGCCTTCGCCGGGCTCGGCGATGAGGTGGGCTTCCAGCCACATCGGCTCGTACCAGCTGAACGGTACGTACAGCTCCGCGCAGTCGATCTGCTCGCGCGGGTTGGTGATGCCGACCTGCTGGTACACGTCGTTGGCGACGTCGACCGCGCCTTGCGGCCGCACCGGGTCGCGGCCCGGGAACGACGCCGGCTCGGAGCGCACCGCGCTGGCGAGCACCCACGCGGGCGCGCGCCCGGCGGCCTCGGCCTCGCGGCCACCGACCTCGTCGGTGAACACGACCGCGCACGCACCGTCGGACGACGGGCAGGACTCGAGGTAGCGCACTGGGTCCCACATCATCGGCGACGCCTTCACCTTCTCGAGCGAGATGTCCTCGATCTTCAGGTGGGCGTACGGGTTCTTCAGCGCGTTCTCGCGGTCCTTCACCGCGACCATCGGGCCGACGTCGAGCGGGGCGCCGCTGCGGTAGATGTAGCTCCGCATGAACGGCGCGAACGCGCCACCGGCGCCGAGCGACGCTCCCTTGCCGGAACCCAGCGCGAACTGCGCGTTGCCCTCCGACTGCTTCTGGTACGCCACCGCCAGCACCCGCCGGTGCCGGCCGCTCTCCACCAGGTGCGAGGCCACGATGCCGGTGGAGCCGCCGACCGATCCGGCGGTGTGCACCCGGAACATCGGCTTGCCCACCGCACCGAGGGCGTCGGTGAGGTACAGCTCGGGCTTCATCACGCCTTCGAACAGGTCGGGGGCCTTGCCCAGGACCACGGCGTCGATGTCGTCCCAGTCCATCTCGGCGTCGTCGAGCGCCCGGCGCGCGGCCTCACGCACGAGGCCACCGAGGGACACGTCCCAACGGCGGCTCTTGTGGTGGGTCTGGCCGATCCCGACGATCGCACACGGCTGGTGTCCCATCTCAACCTCCGCTCTTGGCGGCTTCGCCGCCGGGCCGCTCGGGCCACGGTTCGCTCCCGCAGCGGACGGACGTCGTCATTCGGTCGCTCACCGCTCGTCCCCTTCCAGGACGCAGACGAGGTTCTGCTGCAGGCACGGGCCCGACGTGGAGTGGGCGAGCGCGCGGTGCGTGCCCCCGTCGCGGATCCGGGCCGCCGCCTCGATGATGCGCACCAGGCCGGTCGACATGATCGGGTTGCCGGCGAGCGGGCCGCCCGATGGGTTGATCTCGACGTCGGGGCCGAGCCCGAGCGCCGACGCGACGAGGGGCTCCTCGTGCGTGAACGCGGTCTGGAGCTCGGCCACCTGGATCGGCGCCTCGTCGAGCCCGGCCGCCTTGCCGGCCAGCGTCACCGACTCCGCCTTCGTGAGGTCGCGCAGGCCGGGGTAGTGGATCTCGGCGTAGTGGGCGAAGCCGGTGATCCACACCGGGCGCTCGCACAGCTCGCGGGCCTTGTCGCCCCGGGCGATGACGACCGCGCTCGCCCCGTCGGTGATGGGCGGCAGGTCGTGGCGGCGCAGCGGCGACCGGACGTAGTCCTCGGCGAGGAGGACGTCGACGTCGAAGTCCCCGCTCACCTGGGCGAAGGGGTTGTCCTTCGCGTCGCGTCGGGTCCGGGCCGCGATCTCCGCCATCTGGCGCTCGGTCACCGCACCGCGCTCCACCAGCGCCTGGGCCTGCAGGCCGGCGAACGTCATCGCGTCGACGCCGAGCGGGGCCAGGTAGTAGGGGTCCATCTCCATCGGGTAGATGGTGCCGGGGTCGGCGGTCGAGGAGCGCCCCGACCCCGTGGCCAGCGCGACGTCGACGTCGCCCATGAGCAGCCGGACCCACGCTTCGTACAGCGCCCAGGCGCCGTCCATCTCCACGTGGGAGTCCCGCTTCGGCGGCCACGCGCCGATGGCGTCGATGTTCTGCACGAACGAGAACGCCTGACCGGCGACGTAGTCGCAGCTGCCCGCGCAGGTGAAGTCGAGCTCGGCCCGGGTGATCCCGGTGTGCTCGACCGCACCGGTGATGACCTCGAGCAGCATCTGCGTCTCGGTCTTGTTGGTGGCGCGCACCATCGGCGACTGGCTCCAGCCGATGATCGCGATGTCGTCGTCGGTTCGAGCGGCCATCAGCAGATCCTGTTCACGAGGTCGGGGTCCTCGACGTCGGCCTCACCCGTGGGGATCCACCCCTCGAGCTCGGCGGCGTCGCCGGTGGTGTCCCACATCGCCTGCACGCGCAGGCCCACCCGCACCTCCTCGACCGGCACCTCGATGAGGTTCTGGTAGCCGAGGACGACGTCGTGCTCGTCGAGCAGCACGTGGACGCGGGGGAACGGGTCGGTCTCGGTCTGCCCCGGGTACTGGACCGGGGTGACGATCGTGAAGTTGGTGATCGTGCCCCTCTGGGGTAGCTCGACCTCGTGCTCGGCGCCGAGCTCGACCGCGTCGACCGGGCAGTAGCCGCGGCTGCCGAGGTACGTGCGCCCGCACACGGGGCACTGGAGGCCGAGGAAGCGACCCTGCGCCACCCACTCGGCGTCGCGCGCCTCGTTGGGGGTGATCGGGAGGGTGTAGGTGATGGCGGCGTCGTACTCCATCATCGTCACCGGCTCCTCGGCACCCGCACCGCCGCCGCCCTCGGGGGTCTCGCCGGGCACGAACGCGTCGACGTCGGTGATGTGGCCCGTGCGCTCGGCCTTCCAGCGGGGGGCCACCCGCATGCCCGTCGCCATGACGTCGATCGCACCGGCGTCGACCGCGTGCAGGAGCGTGGTGTCGGCGCCGTCGAGCCGGATGAGCGCGAAGGCGAAGGGGCGGTCGAGGGGGTGGGCCGCACCCGGCGCGGCCACCCACGTCCACGACTCGACCGTGCCCGCCGGACCGACCTCGACGAGGTCGTCGGCGCTCAGGTCGGCCGCGGTGTCGGGGTCCCATTCGCGAGGCGGGCAGATCACCCGGTCCCCGCTCCGGATCCCGAGGAAGCGCTGCTCGGTGAGCGCGGTCATGAAGGCACCCATGACCGGGCCGAGCGAGCGCTTGTACGGGAACCGGATCGTTGCCTGTCTCGACGCCGTGGTCACGCGCCGCTCCTTCTCGTCGACTGCGGGCAGATCCGGTCCTGCGCCGACCGCAGGACGGCGGGCACCCTACCCTCGCGCCGTCCGATCTGACGAGGCCTCAGGTCGGGCCCCGCCGCGTGATCGGCGAAGCACGCGGCGGGTCTGGTAGATCGTTGTCCTGGCGTGCCCCGGCGGCGGACCTCGCCCGCACCACCCGTTCGATCCCAGACGAGGAGCAGCACCAGATGGGCCTGTTCGATGCGTTCCGGTACGAAGGCAAGCGGGTGCTCGTGGTCGGTGGGGCCACCGGCATGGGCGCTGCCGGTGCGGAGCTCGCGCTCGACGCCGGCGCCGCCGAGGTCGTCGTCATGGACTTCGCCGAGGTGACGCTGCCGGGCGTGCGCGGCATCCACGTCAACCTCTCCGAGCGGGAGTCGATCGACGCCGCGCTCGCGCAGTGCGACGGCGAGTTCCACGCGCTGTTCTCGTGCGCGGGCGTGGCCGACGGCACGCCGGGGATCGAGCGGATCAACTACGTGGGGCACCGCTACCTGGTGGAGCGGATGCTCGCCGAGGGGATGCTGCCGCGCGGGTCGGCCGTGTGCTTCATCTCGTCGTCGGCCGGTCTCGGCTGGGAGCCCAACTTCATGGAGATCTCCCAGCTGCTCGACATCGACGACTTCGACACCGCCGCCGCGTGGATGCGCGACCGCAACAAGGCCGACTACTTCAACACCAAGCAGGCGGTGTGCGCGTTCGTGGCGCGCGACTCGATGCGGTTCCTCCAGCACGGTGTGCGGATCAACGCGCTCTGCCCGGGGCCGACCGACACCCCGCTCGCCCGGGCCAACGCCGACCTCTGGCTCGCCAGCGGCGCCGACTACCGCGGCGAGGTCGGCGTGGAGGCGTCGAGCCCGCTCGAGCAGGCGTACCCGCTCCTCTTCCTGTGCAGCGACGCCGCCGCCGCGATCAGCGGCATCACGCTGGTCTCCGACGCGGGCTGGTTCTCGGCCGGCATGACCGGCGCGTTCCCCCCCGCCACCGGCATCGCGGCATTCCTCAACGGCCGCGACCCCGCGTACCGGCCCGAGGGCTGAGCGACGTCGCGTCGAGTCCGATGAACCTCGCGATCTCCATCTCGGGCCTCGAGAAGCGGTTCGGTGCCTTCCGGGCGCTCGACGGCCTGGATCTGGAGGTGGCGACGGGGGAGGTGCACGGCTTCCTCGGCCCCAACGGCTCGGGCAAGACGACCACCATCCGGGTGCTGCTCGGGCTCCTCCGGGCCGACGGCGGGTCGGTGGTCCTGCTGGGCGGCGATCCGTGGCGCGACGCGGTGGCGCTGCACCGCCGGCTGGCCTACGTGCCCGGCGACGTGACCCTGTGGCCGAAGCTGACCGGGGGCGAGGTGATCGACCTCCTCGGGAGGCTGCGCGGCGACCTCGACCCGGTGCGGCGCGACGAGCTCCTGGAGCGGTTCGAGCTCGACCCCACCAAGCGGGCCCGCACCTACTCCAAGGGCAACCGGCAGAAGGTCGGGCTCGTGGCGGCGCTGGCGTCGCGCGCCGAGCTGCTGATGCTCGACGAGCCGACCTCGGGCCTCGACCCGCTGATGGAGATGGAGTTCCAGGACTGCATCCGGGAGGTGAAGGCCGAGGGCCGCACCGTCTTGCTGTCGAGCCACATCCTCGCCGAGGTGGAGGCGCTCTGCGACCGGGTGAGCATCATCCGGGCGGGCCGGACCCGGGCCCAGGGCACGCTCGAGGAGCTGCGGGGGATGACCCGGACCTCCGTGACCGGGGTGGTCGACGGACCGGTCGACGGGGTCGGGGCGCTGCCCGGCATCCACGGGCTCGAGGTCGACGGCCACCGGGTGCACTTCGAAGTCGACACCGAGCACCTCGACGCCGCGGTGCGCTGGCTCGCCGCCGCCGGCGTGCGCAGCCTGGTGAGCCGTCCGCCCACGCTCGAGGAGCTGTTCCTCGAGCGCTACGGCGACGAGGCGTGACCGGTTCGGCCACCGGCGCGTTCACCGCGACCGGGAGCCTCACTCGGTTCACGGTCCGGAGGGACCGGGTGCGGATCCTCGTGTGGATCGGCGCCATCGCGCTGCTCGTCGCGTCGACGGTGGCGAGCGTGCAGGGCCTCTACCCCACGCAGGCCGATCTCGACGCCGCGGCGGTGGCCTCCCAGGACAACGCCGGCGCGATCATCTTCAACGGCCCGCCCCAGGGCCTCGACACCGTCGGCGGGCAGGTCGCGTTCCAGACGGGCACGTTCGGGCTCATCCTCATGGGGTTGATGAGCGTCTTCATGCTCGGCCGCCTCACCCGTGGAGAGGAGGAGGCCGGCCGGGTGGAGCTCGTGCGCTCCCTACCGGTGGGCGCGCACGCGTCGCCTGCCGCGGCGCTGATCACCGTGGCCGCGATGGACGTCGTGTCCGGCCTGCTCGTGGTCGCGGTGGGCATCGGACTGGGGCTCCCCGTGGCCGGGTCGGTCGCGTTCGGGTTGTCGTTCGCGACCTTCGGGCTGCTGCTCGCCGCGGTGACGGCCGTGGTCGCGCAGATCACCGACAACACCCGAGTCGTCTACGGGATCGGCGGGCTCGTGCTGGGCACGTCGTTCCTGTTGCGGGCCATCGGCGACATCGGCGACGGCACGGTCTCGTGGCTGTCGCCCATCGGCTGGGCCCAGAAGACCCGACCGTGGGCGGGCGAGGTGTGGTGGCCGTTCCTGCTCCTGGTCGGGGCCACCGCGCTGTGCACCTGGGCGGCGCTGGTGCTGTCGCGCCGCCGCGACCTCGGCGGCGGGCTCGTGGCCCCGCGGGCGGGCCCCGCGCGCGCGTCGGCGTGGCTCGGGGGGCCGTTCGGGCTGGCCGGGCGACTCCAGCGGGTGAGTGTGGTCGGGTGGACGGCGTCGCTGGCCGTGCTCGCCGTGGCCTACGGGTCGATCGCCGACTCGATCCAGGACTTCGTGGAGGACAACGAGGCGCTCACCGACATCATCGCCGCCCAGGGCGGCGGCACCCTGATCGAGCAGTACGTGGTGATGTCGTTCCGGATCCTCGCGCTCATCGCCGCCGGGTTCGCGCTCCAGTCCGCGCTGCGCATCCGCAGCGAGGAGAGCGCCGGCCGCGCCGAGGACGTGCTCGCCACCCCGGTCTCCCGCACGCGACTCGCACTGGGTCATCTCGTGATCGCCTTCGCCGGCTCGCTCGGGATCATGGTCGTCTCCGGCCTCGCGTTCGGCCTCGCCGACGCCGCTGTGCGTGGGCGGAGCGACCTGATCACGACCGCGGTCGTCGCGGCCCTGACCTACACGCCCGCGGTCTGGGTGCTCGTCGGCGTGACGGTGGCACTGATCGGGTGCGCGCCGCGCCTGAGCCCGTGGGCCTGGGGCATCCTGGCGCTGTGCTTCGTGATCGGGATGTTCGGGCAGTTGCTCGGGTTGCCCGGATGGGTCGAGGGGCTGTCGCCGTTCCAGCGGGTGCCCGAGTACCCGGCGGCCGACCTCGAGCCCGTCCCGCTCGTGGTCCTCAGCGGCGTGGCCCTGGGCCTCACCACGCTCGGGCTCGTGGGCTTCCGTCGCCGCGACGTGGGCTGACCTACACCGCGGCCCGGGGCGGGCGCGCCTCGGGGCGCGGGGCGGTGGTGGCCGCGTTGTCGGCGGTGAGCCGGTAGACGGTGCGCTCCAGGCGCGGGAGGATGTCGGTGGCCTCGATGTGGCCCTCGGCGAACCGGGCGATCGCCGCGTCGCACGCGTCGCCCAGGATGGTGTGCACGTCGTCGACGTAGGTGGGGTCGAGTCCGTCGAGCACCCGCAGGCCGACCGGCGCCACGAGGCTGAAGGTGCTGGCGTGGAGCGCGGCGCCGTGGGGCGAGCCCGTCACCCGGTGGTAGGCCTCGAGCATCCGCGGCCGGCGCGCCCACGGCTCGAACAGCGCGCGCAGCATCCGCATCAGGCCGTCGTAGACCGACTCGTCGGGCGACGGGGGCTCCACGTCGATCTCGATGTGCGCGGCGATCCAGGTCTCGATGGCCGCGCTGATCAGCGCGTCGCGGGTGCGGAGGTCCCGCTCGCGCTGGGTGGGGAACCGCTTGTAGATGGTGCCGAGCGACACCCGGGCCCGGCGGGCCACCTCGCGCAGCGTGACCGCGTCGTACCCGTCGGTCTCCAGGATCCCGATCGCCGCCGCGACGATCGGGTCGGTCGCGCTGGAGCCTGCGCCGCTCATGCCGCCGGACCGTATCGCGTCGGCCTCGCCCGCCGGCTCCGTGCCGCGGTTCCGCGGCACCGCCGCGGCCGTGCCTCAGCGGTGGGCGAGGTCGCCGAAGGTGGCGACGAGGAGGGGGTTGACGATGTCGGCGCGCTCCCATTGGAGGAAGTGGCCGGCCCCGGGGATCACGAGCGGGCCGATCCGGTTCGTGAACGCGGCCTCGACCGCGGGCAGGAAGTCGGGGCCCACCACGTGGTCGTCGGCGCCGTACAGGAGCAGCGTCGGCGTCTCGACCGGGCCGCCCATGAACGGGACGTCGGACAGCGGGCGGCCGTGGGCGAGCTGGTACGGCGCCCACGACGCGCGCAGGTGCGCCTCGTCGGCGTAGGGCTCGGTCATGAAGTCGACCTGCTCGGGGGTGAACGTGCCCGGCGACGCCCAGAGCCGGCTGGTGTACATGGCCGCGATCCACTGGCGGCGGGCCGCCTCGGTCGGCAGCATCGCCGCGAGCTCGTCGGGGCGTGCCCCCTGGAGCTCCTGGTAGTCGCCGGTGGGCCCGCCCGACAGCGCGCTGAACGTCGACAGGTCGAAGCCGGGGGTCGACGGCGGGACGGTGTTGAAGAAGCAGAGCCGCTCGACGAACCCGGGGTACCGCTGGGCCAGGTCGACCCCGACGGGACCACCGACATCGCCCGCGACCACCGCGCACCGCTCGTGGCCGAGGACCTCGTGCACCAGCGCGTGCACGTCCTTGCTGTAGTGCACGAGGTCGAGCGCGTCGTCGGCCGGGATCTCGCTCTCGCCGTAGCCCCGCAGGTCGGGCGCGATCACCTCGAAGCCCGCGGCCGCGAGCGGGCCGACGTTGCGCCACCAGATCCGCTTGGTCTCCGGGTAGCCGTGGAGCAGCACCAGCGGGTAGCCCCCCACGCCCTCGTGGAGGAACGCGGTCGACAGCCCGTCACGCGTCTCCGCGAGGTACGTGGGGTAGGCATCGAACGAAGGCGTGTCCTGGGGCGGCCGCCAGGCCGGGTCGTAGCGGGTCACGATCCTCCCCAGCGGGCGAGCTCGGTCTGCAGCCAGCCGTGCTCCCAGAAGCTCACGTCGCCCCCGTGGTCGAGCAGGTGGCGGTGGGCGCCGGCCATCAGCGCCTGCAGCCGCGGGTCGTGCGGGTCGACGCGGGCGATCGCCTCACCGAGGCGGATCGCGACGACGGCGTCGCCGCGGGCGAGGGCGGCCTCGGCCCGCGCCAGCGCCGCGTCGGCCCCGGCCGCGGCGACCAGCTCGTCGAGCGCGGCGGGCGCGCTGTCGGGGTACAGCTCGGTGGTCGACTCGAGCCTGAACCAGCCGATGTACTGCTCCCAGATGGTGCGCACCGCCCACGGCACCTTGCCGTAGCCCTGACCCACCCGCAGCTCGGGCGGCAGGGTGATCTCGCGCATGAGCGTCCAGATGTCGGTGCCCGCGTTGATGCCGGCCAGGGTCTGCTCGTGCACGTAGGCGACGGCGCCGTGCAGGCGCTCGAGCGACGCCTCGATGAGATCCGCGCCCACGATGGGCTCGTGGCGCCCGGTGACCAGCATCTTCGGGCGCAGGTCGCGCACCATCCGGTTGGTCGCCTGCTGTGGCTCCATGAACCGGTACTTGTCGCCGCGGATGGTGTTGATGTTGGGGAAGTGGGGGAACAACGGGCCGAAGAGGTTGCTCACCAGCGCGATCTCGTGGTCGGGCAGCCACACCACCGTGCAGTCGATCGTCTCGCCCACCGCGGCGTGCAGCTCCAGGCGCAGGCCGTCGACGGTGAGGTTGATCCGGCGCTCGTAGGTGAGGTCGGGCATCGGCGCCGACTGGGTCATCGGCACACCGGGGTTCTCCGCCGCGATCCGTATCGCGTCGGTGCCGAGCATGTCGAACCAGATCCCGGCGGTGCGCATGCGCAGCGTGGCGATGCGCTTGTCGTCGGCCTGGCACGCCGGGTTGTTGGCCTGCGCGATGTAGGTGGTGCCCGGCTCCTTGAACAGGTCGACGCCGCCTACGTGGTCGACGTGGGCCTGGGTGGTGATGATCGTGTGCGTGGGCCCGGAGCGGATCGCGTCGAACACCCGCTTGTGGTGCGGCGCCTCGAACCCCATGCCGGTGTTGACGATCACGCGACTGGAGTCGGTGAGGATCAGGTAGGTCGCGGTGGTGCCGCCCGACCGGTAGATCAGGCCGTCGACGATCGGGTACGCCGGATCGTCGTACGCCGGCCGCAGCAGCTCCTTGCCGGGGCGGGTGTCGATCAGGTGGTCGACCTGTTCCTGGATGTTCGCCATGTCGGACGCTCCGCTCACTGGACCTCGATCCGTACGTCGAAGGTGTCGAAGTAGGTGCCGAACCGCTCGCGCACCTGCTCGGGGGTCACGCCGAAGTCGGCCCGCAGGTCGTAGACGACCCGGCCGTCCTTCCCGCGGGGATGGGCCGCCTGGTACGCCTCGATCTGCGCCCGGGCCTCGCCGCTGAGCTCGAGGCCGGCGACGTCGTAGATGCGCTCGAGCGTTCCCATCTCGTCGGCCATGTAGCGGTCGAAGTACACGTCGACGAGCCGGTCCTCCGGGAGGAGGTGACGGTCGCGGATCGATCGCTCGAGCAGGCGGTGCATCCGGTCGGTCCAGTACTCCAGGTACCAGTCGGGCCGGGTGTGCCGGTAGCCCATGCGGGCGGCGTAGGTCATCATCGTGGCGGTCGACTGCACCACCGCGACCGGGTCGCGGTGGGTCACCACGATCGTCGCGTCGGGGAACGTGGCCATCAGCGGCCCGATGTTCTCGAGGTGCTGGGGCGACTTCAGCACCCAGCGGTCACGCGGGCGGTACCACTGCAGGATCTGCAGCCCGGTGCGCATCCACTCGTAGTGCGGGGTCTGGTCGTGGGCGAGGTAGTAGTCGCGCCACTGCGGCACCCGTCCGACCCACTCCTGGTTGTACGACGAGAAGTCGGACAGCTGGAGCTCGAGCTCCTCGTGGATGTGGTCCGGCTCCATCGGGTGCATCGCCGCGATGAGCGGCGTGCTCGCACGCATCCCCTCCCACGCCTCGTTGCAGCGCGTCCACCGCGGGTCGACGCCGTCGGGGCCGACGGTCTCGCGCGGATCGGGGACCGGCTCGTACGACTCCCACAGCGGCATCGACCGGAACCGGGTGTCGGAGCCGAGCAGGTTCACGAGGTTGGTGGTGCCCGAGCGGGGGAGGCCGATGACGATCACGGGCCTCGCGATCTCGATGTCACGGATCTCGGGGTGCTGCTGCAGCAGGTCGATCTGGCGCAGCCGGTTCGACGCGTAGCGCACCAGGTTGCCGAACAGGACCATGCGGCCCAGGCCGAGGCGGTCGGTGTCCTCGTCGGGCTCGCGGACCCAGAGGTCGAGCCGCTCGCGGAAGTCGTCGGGGCCGAAGTCGTCGAGCCCGGTCGCGTCGACCGCGGCAGCCAGCACCGCGTCGACGCTGAGGTCGACGGTCTGGGTCTCCCCGTAGTCGACGGCCATCCGCTGGAAGTCGGTGAGGACCGGATCGGCGAGGTCGGTGATCCGGATGTCGTTCGTCATGGCGGATCTCCTAGAGGGCGAGGTAGCCGCCGTCGACGGCGAGGGCGGTGCCGGTGGTGTAGGACGACACCGACGACGAGAGGAACAGGACCGCCGCGGCGATCTCCTCGGGCGTGCCCATGCGCTTCATCGCCGCCTTGCCCAGCTCGTAGTCGAGCATCTCGGGCCAGTCGTTCATGGGTGCGGTCATGCGGGTGGCGATGAGGCCGGGGGCCACCGCGTTGACCCGGATGCCGTCGCCCACCCAGTGCACCGCGAAGTTGCGGGTCATCGCGAGCAGCGCCGCCTTGGCCGCCGAGTACCCGGGGACGATCGTGGTGGAGCGGAAGGCGGTCATCGAGATCACGTTGACCACCGAGGCGCCGCCGGCGAGGTCGCTCGCGGCGAGGGCGCTGCGCAGGCGGGTGGTGAGGCGCATCGCGCCCTCGACGTTGAGGTCGAGCGCGGCCGAGAAGCCGTCGGGGTCCCACTCGTCGAGCCCGCCCGCGAAGTTCGCGCCCGCGTTGTTGACGAGCACGTCGAGCGTCGCGACCTCGGTGGCCAGTGCGTCGACGGCGGCCGCGTCGCGGGTGTCGAGCTGCCGGTAGGTGAACCGGTCGAGCACGACGTCGGTGTAGTCGGCCGCGGTGGCGCGGGTGCCGGTGACGGTCACCGTCGCGCCGGCGTCGGCGAACGCGGTCGCCACGGCGTGGCCGATCCCGCTCGTGCCGCCGGTCACCAGCACGGTCGCGCCGGTGAAGTCGAAGGCCACCCCGTTGTTGACTGCCATCACTCCACTCCCATCGTGATCATGACCTTGCCGCAGTCCTTCGACCCCTCGAGCAGCGCGAGACCGTCGTGGAACCCGTCGAGCGGGAACTCGTGGGTGATGAGCCCCGACAGGTCGCGTCGGGCGAGCAGCTCGATGGCGTCCTCGAATCGGGGCGGGTACTCGATCGAGCCCCGGATGGTGAACTGCTTCATCAGCAGCGTCATGTAGTCGGTGGCCACCGGCGCGAAGTGCAGGGCGACCACGGCCATGCGTCCGTCGACCCGGCCGTTGCGGATCACGTCGCCGATCACCGCGTCCGAGCCCGACGCCTCGATGAAGGCGTTGGTCGCCGCGGTGGGGCCGAACCGGAACGGGGCCGTGCCGTGCAGGCGGGCGAGCTCGGCCCACACGTCGTCGGTGGTGGGGTTCAACGCAGCCTGCACGCCGAGCGACTCGGCCAGCGCCAGGCGCTGCGGGCTGAGGTCGACGGCCACCACCTCGTCGATGCCGCGGTCGAGCAGCGTCGCGATCGCCATGAGCCCGATCGGTCCACACCCGAACACCGCGACCGAGTCGCCGGGCGCGACGTCGGCCTGGTTGACCGCCTGCATGCCGATGCCGAGGGGCTCGCAGAGCGCGGCGTGGTGCAGGGCCATGCCCTCGGGTGCGGGGTAGAGGCGGCGGTCGGTCGCGGCGTCCCGCACGAGGAGAAGGTCGGTGAGGCCACCCTCGCCGGCGCCGCTGCCGATCGAGGTGCCGTCGGCCGCGGTGGGGAAGAGCACGACCCGGTCGCCCACCCGCACGTCGGTCACCTCGTCGCCGACCCAGTCGACGATGCCGGCGACCTCGTGGCCGAGTGGGTGCGGCACGCCGGGTCCGGTGAGGCCGCCCATGTGGATGTACGAGAGATCGGAGCCGCAGATGCCGCAGGCGGCGACCCGCACGACGGCGTCGCGGGCCCCGGGCGCGGGCGGGTCGATGTCGTCGAGCCGCACGTCGTTCGGTCCGTGCACACGGATCTGTCTCATCGAGTCGCGTCTCCCGGAGCGGTGATCGGAGCCGGACCGTAGCGAATCCCGGCCGCCTGGGCGCTCCGGCGCCGTCCGGTGCCGGACGCCCGACGGCCGATGGCCATGAAGCGGGGTGGGCGCAAACTCATAGTTGACACTATGAGTCGGGATGGGGGATGCTCTCCTCCGTGGCCCGTGCAGTGACGCGGGGGAGGGGAGCCATCATGACCACCGAAGCGCCGCCGCGGCTGGTGTCGGCCGACGACCACGTCGATCTCGGCCACGCCGCGATCAAGGCCAACCTCGCCACGAAGTTCCACGACGCCTACGACGCCGGCCTCATGAAGTTCGCCCAGTCTTCGCAGAACGTGCTGTCGATCGAGGCCAACACCCGCTGGCGGGAGCAGCAGGGCCTCGGCGAGTCCGACCGGCCGGTCGGCATGAACGTCGCCCGCGCCCACGCGGCAGCGAACCGGCCCGGCCACACCGACCCGGTGGCCCGCCTCGCCGACATGGATGCCGACGGCGTGTGGGCCTCGTCGTGCTACTGCGAGGTGTCGGCGTTCCGGTACCTGTACCTCATCGACGACGGCTGGCGCGAGGCCACGCGGGCGTTCAACACCACGCTGGGCGAGTTCGCCGCCGCCGACCCGCAGCGCCTCATCGTGTCGTACCA
>Ga0194132_10006900_pt1 | contig 17270 bp, 17 predicted proteins | sample TA2KigOf80mmetaG_FD_148612 | JGI IMG/M metagenome (GOLD analysis project Ga0194132, IMG submission 148612) | Freshwater microbial communities from Lake Tanganyika, Tanzania - TA2015054 Kigoma Offshore 80m | ecosystem: Environmental > Aquatic > Freshwater > Lake | place: Tanzania: Lake...
GGTCGCTGAGTCCGGTCCAGCCGGCCTGCACCGCGGTTCTCGTGGGCCTTACGCTGTGGAGGCGCGACGCCGTGGGCTCCGGGCACGCGGTCCGGCCACCGGCGCAAGGAGGATCCGGGATGCCCACCGCCGAGTTCGACCTGCCCGCCGGCCACATTGACGCTCCGCCGGTGCCGCGAACGGACTTCCCCGAGCAGGGCCGGCCCGAGGACGAGGTGCTGGCCCAGGTCCGCGAGCGGTTCGAGAGCAACCGCTTCGACATCGAGAAGAACTTCTCGATCACCTATTCGGGGATCCCGTCCGCGATCAGCCGCAAGATCGACGCGATGACCGCCGGCCGCTTCTTCGTCGAGTGGGCCGAGGAGTCCGAGCTCGGCACGCTCTCGATGGAGCGTGAGGCGGTCGGCATGATGGCGTCGCTGCTCGGGAATCCGTCCGCGTCCGGCTTCATCACGACCGGCGGCACGGAGTCCAACCTCGCATCGATGCGCCTCGCGCGCAACACCGGCAAGCAGGCGGAGCCGGAGATCGTCGCCCCGGTCACGATGCACTTCTCGTTCCGACTCGGGGCGGAACTGATGAAGATCAAGCTGGTCGAAGTCGGCGTCGACAACGAGACGTTCCTGCCGCGGATCGAGGACGTCGAGAAGGCGATCACCCCGCGGACGGTCGGCCTGATCTGCTCCGCCCCCGGCGGCACCTTCGGCACGCTCGATCCCGTGGAGGCGTTCGGGGACCTCGCGTGGCGCAAGGGCCTCTACCTGCACGTGGACGCGGCGTTCGGCGGCTTCATCCTGCCGTTCATGCGCGACCTGGGCTACGACATCCCGCCGTTCGACCTGTCCGTCAAGGGCGTCAGCTCGATCATGACCGACGGCCACAAGCTCGGCCTGCTTCCGATCGCCACTGGCTTCTTCCTCGCCAACGACGGCTCGATGTTCGAGGCGATCCCGACCGAGCGGACGCTCATTCACACGACGTCGTCCACGAAGCCGGGCTCGCGCGCGGCCGGCGCCTGGGCCACGTTCCGCAACTTGGGCCGCGAAGGCTACCGCCAGTCCACGGCGCACGTGCTCAAGCTGCGCGACATCATCGCCGAGGGCGTGACGTCCATTCCGGGCATGGGCCTTGCCGCCCCGAAGTTCATCAGCGTCATCGGCTTTACCTCGAAGATGATCAACCTGGAGGACGTCCACCACCAGATGGCCGAGGAGGGCTGGGGGCAGAGTTACGGCCTGCTGGGCGGGAGGCCGTTCATCCGGCTCTCGATTCACCCGTCCCGCTCCATCGAGGCAGCGCACGGGTTCGTGGAGGCCTTCGAGCGTGCCGCGGCGAAAGCCCGTCGCGCGTGAGAGGAACCGGGGGTCCGCCCGCCCGCCCCGAGTACCGTCATCGCGACATCGACCCGACGCAGCGGATCTCGCTGCCGCTCGTCGGCTACACCGACCGCCTGGGCGCCGCCCCTGGGGAGACGATCCGGTTCATGGTGTCGTCCGACCACGCCCGATACCGGAGCCGGATGGTCCGCCTGATCCACGGCGACACCAACCCCGACGGTCCAGGGTTCAAGCAGGTGGAAGTCCCATCCGCGATGGATGCCGAGCGGGCAGGGGAGCACCGCGACATCCGAAGCGGTTCCTACGGCCTCCTGCCGGTCGAGGGGGTCGAGGCCTCGCGCGGCTTCACGTTCGCCGCCTTCGTCCAGCCGACCCTGCCGGGCGCCGGGGCGCAGACGATCGCTAGCCTCGGCGGCGTGTCGCTCGGGCTCGATCCTGCCGGCGTTCTCGAATTCCTGGTCGACGGACGGCAGGTCCTCGCCGGGGCACCGATGCGGCGCTGGGAGTGGTCATTCGTGGCGGTCGCTCTCGGAGCCGGTCGCGTCACGCTGTGGCAGCGACCGGTCCGGACGTGGCCCGACGACCCCGCGTCGGCGCTCGTGTCGGCGGATCTGGGCGGGCAGGGGACGCTTGCCGAAACGATCTGGCTGGCCGGTTCCCCGGCGCCCGACGGCGGCACGCGGAATTACTTCGACGGACGGATCGACCGGCCCCGGCTCGTCTCGCGTTCGCTCGCCCCTGACGAACTGGCACGGCTGGCGGCCGCACCCGACACCCTCGGCTGGCTGGCCGTCGACCTTGCCGGTGCCCGGGACTTCGGCCTCGACATCTCGACCGATCGGGTGCGGGACGTCTCCGGCCGCGGGCGCCACGGCCGCCTGGTCAACCTTCCGACCCGCGGGGTCACCGGCCACAACTACACCGGCCGCCAGCCCTCCTGGTCGCTCGCGCCGTCGGAATACGGGGCGATCCACTTCCACCACGACGACCTGGAAGACGCCCGCTGGCCGGTCTCCTTCGAGCTGACCATCCCCGCCGACCTGCCGAGCGGCGTCTACGCGGCCTGGCTGACCGCGGGCGACGACGAGGAGTACCTGCCGTTCATCGTCCGGCCGTCGAGGGGAACGCACCACTCGAAGATCGCCGTCCTGATGTCCACGGTGACGTACGTCGTCTACTCGAACTTCACGGACATTGGCCGGACCGCCTGGCGCGACGAGGACTGGACAGGGGACCAGGTCGGGGCGCTGCTGGCGGACCCGACCATCTTCCGCGAGGTGTTCGGCTACATCGAGCAGAACTCGCTCTACGGCACCTATGACTGCCACGACGACGGGTCCGGCGTCGCGTACGGCTCCCTGTTGCGGCCGATCCTCAACACGCGCCCCAAGTTCCGCTACCGGACGATGAACTGCCCGTCGCGCTTCGCGGCGGACCTCTACCTCGTGGACTGGCTGGACCAGAAGGGCTTCGAGGTCGACGTCCTGGCCGACCACGACCTCCACGTCGAGGGCGCCGACCTGCTGCGCCCCTACTCGGTGGTGCTCTCGAGCAGCCACCACGAGTACTGGACCGAGCCGATGCTCGACGGCCTGGAGACCTACCTCGGCGACGGTGGCCGGTTCATGTACCTGGGCGGGAACTCCCTGTTCGCCGTCACGACGATCGATCCCGCCAGGCCGCACACGGTGGAGGTGCGCCGCTGGGGCGCGCCGTGGCCCTTCGAGGCCCCGCCGGGCGAGCGCCACCACTCGATGACCGGCGAACAGGGTGGCACCTGGCGGAACCGCGGTCGGGCACCGAACACGATCGTCGGCATCGGGTGCGCGGGGGCCGGGTTCGACCGGGGCTCGCCGTACCGGCGCATGCCGGATTCGTACGACCCGCGGGCCGCGTGGATCTTCGACGGCATCGACGGCGACCTGGTCGGCGACACGCCGAACCTGCAGGTGAAGTGGGGTGCCGCCGGCTACGAATACGACCGCCTGGAGTTCGAACTGGGCACGCCCGCGGCCACGCTGCTGCTCGCGTCGTCGGTCCGCTTCAACAAGTCGCAGAAGTCGCTGACCGACGACGAGCTCTACTTCCAGCAGGGCCGCGACGGCACCACCATCGGCGATCCGCAGGTGCCCGGCAAGCCGCACCGGTTCTCGCGCTCGGACCTGACGTACCTCGAGTACCCCAACGGGGGCGCCGTCTTCTCGGCGGGCTCGATCTGCTGGCGCGCGTCGCTGTCGGCGTACGGCTACGACAACACGGTGTCGCGCGTGACCGAGAATGTCCTGCGGCGGTTCGCCGAACGCCCTCTCGCCTGACCCCACACCAGGAGCGCTACCCGTGACCCTCCGACTGCTCGGCTACTCCGACCGGCTCACCGTCGCCCCGGGCGACACGATCCGCTTCATGGTCAGCTGCGACTCCCCGGAGTACGAGTCCCGGCTCGTCCGCCTGATCCACGGCGACGTCAACCCCGCTGGTCCGGGCTTCAAGCAGGTCGAGATCGTGTCCTCGATGGATGGCCGCCGGCGCGGCAAGCACGAGGACATCCACAGCGGCTCCTACGTCGAGATCCCACTCGATGCCGGGGCGGTCGGAGAGGCGTTCACCTTCACCGTCTTCGCCTATCCCACGCTTCCCGGTTGTGGCGGGCAGGTCATCGCAATGCGCGGTGACTGGTCGCTCGCGCTCGACGAGTCGGGTGCGCTTGCGCTGACGGTCGGCTCGGAGACGCACACGACGGGCGCACCGGTCAAGCGCTACGCCTGGTACCTGTTCGCCGTCTCGGTCGATCCTGCGGCCGGCCGGGCCGCCATCTGGCAGCAGCCACTGCGCCGGTTCCCGAACGACGAAACGGCGGCCACGATCGAGGTCGCGCTCGCGAACCGGCCGCCCACCGGGGCCGGGCCGCTGATCCTGGCCGGCCACAAGCCCGCCGTCGGACCGACGAACCGCCACTTCGACGGCAAGCTGGACCGCCCGCGGCTGCTCCGCGGCACGCTCTCGGGCGAGGCGGTCCTGCGGCTGGCCGCGCGACCGGACGATCTGGCGGCATTGGGCCCCGACCTCGTGGGCGCCTGGGACTTCTCGGCTGACATCCCGACCGACCGCGTGACGGACACCTCCGCGAATGGCCGCCACGGCTGGACCGTCAACATGCCCACGCGCGGCGTCACGGGCCACAACTTCAGCGGTCGCGAGACGTCCTACCGCCTGGCACCGCAGGAGTACGGCGCCATCCACTTCCACCGCGACGATCTCGAGGACGCGAAGTGGGGCGTCGACTTCGCGTTCCGGGTGCCCGACGACCTGCCGAGCGGGATCTACGCGGCCTGGCTTCGGACCGGCGAGGACGAGGACCATATCCCCTTCACGGTGCGCCCGCCGCGCGGGACGTCGCGCTCGAAGATCGCCGTCCTGATGTCGACGCTGACCTACCACGTGTACGCGAACTTCACGGATCTCGGGCCTGGCGCGTGGAAGGCCGACGGCAACGCCCATTGGAGCAGCGGCGCCCCTCATGTCGACCCCACGCTGTTCCGCGAGGTCTACGAGTACATCGACGCGAACGCGCTGTACGGCATGTACGACTGCCACGTCGACGGCTCGGGCGTGGTGTACACGTCGTACCTGCGGCCGATGCTCAACATGCGACCCAAGTTCCGCTACCGCATCTGGGCCGCGCCGCCGCGGTTTCCGGCCGACCTCTACCTCGTGGACTGGCTTGACCACCAGGGGATCGAGGTCGACTACATCACCGACCATGACCTCCAGGCGGAGGGCGCCGACCTGCTGCGGCCGTACTCGGTCGTTGTCAGCTCGTCCCACCACGAGTATTGGTCGTCGCAGATGCTCGACGCCCTCGAGACCTACCTGGGCGAGGGCGGCCGCTTCATGTACCTCGGGGGAAACTCGCTGTTCGGGGTCACATCCTGGGAGCCGGGCAAGCCGCACAAGGTGGAGGTGCGCCGCTGGGCCGCGCCGTGGCCGTTCGAGGTTCCGCCCGCCGAGCGCTATCACTCCACGACGGGCGAGCCCGGCGGCATCTGGAGGAATCGCGGCCGGGCGCCGAACACAATCGTGGGCGTTGGCACCAGTGCCGCAGGGTTCGACACCGCCGTGCCCTACAAGCGCCAGCCCGACTCCTACGACCCTCGCGTCCGGTTCATCTTCGAAGGCGTGGAAGGCGACCTCATCGGCGACCAGCCCTCGCTCCAGTGCAAGTGGGGCGCCGCCGGTTACGAAATCGATCGCTACGAGCCGGAGTTCGGCTCGCCGCAGACCACGCTCCTGCTGGGCTCGTCGATCGGCTTCTCGGATGCCTACTCGCCGATGGTCGAGGAGGTCATGTGGTACATGCCGGGTCGTGGCGGCAAGCGCCCGTCGGACCCGCAGGTGCCAGGCACCACGCACCAGTTCGTGCGCTCCGACATGGTGTACCTGGAGTACCCGAACAGCGGCGCCGTGTTCTCGGTCGGCTCGATCGCCTGGCGCGGCTGCATCTCCGCGTATGACTACCGGAACACGGTATCCACGGTGACCGAGAACGTCCTGCGACGGTTCGCCGAGGCGCCACGTGGCCAGTCGACCGCCGACCCGGCGAACGCCGCGCCGTGAGCAACAGCGCCGCCGACATCACCACCCAGGCGCGATTCACGACGCGTCCGGTCATCCAGGGCCGGTACGGGGTCGTCTCGTCCGGCCACTACCTCGCCTCGGAGATCGCCCTGCGGATTCTCAGCGCCGGGGGCAATGCCGTGGATGCCGGCGTGGCCGGAGTGTTCGCGCTGACCGTGCTCAAGCCGCAGAGCTGCGGCATCGGCGGCGAGAGCCCGATGCTGATGTGGCGTCCGCCAGCCGAAGCGGCGAAGGACCGCCTGCCGAATCCGCTCGCCATCAACGGCCAGGGGACGGCGCCGCGGGCGGCGACGATCGAGTGGTTCCGCTCGCAGGGGATCGACATGATCCCGGGCGACGGACTCCTCGCGGCGACGATTCCCGGCACGTTCGACGCCTGCCTCGAGGCGCTTCGGGTCGGTGGCCGGCTTGGCATCGTCGAGGTCCTCGATCCCTCGGTGGAGCTGGCGCGCGAAGGCTTCGCGCTGTACCCGTCGTTGCGCGAGCAGATCGCCCGCCACGAGGGCAAGTATCGCCATGCCTATCCGAGCACCGGCCTGGTCTGTCTCGACGACGGCCGCGTGCCCGACGTCGGCTGGTGGTACCGCCAGCCCGAGTGGGCGGCCACGTTCCAGCGGGTGCTCGACGCGGCGGTCCGGGCGCGCCCCGGCGGCCGCGACGCTGAGCTGCGGGCGGCACGCGACGTCTTCTACCGCGGCCCGATCGCGGCGCGGCTCGCCGAGTTCGCGCGGACGACCGAGGTCCGAGACGCGTCCGGTCGCCCGAACCGGGGCCTGATCAGCGAGGACGACTTCGCCGCATACCGGACGCGCCTCGAGGAGCCGGTGACCATCCGTTACAAGGGTCTTGACGTCTTCAAGTGCGACTCATGGACCCAGGGCCCGACGTTCCTCCAACAGCTGCGGTTGCTCGAGGGCTTCGATCTGCCCGCGCTCGGCCATAACTCGCCCGAGTACGCGCACCTGCTGATCGAAGCGGCCAAGCTCGCGTTCGCCGACCGCGAGCGCTGGTACGGCGACCCCGAGTTCGCCGAAGTGCCGATGACGCGGCTGCTGTCCGCGGACTATGGCGCGGAACGGCGGGGCCTGATCGACCGCGAGCGGGCCTCGGCCGAGATGCGGCCCGGAGATGCGGCCGCTCGCCCGGCCGAGTTCGTCGGCGGGGGGTTGGCCCTGACCGCCGGCGACACCACCCACATCGACGTCATCGACGGCGATGGGCGGATGTTCGCGGCAACGCCGTCGGGCGGCTGGCTGGAGTCGTCGCCGATCGTGCCGGGCCTCGGCTTCCCGCTCGGCTCGCGGCTGCAGGTGTTCAATCTCGACCCCTCGCACCCGAACTCGCTGCGGCCCGGCAAGCGGCCGCGGACCACGTTGACGCCGTCCCTTGCGACCCGCGATGGCCGGCCCGAGATGGTGTGGGGCACCCCGGGCGGTGACCAGCAGGACCAGCACACGCTCCAGGTCTTCCTGAACATCGTGGAGTTCGGGATGGACCTGCAGGAGGCGATGGACGCGCCGCTGTTCCACACCCTCCACTTCCCGAGCTCGTTCTACCCGCACGAGGCGTTCCCGAAGCGGGTCGTGGCGGAGCGACGGATCCCGGACGCGACGGTCTCTGCCCTGCGCGCCCTCGGCCACGACGTGGTGGTGGCCGGGGACTGGGAACTGGGCCAGGTGAACGTGGTGCGCTTCCATCCCGACACGGGGCGGATCGAAGGTGGAGCGTCGCCCCGCTCGATGGTCGCCTACGCGATTGGGCGGTAGGCCGCGGGGCGATCCCTCGGCCTCTGTTCATCCCCGGCCATCGACGCCAGGGATATTCCCGGCGCTCCAGCGGCGTTCGGGGGCTGTTCGAAGCGTCGATCTGGTCGATCAGGCGCCAGCCAGTCCTCCGGTCGATGAATCGGCTCTGATCGGCCGCCGACTGCCTGTTGCGAGCATCCCCACCACCCCATGAGCACGCTGAAGGCCCGGGAATACCCGTCCGGTCGATCGCGGCGGAGGCTCCGAACCGCCAGGCGCGGAGACGCGCTTGCTATCGACTCATGCCGGGTTGGGCAGCCCCGTCCGCGTCGCTCCGACGGCGCCGCCGCTCCGAGGCGCCCCGGTTTCTGGCATCACGCGGTTCCGCCGCGCACGAAAGGTCAGCCCTCTGGCCCCTACGTCCCCCCGAGGCGTGCGGAGCCGAACGGTGCGATGACGCCACACGCGACGCGGGAGCCGCTGTTGCCGGTCGGGTTCGTCACGTAGTCGTCGGGACCGGCATGCACGACGAGTGCCGCCCCATCGTTATCGAAGATCGACAGCTGGCCGGGCAGCAGCGTGAAGCCTGTCGACGAGGTCACAAGGTGGCCGATGCCGTTGGGGCCCACCGGCAGGTTCGGCAGATCGCCGGCGTGCGAACCGTGGAGCGTGTTCAGGGGATTGAAGTGCGATCCCGCCGAGGTGAAGGTGGGAGCCACGCAGCTGCCCGTCGCGTGGATGTGCAGGCCGTGCAGCCCTTCGCCCAGCCCCCATGCGACGACCACCACCCGAACGCCGCGCTGGCCGGAGTCGCTGAAGAGGGCCCATCCGATCATGGCGCCGGTCCCATCGTGAAGCATCGCCTTCGCTTGGCGACTCGGCGCCGCTGCTCCTGCCGCCTGCGGCATGACGAACAACGAGACCGCCAGGACGGCGGTCATCAGGCGGGATCGGTGTCGGCGACGCATCGAGGTCCCTCCAGCGGCGATAACGGCCCGCGGTATAGCGTGGTACGGTACCCCACATCGTTCTGATCGTGTCAACGGGGGATTTCGTCGGGAGATTTCGTCGCCCGAAGGCACGGGCGGCCCTTGACAGCCCGTCACCGCGGGTTATATTACGGCACACGATATACGTGTCCGTCGCCCCGCCTTCGCGAAACGCCGGAAGACCGCGCACCACCGTCCATCAGTACCCCGAAAGAGGTCCCCCCAGCGATGACTCAAGGGCTCCAGGAACTCGGACGCTTCGCCGAGCCGTCGCTGTACATCCTTGTCTCGTTGTCCGAGAGACCCAAGCACGGGTACGCGATCATGGCCGACGTCGAGACGATCTCCGGGAGTCCGATGGGCCCGGGGACGCTGTATGGCGCCCTTGCTCGCCTGGAACGGCGCGGCCTCATCGAGGCGCTCGAGCCGGAGGACCGCCGCCGGCCGTACCGTCTCACCGGGCTGGGTGAGACCACCCTGGCGGCCCAGCTCGAGCAACTCAGCGCATTCGCCCGAGTCGGGCTCTCGCGACTGCAGGGGGGACTCGATGAGCCGGCTGATCAGCCTCTACCCGCGGCCCTGGCGGGACCGGTACGAAGATGAGTTCCGGCTGATCAGCCTCTACCCGCGGCCCTGGCGGGACCGGTACGAAGATGAGTTCCGGGTCCTGATCTCGGGTCGGCAGCCGTCAACGCGAGAACGGCTCGACATCGTGCGGGGCGCGATCGACGCCCGCCTCCATCCGCAGGTGCCGGGCGCCCCACGCGACGCCGACCGCTTCGGGTTCGCCGCGCTGGCCGGTCTCGCCGCGTTCGTTGCGGCGCTCGTGATCGCGGCCAACGGCCCGGTGCACTCGGACGCCTACGGGACCTATCGCGATGGGTCAGCCGCCGTCCCGGTGATGATGGTGGCAACGTTCCTGCTGTCGATCAGCGTGTTCCGCGTGGTGATGCAGTTGCCGACGACGGCGATCGTCGGCCAGTCGGCGGGCGTGCTGGCCTGCGTCGTCCTGCTCTTCTGGCCCCTGATGTTCTGGGTGATGCCGGTCGGGGTCGTCGTTCTCGTGTCCGTGATGCTGCTCGCGGTCTCAGCCCATCGCCCCGGGATCTGGCCGATGTGGCTGTCGGGAGCCATGGTTGCGGTCCTCACGATTCCCGCGGGCCTCATGGCGGTCCTGGCCGTCCTGCCCTGGTACACGGCGCGTGAGCTGAATCTCAACATGCTGATCCTGGTGGGTCCCATGGCGGCGATCTGGCTGCTCGTGGGCATCGGTCTCCTGCGTGGCGTTCCCAGGCGTCCTGCTCCGTGAACCCGCGCCGGTGGCGTTCGCTCGGAGGCGTCCCGTAGCATCGGCGCCATGGCCGATGTCAGCTCTCCGTCCGGCTCGTTCGGTCTGACCGAGGACCAACGGCTCCTCCGCGACGCCGTTCGGGAACTGGCGCAGGAACGGATCGCGCCGCGCGCCGCCGAGATCGATCGGGCCGGCGAGTTCCCGTGGGATGTCAAGGAGCTGCTGGCCGCCCAGGACATCTTCGCGCTGCCCTTCCCGGAGCGGTACGGCGGCATCGGCGCCGACCTGCTCACCGTCTGCCTCGCGATCGAGGAGATCAGCCGCGCCTGCGCCACCAGCGGCCTGATCCTTGCCGTCCAGGAACTTGCCGCGCTGCCGATCCTGCTGGCCGGCAGCGACGACCAGCAGGCGCGCTGGCTGCCGGACCTTGCGGCCGGCCGCCGGCTCATCGCCTTCGCGCTCACGGAGGCCGCGGCCGGCTCCGACCCCGCCGCGCTCGCCACCCGGGCGGTCCGAAGCCCGCGCGGCGACCACTACGTGATCGACGGCGGGAAACGCTTCATCAGCCACGCATCCGTGGCGGACCTGCTGATCGTCTTCGCGGTCACCAATCCCGACGCCGAGAAGTCGCACCGGCGGCTGTCGGCGTTCGTGGTCGAGACCGCCACGCCCGGCTTTGCCGTCTCGCGCCTGGAGCACAAGATGGGCATCCGCGGGTCACCTACCGCCGAGTTGACGTTCGACGGCGTGCGCGTTCCCGCCGCGAATCGCCTCGGCGAGGAAGGCGAGGGGTTCGCCATCGCGATGCGCACGTTCGAGCGATCTCGGCCGGGCATCGCCGCCCAGGCGGTCGGCATCGCCCAGGGTGCGCTCGACGTGGCGGTGAACTACGCAGCTGAGCGGATCCAGTTCGGCAAGCCCATCGGCGAACTGCAGATGGTGCAGGCGCTCCTGGCCGACATGGAGGCGGGAACGGCCGCCGCGCGCGCTTCTGTGCCAGGCCTGCGCCGAGATCGAGGCCGGGTCACCCGAGGCTGCCCTCTGGGCGTCGCTGTGTAAACTCGTGGCCGGCGACACGGCCATGCGGGTCACCACAGACGCCGTGCAGGTCCTGGGTGGATATGGCTACCTCGACGAGTTTTCAGTCGAGCGCATGATGCGAGACGCCAAGATCACCCAGATCTACGAGGGCACTCAGCAGATCCAGCGTCTGGTGATCGCCCGGTCGCTCCTGCGCCGCGGGCGCTGAACCGGTCGGCGCCGGCACTGCGCCAAACGGCCTCGGAATTCGGCCGGTCGCGCGATCATGCGCCCGGCGGTCGGCGCGCCACGGAGGAGCCGTTCTTGAGAATCGTCGTCCTGATGAAGCCGGTCCCCGACACGACCGGCCAGGAGCGGCTGCTGCCCGACGGGCGAGTCGATCGCGCGGCATCGGCGGCCGTCGTCAACGCCAACGACGAGTACGCCATCGAGGCCGCCCTCAAGCTGACCGAGGCCGCCGGCGGCGAGGTGACCCTGCTCGCGATGGCGCCGGCCAACGCGCCCGAGACGATGCGCAAGGCGCTCGCAATGGGCGCGACGCGGGGGGTCCTCGTCACCGATCCGGCCCTGGAAGGCTCCTGCACACTCTCGACGACGCGCGTCCTTGCCGCGGCGCTGCGCGGCCTGGAATACGACCTCATCCTCGCGGGGGCCGACACCTCCGACGGCGGCGGCGGCATCGTCGCAGCCGGGATCGCCACGTTGCTGGGGCTGCCCTACCTGTCGTACGCGGCAAAGGTTGAGCCGGCCGATGGGCGCGTCCGTGTCCACCGCATTTCGCCCACCGGCTACGACATCCTGGACGCCCCGCTGCCCGCCCTGGTGGTGGCCACCCAGGCTCTGGGGGAGCCGCGCTACCCCAGTCTCAAGGGGATCATGGCGGCGCGGTCGCGCGAGATCGCGACACGTTCGCTGTCCGATCTGGGGCTTGACGGCTCGCAGGTCGGCGGCGCCGTGGCCACCACGCGCTTGACCGGCTCGCGCGCCCCCGCCGCGCGCGAAGCAACCGTGGTCGTCCGCGAGGCACCGGCGGAGGCTGCTCGCTGGGTCGTGGACTTCCTGGCCGCGCGGAGGATCATCTGATGGCCGGCGAACTGCTGGTCATCGGCGAAATCCAGTCGGGCGGCGGTCTCGCGCGCGTCAGCGCCGAAGTTGCGACCATCGCTCGTCGCATCGGCGAGCGGGCCGGCCGGCCGGTCGAGGGCATCGTGATCGGCGCCGATCCGGGGCGCGCGGCATCGGAGCTCGTTGGCTACCTGCCGTTCAGCCACGCCGTATCGGAGCCGGAGGCCGCCGACCACGCGGCCGCCGCAGCCGTTGCACCCGGCCTTGCCGCCCTTATCGCGCAGCGAGGTTTGAGCCATGTCCTGGTGGGTGCATCACCGGACGGGCGTGACCTGGCCGGGATGCTGTCCGCCCTGCTGGGCTGGGGCGTGCTCGTCAACGCGATCGACGTCGGCTGGGAGGGCGGCGGCCCCACGGTCGAGATGAGCGTCTTCGGTGGCCGACTGCTGACGTCGAGCACCTTCGCCGGTGAGCACGGGATCGTGACGGTCCGACCGAACGCGGTCGTGGCGGAGCCGCTGGCCGAGGCAGGCCGCGTCGTGGAGACGGTGCTGCCGGCCGCTGCGGCCTTGCCCGCCGTCAACGTGGTGCAGCGAGTCGCCGAGGCCGGTGCCGCGGCTCCGATCGAGGAAGCGCGGATCATCGTGGCGGGTGGGCGCGGAGTCGCGGGCCCGGTGGGATTCGGCATCGTGCAGGAGCTCGCCGACGAGCTCAAGGGCGCGGTCGGGGCGACTCGGGCCGCGGTTGACGCGGGCTGGATTCCCTACGCCCATCAGATCGGGCAGACCGGCAAGATCGTCAAGCCGGCCCTGTACCTGGCGCTCGGAATCTCCGGTGCGATCCAGCACAAGGTCGGCATGCAGACCGCTGAAACGATCGTGGCGGTCAATCGCGACGCCGACGCGCCGATCGGCGAGTACGCGGACCTGTTCGTGGTGGGCGACCTGTTCGCAGTGGCCCCGGCGATCGTGGCCGAACTTCGCGCTCGGCGCGGTTAGCCGGCGACGACGAAGAGACAGATCCAGCCATGCCGACCGAGCTGCTGATCCCACTCGCGATCTTCGTCGCACCGCTGGCCATGTTCGGCCTGTTGCTGCTCCGGACCTGGCTCCTGGTACTGGAGTCGCGCGAGCTGGCTTCGTTCCGACGGGCCGTGCGCGACCTGGCGAGGCGGCTCGACGAGACGCTCGACGCAATGGTGATCCAGGTTGACCGGGTCCGCAGACACCAGGTGGACGTCGCGTCTGTCAGCGAGGGCCTTGATCAGGCGCTCGAGCGGATGCTGGAGTTCGGAGCCGAGGCTCAGAACCTGGGAGGACCTGCCACGTCATCGGGTGCGTATCGCGCATTCGTGGAGGAGATCGACCGCGCCGAGCGGGCCCTGCAGATGGTGGAGCACGGCTGCGCGATCCTCTCGACGCCGGGCGGGAACTACCGCCAGGCCGAGGCCGAGACCGCCATCAAGCGGGGCTATCTCAACGTCGTGCACGCACGCGCGGGCATCGCACGGCACGCGGCCGACATCGACGCTGTGCGACCGGCCAGGGACCTGCCCTCGCTGCGCCGGCGGCGGAACGCGGTCCGCCCCGACTAGGGGCGGACCGGGGCGTCGTCCTCGCTGGGGCCCACTACATCTTGTGGTAGGCTCCACTGACACCACAAGGGGTGGTGCGTCCACCGGGCGGAGGCACATGCGCTGTCCACAGTGCGGCGGTCGCGACACTCGGGTCGTTGACTCGCGCGATCTCGACGATTCCACCACGGTACGCCGTCGCCGCGAGTGCGCGGCCTGCACGGCCCGGTTCACGACGTACGAGCGTGTCGAGGCCGCCCGGCTGGTGGTCATCAAGCGCGACGGCTCCCGCCAGGAGTTCGACCGCGACAAGCTCGCCGCCGGCCTGCGGAAGGCGCTCACGCGACGACCGGTGCCCGATGGCGCCGCCGACCAGGCTGCCGACCAGATCGAGGCCGAGCTGCGCGCCAGCGGCCTCAGCGAGATCCCGAGTTCGCGGATCGGGCACCTGGCGCAGGAGCGGCTCCGGGCCATCGACCAGATCGCCTACATCCGATTCGCCAGCGTCTACCAGAGCTTCGAGGACCTCGCGGACCTCAAGCGCGAGGTCGATCGCGTCATCGCCGAACGCGACGAGGAAGGTCCGACCGACCCGCCACGCCGGCGTGCCGCCCGCGGCTGACCGCCGGGTCTGCGACGATGGCCCCGACAGGGTCGACCCCGAGCCCAGGAGTGATCGTCGATTGAGCGTTCTGTCTGACCGTGACATCCGCGCCCAGATCGAGGCCGGCCGGATCATCATCCAGCCCTACGATTCGGTCGACCTGCAGCCCTCGTCGGTCGACCTGCATCTCGACCACAGCTTCAGGGTCTTCCGCAACAATCGCTACCCGTTCATCGACGTCCGCGACCCCCAGCCGGACCTCACCGAGTTGCTCCGGATTGAGGAGGACGAGCCGTTCATCCTCCACCCGGGCGAATTCGTCCTCGGCCAGACACTCGAGTGGGTCGAACTTCCGGATGATCTGGTATCGCGATTAGAGGGCAAGTCAAGTTTGGGACGTCTCGGGCTTCTCATTCATTCGACGGCGGGATATGTCGATCCGGGCTGGAAAGGCAATCTCACCCTCGAATTGTCGAATGTCGCCAACCTTCCGATCGCGCTGTATTACGGGATGCGGATCGGGCAGATCAGCTTCTTTCGAATGTCGAGCCCCGTGGAGCGCCCGTACGGCTCGGCCGGCCTCGGCTCCAGGTACCAGGGCCAGTCGGAGCCGACAGCGTCGGCGTTCCACCGCGACTTCGCCCAGCGACGCCGGACGCGCGAGGACAGCTGACCGATGGCGATCAATGATGCCGTCGACTGGGCCCTCGACCTCGGTGGCGGCACCCGGGTCGCACTGGTCCAGGCCGGCACCTTCCGCTCCGATGCAGGGGCGCTCTTCGGTCCCGTCCCGCGCCTGCTGTGGGATCGGCTCGTCACCGACGAGATCGACCACGAGCACCGGCTCCTCCAGGCGCTCAACTGCCTGCTGGTCGAGACGCCTGCGGGCCGGGTTCTCGTCGAGACTGGCATCGGAGAGCGCATCACCGACAAGGTGCGCGCGATGCGCGTCGTGAAGGGCGACTCGATCGTGCCGGCGCTGACGGGCGCCGGCTTTGCGCCCGACTCGGTGGACGTGGTCGCCATGAGCCACCTGCACTTCGACCACGCGGGCGGCCTGCTGCTGGCCGACGGCAGGCGAGCGTTCCCGCGCGCCACCATCGTTGCCCAGCGAGCCGAGTGGGAGATCGCCCTCGGCACGAATCCGCGACTCATCGCTTCATACGACCAGCCCGAGCTCGTGCTGGCTCGCGAGTGGGGCGCGGAGGGCGCCGCGGACGGCGAGCGGGAACTCCTGCCGGGGGTGTCGGTGGTGCCGACCGGCGGCCACTCAGCGGGGCATCAGGCCGTGATCGTGCGCGGTGCGCGCGGCGTGCTCGGCTTCTTCGGGGACCTGTGCATGCGGCCCTGGGCCGCGAACCCGCGCTGGGTCAGCGCCTTCGACGATTTCCCCCTGGCCTCCATTCTGGTCAAGGACTCGCTCTTCGCGCGCGCCTCCGACGAGGGCTGGACCGTGGTCCTGTCACACGAGGCACGCCACCCGATCGGGCGACTGCTTCGCGAACGCGATCGCTACCGCTACGAGGCCAGCTAGGACAGACGCCGGGCGGTCCCGCGGGGGCAGGCTCGCGCGATCAGTTCCCTGGCAGACAACAAGCGACCGAGGGCCAACAGCCCAATTCCCCCAGGTGGGACAAAGCGGGCCTCGTTCCGTCCCGATGTTCCCCGGCGGACAACGGCCGGCGTCATTGGCGTTCGCTCCCGCTCCGGGCCGGTCGTCAGTTGTGCGTCCGGAACACAGCGGACGTCACGGCACCACGATGATTGCGCTGCCGCCCGGATCCTGTCCCAACCGAAGCGCCTGCAGGGCTCGACGGCCGGGGACCGGGAAGAGCGAGACGAGGATCGGCCCGGCCGCCGCAAGGAATTCGCGGACGCCACGCGTGTCGGGCAGGATCAGCAGGACGCCGTCAACTGCGCCGTCACGTCGCTTGAGCTCCAGTCGCCGGCCCAGCGCCTGGGCATCACGCGGGCCCGTCTCGCCTTCGACGCCGTACCGCCACGAGGCCCCCTTGACCGCCCCGTCCCAGCCGCGTTGATCGCCTGGATGCGGGAACGGGACCTCGGTAGACCAGATAAGGGACGGATGCAGTTGCCGCCGGAACCGCTCAAGCAGTCGGACATGGCCTGCATCGCGCAGAGGCGAGCCGCCCGGGTAGGCGCGCGCGACGAGGTCCAAGCCGACGACAGCCAGCAGCCGGGCGATCAGCGTAGCGCTCACGCTCCGCGCGGCGCGACGCTCGAATCGCCAGACGGTGGTCGTACCCACGCCGGCCGCAACGGCGACTGAACGGAGGCTCAAGCCTCGATCCCGGCGCGCATCGCGGAACTCCTGGGCGAGTCGGCCGAGGGTCTCGCGAGCGATTCTGTTGCCGCGCTCCTTTGGCCGTTCTCTCGTTGCCATTCGTCCATCATGACGGTGGCCGCATATCTCGCCCTTATTTCCTGCGGAGGCCCAGCCGCAGGGCGCGCCGAAGCTGCCACCCGCCCAGGATCGCGAGCAGGCCGCCCACCGCGGTGCCGTACAGGCCGATCTCGGGTGTGGTGAGCGCACCGATCGCCTCATCGATCGCGAACATCGCCCGTCGGAAGTCGGTCCAGTCGACCGCCGGGATGCTCATGATCACGAAGCCCGCGATGAGTGCGATCGTCCCGGCACGGCACGGCACGGCGCGGCGGCCCCTCTGGCCGGCGCCACCCCCATGCTGCGAGCGCGATCAGCAGCAGCCCCAGGCCGCCGGTGATCAAGCCATCGCCGCCCGTGTCGACACCGGTCCTCACCACGTTGATCTCGCCGGCGCGCAGGGCCACCCACGGCAGCCCCGCCGAGGCGGCGGCCAGTACGCCGCCGACGCCCGCCAGCGCCCCCCAGAGGCTCGCGATCCGGCGCCGCCGCGCGACCAGAGCCGGGTCGTCCGGGCTGGCAGGCGGGATCGGGTCCGCGCTCGCCGGGGCGCTCATTGAGGCAGGATCGCTTCGATCCGCGCTCG
>Ga0194132_10006901_pt1 | contig 17269 bp, 17 predicted proteins | sample TA2KigOf80mmetaG_FD_148612 | JGI IMG/M metagenome (GOLD analysis project Ga0194132, IMG submission 148612) | Freshwater microbial communities from Lake Tanganyika, Tanzania - TA2015054 Kigoma Offshore 80m | ecosystem: Environmental > Aquatic > Freshwater > Lake | place: Tanzania: Lake...
CTGGCCACGATCGATGCTCCTGATGCATTCGCCAGCGCTGTCGAGCCTTTGTTGACCAATGCGGAGCTTCGCAGGCAGATGGGGCAGGCCGGTCGTCGTGATGTGATCGAACGGTTCGAGCAGACGAGAATGTGCGGGGCATACGAGCGATTATTCCTGGAGTGTCTGGGGAGATGAACGCGCTAGTGACGGGGGCGGGCGGCTTTATTGGGCGGCATCTCGTGGAGCGGTTGACGCGCGATGGACATAAGGTCAGAGCTCTGGTGCATGCGACGGTATCGGCTGCTGATTTTCCAGCAGGTGTCGAGGTTGTACGGGGGGATGTTCGGGATCTGCAGGCCATGAAAGCCACGGCTGCCGGATGCGAAGCAGTGTACCACCTGGCTGGTAAGGCTCATGCGGTGACGGAGCGACGGGGCGAGGAGGAAGACTATCGAGCCGTCAACACGGAGGGCACCCGTCATATGCTTGAGGGCGCCGTGTCAGGGGGGGCAAAATCTTTTGTGTTCTTCAGCAGCGTCAAGGCAATGGGTGAGGGGGATGGCCGCTGTCTTGATGAGTCCTTCGATGGTCAGCCGGAGACGCCCTATGGACGGTCCAAGCTGGAGGCGGAACGAGCGACGCTGGAATTTGGAAGACGATCTGGTCTTCATGTCGCCTGCCTTCGGCTCCCGCTTGTCTATGGGCCTGGGACCAAGGGAAATCTTTTTCGGATGATCGCTGCGATCGATCGGGGCATATTCCCTTCACTACCCAAGTCTGGCAATCATCGAAGCATGGTCCATGTTGCGGACGTAGTGCAGGCGGCTGTGCTTGCCGCGGAAACTCCAGCGGCGAACGGGCAGTGCTACATCGTCACGGACGGGGGCACCTATTCGACGCGTGAACTGTATCTGCTCATTTGCCGGGGCCTTGGAAGAACAGTTCCTCCTTGGCGCGTCCCACTCTGGGCATTAAGAGTGGCGGCCGTCGCGGGCGACGCGATCGGGAAGGTTCTGGGGAGACGATTCGTATTTGACTCGGATGCGCTGGAGAAACTGATCGGATCGGCCTGGTACAGCTCCGGTAAAATCTCGCGGGAACTGGGCTACAAGGCAACGCGCCGTTTCGAAGATGCGCTTCCGGAAATGATCGGCAGGTACCGAACGGACCGATCATGAGTGGCGGAGTGGTCATTATTGCAGTGGGCGTACTGGCGGTGGCGGCGTGGCTTGCCGGAAGGCTGTGCTCGGTTTCTTGCTGGCCGCGACCGGTTGATCATCCCAATGATCGCTCGTTGCATGCTCGACCGACGCCAAGAACCGGCGGACTGGCAATCTGGGGAGGGCTCGCCTTTGGCCTTGTAGGAGGTGTGCTGCTGGAACGGGCGGGGATGCACAACTGGTCTATCGACTGGGCGGCGCAGGCGGGAACCAACGCATGGATCGCCAGCATGGCTGTACTCGTCGGGGTAGTATCGTTTTTTGACGATTGCAAGGGCTTGTCGGTAGGTATACGGCTTGCCGTGCACGCGATTGCTGCCTGTGGCGTGGTGCTGGGCGCTGGCCTGGTAGCATCTTTAGTAACGATTCCGATTATCGGCGTAATTCAACTCGGCGTGCTGGCTGCTCCGATGACAGTGCTGTTCATTGTTTGGATGGCAAATCTGTACAACTTCATGGATGGGATGGATGGATTTTCCGGAGGAATGACCTGGCTCGGGTTCGGCTTTCTGTCCGGTCTCGCCTGGATTAGCGGCCATGAGGTGATATTCCTGTTGTCACTGTTGATATCAACGGCGGCGTCCGGATTTCTTTTCTACAACCTTCCGCCAGCGAAAATCTTCATGGGGGATGTCGGTAGCGTACCAATCGGGTTTCTAGCTGCATCGTTGGCTGTGCTAGGCGTTCATGATGGAATTTTCGATTTATGGGTGCCCATCCTGATATTTTCGCCATTTATTGTCGATGCGACAGTGACGGTCATGCGAAGAATGTTGCAGGGGCAACAGTTCTGGTGCGCGCATCGGCAACATTATTATCAGCGGCTGGTCCTTGCTGGATGGGGGCATCGTAAGACAGTGCTGGCGGAATATGTGCTCATGGTAGTGACTGGTTTGACAGCCGTGATATATTCTTTCGGGACTGACCAAGTCAGGCTGGCGATTCTTCTGGCGTGGGTGATTGCGTATGTGGTCCTGGCGTGGGTTGTGCGCATGATGGAACAAAATCCGGGGGGCCGGGTGTCGAAATCATGACGAACGGATCAGCCGCCTCTCATGGAAGTGTCGAGTTGATCGCGCCGGGGATGCAGTTGTAGCTCGACTAATTGCTGGTTTGTTAGCTGGTTGTTCAGTTTTGGGTTCTCGTGGAATCTATCACAGCACCATTGCACGCGCTTTCTAAGCGATTCGATCCAAAGGTTCCTCAATAAAAAATATATTGTTGCATGAGATATCTTTTAAGCAACTTTGACCAAGTGTGCACTCGTTTTATTGAAGGGGTACCCGTCCCTTTGCGAAATGTGTTTTCCGCGGCGGTGCAGGTGATCTTGGCCCTGCTGGCCAATATCATGGCGTTTGAGCTGCGATTCGAGGCCATGATCCCGGAGGACTACTGGCAGTTGGCGCTGAAAGGGCTTCCCTTAGTCGTGCTTATTTATGGAGTCGTCCTGTGGGGCCTAGGCATTCACCGCGGGCTGTGGCGCTATGTAGGAATGTACGATCTCAAGCTGATCCTGAGTGCAAGTGTCGTTTCGACCGTTGCCCTCTATCTTCTGCTGCACTGGGTACTCGGCTGGGAGATGTATCCGCGCTCAGTCATTGTTCTGACCGGAGTGTTGAGTGTTATGTTTCTTGGTGGCGTCCGGGTCGGCGTTCGTGTTTTTCGTACAAGGGTATTGGCGGCCAGTTTAGCCACAATACGCCTGATGGTTATCGGCGCGGGCAATGCCGGAGAAATGCTGGTGAGGGACCTGAAGATGAACCCCCCGCATCGGTACAACCCAGTGGTGTTTGTGGACGACAATCCCGTCAAGCAGAAACGGACGATCCACGGGGTACCTGTCGAGGGGGTGGTGGAGGACATTCCGATCCTAGTTAGACGTTACGCGGTGAAAGAGATCGTCGTCGCCATTCCGTCGGCGGACCCATCGCTGATACATCGAATCCTGATGGCATCGAACACCTGCCATCTGCCGATCAAGACGCTTCCCTCCGTGAGTCAGCTTCTAAACAGTCCAGTCTCGATGCAACAGGCCCGCCCCATAAGCCTGGAGGATTTGCTGCAGCGCGAGCCGGTCCAGACCGACTTGCAGGAGCTGCATTTCCTGTCGAAAGGGAAACGAGTTCTGGTGACGGGGGCGGGGGGGTCCATCGGGTCCGAATTGTGCCGGCAGATCGCGACGTACGAGCCTGCAGCCCTCGTGCTCTTTGACCATCACGAAAACAGTCTGTATGCACTCGATCTGGAATTGCGCGAATCGTTTCCGTGCGTTGACATTCGTGCCGTGGTCGGCGATGTGACCGACGCTGAAGGTGTTAAGGCAACATTCACATCCTGTATGCCGCAGCTGATTTTTCATGCAGCTGCCCACAAGCATGTACCGTTAATGGAGCAAAACCCCTCCGAGGCAATTCGAAATAATGTTTTCGGGACTCGTATAGTTGGCGAGGCGTCGTTGGCGGCCGGTGTTGAGCGCTTCGTGCTGATTTCGACTGACAAGTCGATCAATCCGACCAACGTGATGGGAGCGACAAAGCGGATTGCGGAATCCATCGTCCAGGCGATGAACAAACATGGCCGGACGCTCTTTACCGTGGTCCGGTTCGGTAACGTGCTGGGAAGCAACGGAAGTGTGGTGCCGCTGTTTGCCGCGCAGATCAAAAAAGGTGGTCCGGTCACTGTCACGCATCCTGATATCAAGCGGTATTTCATGACGATCCCGGAATCCGTTCAGCTAATTCTTCAGGCCAGCGCGCGTAGTCAGGGTGGGGATGTGTTTGTCCTGGACATGGGTAGGCAGATCCGCGTGGCTGATATGGCTCGAAACATGATTGCGCTTTCGGGGCTGGTTCCAGATCAGGACGTCAAGATTGTATATACCGGCCTGCGTCCCGGTGAAAAACTCTTTGAAGAACTGTTCGAGCACGGAGAACGCGTGGAGCTGACTTCGCATAACAGGGTCAAGCGGGCCATCAGCAAGATGTTGTTTAGCGAAGATGAGTTTAGTCGGCGCTTGGATGAACTTGAGGCAGCAATAAAGCAGGGGGAGGATGCGTCCATTTTCCGTCAATTGCAGGAGATGGTTCCCACCTATTGCCCTTACACGTGAGGTGCATACGATTAAGTCTCATGCAGCGCAGTATTTAGTAGAGTCTCGACAGATTGCCGAAAGCATTGATTGCGAGATGATCGAGCGGATAGCGGAGGGACTGGCCGAGCTCCGCGCTCGGAACGGGCGGCTATTCCTGCTCGGTGTTGGAGGCAGTGCTGGAAATTGTAGCCATGCGGTCAACGATTTTCGGAAGCTCTGCGGGATCGATGCCTACACTCCCGTGGATAATGTTTCGGAGTTGACGGCGCGCACGAACGACGAGGGGTGGGAAACCGTCTTCGTCGCATGGCTCAAGGTCAGTCGCGCGAACCATCACGATGCGATCTTTGTGTTTTCCGTTGGCGGCGGGGATGCGGCAAAGAATATCAGCGTCAATCTGGTGCGCGCGTTGGATGAAGCTAAACGGCGCGGCCTCAAGATTTACGGGGTCGTTGGCCGGCAGGGTGGTTATACCAAGCAGGTGGGTGATGTTGTGGTGGTGGTCCCGACGGTCAATTCTGCTCACGTGACCCCGCATACTGAAGCCTTTCATGCCGTTGTCTGGCATTGCCTAGTCTCGCATCCCAAGCTGCAGGTCACCGGCACCAAGTGGGAGACTGTGGTTGAGGCCGTCAAGCCGTAAACCATTTATGCGCAGGGCTATCTTTCTGGATCGGGACGGGGTGTTGAATCGTGCCGTTGTGAAAAACGGCAAGCCTTATCCACCTGCCACGGTGGAGGAGTTTGAAATTCTACCGGGGGTGGCGGAGGCATTGGGCAGGCTCAGCCGGGCCGGGTTTCTGCTGATCGTAGCCACCAACCAGCCGGATGTGATGAGCGGCAAGCAGCAGCGCGAGGTGGTGGAAGCGATGCACAAAAAACTTCGGGATGTGCTCTCATTAGATGACATTAAGGTGTGCTATGAACTCGACAGTCCGACCAGCACCTGCTTCAAGCCGAAGCCAGGCATGCTGCTGGAAGCCGCACGTGAGTGGAATATCGATTTGGGGCGCAGTTACATGGTCGGTGACCGGTGGCGGGACGTGGGAGCCGGGAAGCGGGCCGGCTGCGTGACCATTTTTATTGATCGGGGCTATGCCGAGCCTCTAACGGAAACACCGGATGCAATATGCGTAGATTTACCGCAAGCTGCGGACTTTATTCTCAAGCATGCATCTGTGGTTGACCTCGTCTAGGGGTTGCATTATGCCTATGCAGTCAAGTCTGAGGATCAAGCTTTTCGCAGACGGTGCCGATTTAGCAATGATCAAAAAAGAGTATGCTGAGCCTTGGATCAAGGGATTTACGACCAACCCGACACTCATGCGCAAAGCGGGTATTACTGATTACAAGGCATTTGCGCTAGAAGTGCTGCGCGTGGTGCCTGACCGACCCGTGTCGTTCGAAGTGTTTGCAGATGATTTCGAAGAGATGGAGGCGCAGGCACTAGAAATCAATTCGTGGGGATCTAACGTCAACGTCAAGATTCCAGTGACCAACACCAAACGCCAGTTCGCCGGTCCGCTGATCCAGCGGCTGTCCAAGGCTGGCGTGCAGTTGAACGTCACAGCCGTGCTAACCCTCGATCAGGTGCAAGACATCACTGACCATCTGTCGAGCAAGACGCCGGCGATCATTTCTGTGTTTGCCGGACGTATTGCCGATACTGGAATCGATCCGATACCGGTCATGCGCCAGGCCCTGACGGTCATGAAAGCCAGGCCCAAGGCTGAGCTGTTATGGGCCAGCCCGCGCGAGCTCCTCAATGTCGTTCAGGCGGACGAGATTGGCTGCCATATCATCACGGTGAGTAACGATATCCTGAACAAGCTGTGGCTGATCGGGAAGGACCACAAGGACTATTCGCTGGAGACTGTTCAGATGTTCTATAGGGACGCGTTGAGTGCTGGCTACACCATTGAGTGTAAAAACAAAATAGGCTTGACCGAGCACGATCCTGAAGCGAATAGGTCTCCACAAATCCGGTGAAATGTACGAGCCCAAAATGTTTGAAAATATCTTGATTTCAGGGGGAGCTGGATATGTTGGGACGCTGCTGGCACCGCAGCTGATGGAGGCGGGGTGCAACGTCACCGTATACGACATCATGTATTACGGGTGTGAGCTAAATCCGCAACCCAGGCTGAAGCTCATCAAAGGCGACATCCGTGACGCAGCCAAGTTCAAAGAAACCTGCAAGGGAATTGACGCGGTCATCCATCTAGCGTGCATTTCCAATGACGCCGGGTTCGAGCTAAACGAGAGGCTGAGCGAGGAGATCAATTATAAATGCTTCGAGCAGATAGTGATGTCGGCGAAGGCGCAGGGAGTGAAACGATTCATTTATGCCTCCTCGTCCTCCGTCTATGGCTATTCCGAATCCCCTCAGGTGACGGAAGAGCATCCGCTCGTACCACTGACGCTCTATAACAAATTCAAGGGGCTCTGCGAGCCGCTGGTCTTCAAACACCAGTCCAAGGATTTTGTCTGCGTGACGATTCGCCCCGCCACGATCTGCGGGTATAGCCCGCGGCAGCGTCTTGATCTGTCGGTCAACATCCTCACTAACCACGCGGTGACCATTAATAAGATCACTGTGTACGGCGGGGAGCAGCAGCGGCCCAACCTGCACATTCAGGACATGTGCGACCTCTACAAGCTGCTGCTTGAGCTGCCGGATGAGAAGATTGCCGGCGAGACGTTCAACGCTGGCTATCAGAATCAGAGCATCATGGACATCGCCAGGATCGTGAAAAAAGTCGTGGAGAAGGAGTTTCCGGAGAAGGGGGACATCCCTATCGTCACGACGCCCTCGAACGACACGCGGTCCTACCGCATCACCTCCGACAAGATCGCGGCCAGGCTGGGATTCAAACCGAAGCGGACCATCGAGGACGCCGCCCGGGATCTCTGCAAGGCGTTCAAGGAGGGTAAGCTGCCGAATAGCATGACTGACGACAAGTACTGCAACGTGAAAGTGTTAAAAAGAATTCTGGCAATATGAAATCTGGCCAACCGTTAGTCGTCGTCACTGGCGGCGCAGGGTTCATCGGCAGCCACACGGTGGACCTGCTGGTCAGGCGGGGCTTCCGTGTCCATGTCATCGACAATCTGGTCGGCGGCTGCGCGGCGAACTTAGCGCATCATAAAAATAACCCCGACGTCGTGCTGGACGAGCGGGATATCCGCGCGCTCGCGCCAGACGACAAGCTCTTTGCCGACGCGCGGCTCGTCTTCCACTTTGCCGGCATCGGGGACATCGTGCCCTCGATTGAGCGGCCCATCGAGTACATGTCGGCCAACGTGCAGGGGGCTGTGCACGTGTTAGAGGCGGCGCGGCATGCAGGGGTGCGGAAGGTCGTCTATGCAGCGTCGTCGTCCTGTTACGGGCTGGCCGCTGTGCCAACCCGTGAAGATCAGCCGATCGCACCGCAGTACCCGTATGCGCTCAGCAAGTATCTCGGCGAAGTCGCCGTCTTCCACTGGCACAAGGTCTATCGTTTGCCGGTGAATTCAATCCGCATCTTCAACGCGTACGGGACGCGCTCGCGTACCTCAGGGGCATACGGAGCCGTCTTCGGTGTATTCCTGCGGCAGAAGCTGGCCGGCAAGCCGTTCACCGTGGTCGGCGATGGCACGCAGAAGCGCGATTTTCTCTATGTCACCGACGTGGCGGCGGGATTTCTTGCCGCGGCGGAAACCGATAAGGCCGGAGAGGTCTGGAATCTTGGGGCGGGGAACCCGCAGTCGGTGAACCGTCTGGTCGAACTGCTCGGAGGAGAGGTCGTGCGCCTGCCGAAGCGTCCCGGCGAGCCGGACTGCACCTGGGCCGATATCGGAAAAATCACCCGAGACCTCGGATGGGCGCCACAAGTCTCGTTCGAGGAAGGCGTCCGCCGCATCGTGGCGGACATCAATTATTGGCGTGACGCACCGCTGTGGGATTCGCAATCCATCGCAGACGCAACAAAAACTTGGTTTCAATATCTGGGGGGCAGGTAGCCACTCATGATTCCATCGATCAGCAAGCGGTATCGCCATAAACTCAAGACCATTGAAGAGCTGTGCCAGGTCGTCGGCTCGCGCCCGCGGAAGGAAAAAGTGATCATGTGCCACGGCGTGTTCGACGTGGTGCATCCGGGGCACCTGCGGCATTTGATTTATGCCAAGAGCAAGGCCGACATTCTTGTGGCCAGCCTCACGGCGGACGCACATATCAGCAAAGGCCTTCACCGGCCCCACATACCCCAGGAATTGCGCGCGCTGAATCTCGCCGCGTTCGAGGTCGTGGATTACGTAATCATCGACGTCAACGCCACGCCGATCAAAAATATCAGCAAACTGCAGCCGGATTTCTTCGCCAAGGGCTACGAGTACACCGCCAGTGGCCTGCCGGCAAAGACCCATGAGGAGGTGGATGCCCTGCATGCGTATGGCGGCCAGATCATCTTCACACCCGGGGACATCGTGTACTCCTCGTCAAAGCTCATTGACCTGGCCCCGCCGAGGATTAAGCTTGAGAAGCTGCTGACGTTCATGGAATCTGAGAAGTTGACGTTCAATTCGTTGAGGGACTGTCTAGATCTCCTGAAGGACAAACGGGTCCATGTCGTCGGCGACACCATTGTGGACAGCTATACCCGCACGGCGATGATCGGTGGCCAGGCCAAGACGCCCACCATGAGCGTCCTGTTCGAACAGCGCGACGACTACATCGGAGGGGCGGCAGTCGTCGCCGAGCATCTGCGGGCCGCCGGGGCGAAAGTCACTTTCTCCACGGTGCTGGGAGAAGATGGTCTGAAAGAATTTGTGCTGAACGGCCTGAAGAAAGCGGGTGTCCAGTGTTGCCCGGTCATTGATTCGACGCGCCCAACCACCAACAAGAATGCCATTGTCGCAGGCGGGTACCGACTGCTCAAGATTGACACTTTGGACAGCCGGTCCATATCCGACGACATCTTGGAAACGCTGGCCAAAGCCGTCTCCGAGACATCCTGTGACGCCGTGGTCTTCAGCGATTTCCGTCACGGGATCTTCAACCGCCGGACGATCCCGCGACTCATCTCGGCGATTCCCAAGGATGTGTACAGGGTGGCGGACAGCCAGGTGGCCAGCCGCTGGGGCAATATCACTGAATTCAAGAATTTCGATATGATCACGCCGAACGAGCGCGAGGCCCGCTTTGCGCTGGCCGATCAGGACTCCGGCATCCGTCCGCTGGCCTCAGCCTTGTATGACGAAGCAAAGTGCAAGACATTAATCCTCAAGCTGGGGGAGCGCGGTGTGCTGACCTGCCGCAGCAGCGACCACGAGTCGCTGGACTCCTTTGTCGTGGTGGACTCCTTCGTCGAGCGGCTGACGGACGCGGTAGGCGCGGGCGACGCGCTATTGGCCTACGCGACCCTGTCCAGGCTGGCGACGGGATCGGATGCGGTAGCGACGATTCTCGGATCCATGGCGGCGGCCTGCGAGTGCGAGTACGATGCCAATATCCCCATCACTCCGGACGACGTGCGCCGCAAGATCGACGCCGTCGAACAGCAGGCCAAGTACTACTGAGCAGACACGGGATAAGGGGGGGGGGTAACGGGATATAGTAGGGGTAACGAGTCAGATTATCCTTTTACTCGGTAACCCGCTACCCCCCATATCCCGTTTACCCTAGCGCAGCGATACCTCTCCCATCATGAAAGCCATCGTCATCGGCCTTGGAGTCCAGGGATACAAGCGCCGCAAGTTTGCCGGCCAGGACTACGTCGCGTCGGTGGATCCGGTGAACAAGGAGGCGGAGTACCGCTCCGTCGAGGACGTGCCGCTGTCCAGCTACGACACGGCCCTCGTATGCATTCCCGATGAGCCCAAGGTTGAAGTACTGACCTATCTATTGAAGAACGGCAAGCATGTGCTGGTGGAGAAGCCGCTCTGGGCTGCGGATGATCGGCAGATCGGCACACTTCAGGAGCTCGCGCGTGCCAAGGGTGTGGTTTGCTACACGGCGTACAACCACCGCTTCGAGCCGCATTATGCCAGGATGCGCGATCTCATTGCCTCCGGCAAGCTGGGAGCGATCTACCGCTGTCGCATGTTTTACGGCAACGGCACCGCGCGGCTCGTGCGCGACTCGGCCTGGCGCGACCGGGGGGCGGGCGTTCTGCCGGACCTCGGCTCGCATCTGCTGGATACCGCCAGGTTCTGGTTCGGTGACCTCGGGGAGGACTTTCAGATCGTTTCAGCCAACTGCTTTGAAAACCGCGCGCCGGACCACGTGGTGATGGCGTCGAAAACGACCCGGCCCAGGCTGGAATTCGAAATGACGCTCCTGTCCTGGCGCAACCATTTCACCTGTGACATCTTGGCAGAGAAAGGAACGGCACATATTCGTTCACTCTGCAAGTGGGGACCGGCCGTCTTTACACATCGCGCGCGCGTCCTCCCGTCCGGGCGTCCACCGGAGGAATCAGTGACCCTTGTTCAGGATGATCCGACATGGGCGCTCGAATACGCCCACTTCAAAGCCTTGTGCGGGAAAGGAGCAGCCGCCGACCTATCCACCGACCTGTGGCTCAACCGTCTCTTGCGCCGGCTAGGGCAGGACGCGCAAAAGGAAGCGTCAGCATGAGCAAACCCGTGATCGGTTTTGCCGGCATGACGCACCTGGGCATCAACTCCGCTGCTGCTGCTGCTGCCCGGGGGTTTGAGACGGTCTGTTTCGACGCGGATGCCGCCCTCATCGCGCAACTGAAGTCAGGTAAGTTGCCTGTCGTGGAGCCGGGGTTGCCGGAACTGCTGGAGCAGAGCAAATCACGCATTGCGTACACGGCCGACGTCGCAGACTTGAAGCGTTGCGGCGTCGTCTATATTGCCGCGGATGTCCCGACCGATGACCGCGGGCAGAGCGACCTTTCGGGCATCCGGGCGTTGATTGACACCGTCGTCACGGGATTGGGAGGCAACGCGATTCTGGTGGTTCTCTGTCAGGTGCCGCCGGGCTTCACGCGCAGCCTCGCGCTGCCAAAGGAGCGGCTCTACTATCAGGTCGAGACGCTGATTTTCGGACGGGCGGTTGAGCGCGCCATGCACCCCGAACGATTTATCGTCGGCTGTGTCGAGCCGGACAAGCCGCTTCCGCAGGCTGCGCACACGTTTCTGTCGGCGTTCGGCTGCCCGATCCTGCCCATGCGGTATGAAAGCGCCGAACTGGCCAAGATTTCGATCAACTGCTGCCTCGTGGCGTCGGTCACCGTCGCGAATACGCTGGCCGAACTCTGCGAGCGGATCGGCGCCGACTGGTCTGAAATCGCCCCGGCTCTGAAGCTCGACAAGCGCATCGGTTCGCACGCCTATCTCGCGCCGGGCCTGGGGCTGGCCGGTGGCAATCTGGAGCGCGATCTTGCAACCGTGTGCTGGCTGGCGGACGCGCATGGAACCGATGCGGGCGCGGTGCGGGCCTGGATGGACGACAGCAGCCACCGCCGCGCTTGGCCGCTCCGCACGCTGCACGGTGAAGTACTGGCAGCGCATCCCAAAGCGGTCATCGGCGTGCTCGGCCTGGCGTACAAGGAAAACACCCACTCGACCAAGAACTCTCCATCGCTAGCCTTGATCGCACAGCTCAAACCGTGGCGGATACGAGTGTACGATCCGGTGGTGCCGGTATCGTCCGCCGCGCATCCAGATGTGACGGGATGTGCCTCTGCAGTGGAAGTCGCGCAAGGGGCGGATGCCCTTGTCATCATGACACCGTGGCCGGTGTTCCGGGACCTCAAGGCCGACCAGCTCGCCCGGGCGATGGCGGGTCGCGCCGTCATTGATCCGTTCCGTATCCTCGACGGAAAAACCGTGGCCTCGGCAGGACTGGACTATTTCACGCTCGGAGTCCCTCCGTTGAGGGACAAGAAGAGGTAAAGGGATAAGGGATACAGGGTAGAGAGGTAGCGGGTATCCCTCTACCCCTATTACCCCCTTACCCCTAGCAAGAGCCATGCTGAATCATCTGAACGAGAAACCAATCAATCCCGCCCGTGTCGTTGTCCTTGGTGCGCGTGGTTTCATAGGGCGCGCGCTGGTGGCGGCCTTGCAGCAAGCCGGCATCGCCGTGATGCCTGTGAGCAGCGCCGACCTTGACCTGACAGCCGAGGACGGCGGTGACCGGCTCGCCGCCATGTTGAAACCGGACGACGCGGTCGTGCTGCTGTCCGCCTTGACGCCCGACAAGGGACGGGGGTTGCAGCCGTTTCTCTCAAACATCCGCATGGCGGCGAGCCTCTGCCACGCGTTGGCCAAAGTCACGCCGTCGCACGTAGTATATTTCAGCTCAGATTCGGTCTATCCGATGCGTGTCGGTTTGATCAGCGAAGAGACGTGCGCCGAGCCCGAGGATCTCTACGGGATGATGCACCTGGCCCGCGAGATGATGATCAAGTCGGCGACCAAATCCCCGGTCTCCGTGCTGCGGACGACGCTGGTCTATGGAGCCGCCGACACACACAACTCCTATGGCCCGAACCGGTTGCGCCGCATGGCGCGGAAGGACGGCAGGATCGCGCTGTTCGGCCAGGGCGAAGAGACGCGCGATCACATTCCGGTCGACGATGTGGCGGGGCTCACCGTCCTGGCGCTCAGGCACCGCAGCGCGGGCACGCTGAATGTGGCGACGGGCTGCTCCGTTTCCTACGCCGAGTTGGCGAAAAAAGTCGCGGCGTTGTTCGATGGGCCGGTTGAGATTGTGGGCGCGGTGAGGCAATCCCCGATCACGCACCGGCACTTCGATGTCACGAACGTGCGGAAGGCGTTCCCGACCTTCGTGTTTACGCCGTTGGAGAAGGGGCTGGCGAAGGCGCATTGCGAGATGATGGAGCAGGGATGATGGCCGAAATCAATCTGCTACGAGACTATCCGCTGGGCAAGCGCAAAATGGAAAAACCGCGGTCGCTCGACCCCGCAAACCGGGAGACGGCGCAGAAATTCGGCGCCGAGTATTTCGACGGCAAGCGGGAGCAGGGGTATGGAGGGTATCGCTACGACGGCCGATGGGTGCCGATCGCGCGGGACATCGTGGCGCATTTCGACCTGAAGCCCGGGAACCGGGTGCTTGATGTCGGCTGCGCGAAAGGGTTTCTGGCCAAGGACCTGATGGCTGTGTGCCCGGGGCTGCAGGTCTACGGACTGGATATTTCCGAATATGCGATCCGCCACTGCGAGCCGGAAGCGCGAGGCCGTTTGGTCATGGGCACGGCCGACCGGCTGCCGTTCCGGGACCGCTCGTTCGACGTCGTGCTGTCCATCAATACGCTCCACAATCTGGAGCGGGACCGGTTGATCCAGGCTCTCCGTGAAATGGAACGCCTGGCGCCTACACGCGGGTATGTCCAGTTGGATGCGTATCGGAACGAAGCTGAACGGGACATTTTCATGGGATGGGTCTTGACGGCCAAAACGTTTCTCAAGCCCGATGAATGGATTGCGCTGTTCGCCGAGGCCGGTTACAAAGGAGACCATTACTGGACGATTCTCGATCCGGACCCGCAATGGAACGATTTTTCGTCCAATTTGATTCGCTCGTAGCATCGTTTCTTTGAAGGGGGGACCATGGGCAAGCGTTATGCAGTACTGGGTGGTGGCGGTTCGTTCGGCATTCATACTTCGAAATATCTTCTGGAACAGACGGATGCCGATCGGGTGATCGGTGTCGGGCGCAATCCGGCGAGGCCGGAGCCTTTCACGCTGAACGTCGGCAAGGGCGACAAGCGCTATTCCTATCACGCCTATCACGTCACGCACGAACTGGACCTGCTGCTGGAACTGCTCGATAGGGAAAAACCGCAAGTCATCGTCAACTATGCGGCGCAGGGAGAGGGGGCGGTGTCGTGGAAGCACTCCTGGCGCTTCTTTGAAACCAACTCCATGGCGCTGGCACGGCTGTCGGAAGAACTGATGACACGTCCGTGGCTTGAGCGGTTCATTCAGATCGGCACCTCGGAAATGTACGGCTCAGTGGAGCACGCCACGAAGGAAGATGAGCCGATCAAGCCGACCAGTCCCTACGCGGCGTCCAAGGTGGCCTTCGACCTGCACCTCATCGCGGTGCACAAGTTCCTCAAGTTCCCGATGAACATTATCCGGCCCTCGAACGCCTATTGCCCTGGCCAGTTGCTGCATCGCGTCGTCCCGAAGGCGGTGGTCTGCGGCTTGACGGGCAGGAAGCTGCCCCTGCAGGGCGGCGGCCGCGCTGAGAAATCCTACATCCACGCCCGAGACCTAGCCCGCGCCATTCATCTGGTGGCGGAGAAAGCCCCGCTGGGGACCATCTATAACGCCGGGCCCCCCAAACCGATCTCGATCCGTGCGCTGGTCGAAACCGTCGCCAAGGTGATGGGCATTCCGTTCGAGCAGCTCTGCGAAGTGACCGCCGACCGCCTTGGGCAGGATTCCCGTTACTGGCTGGATTCCTCAGCGATCAAGCGCGATCTGGGGTGGGAGCCGAAGATCGGCCTTGAAGAGGGGATCAATGACATGGTCGAGTGGGGCAGGCAGTACCTCGATCAATTGCGCAACTGGCCGACGGATTACACGTTGCGCGCATGAGGACGGGACGATGACCAGGGTCTCCCGAAAGAAATCGGCTGTCGCGAATCGTTGTGCACCGCCTGAGGTCGCGCGAAAGATGCTGTACGGAATCATGCGCGTCCGCATGATCGAAGAGCGGATTCGAGAACTCTATGTCGAACAGGAGATGCGGTGCCCCACCCATTTCAGCATCGGACAGGAGGCGGTGGCTATCGGCGTGTGCGCGCACCTGAAGTGCGAAGAGCTGATGACTTCGGCCCATCGCAGCCACGCGCATTATCTGGCCAAGGGAGGCAACCTGAAGGCCATGCTGGCGGAGTTGTACGGCAAGGCCACGGGGTGCGCGGCGGGCAAGGGCGGGTCCATGCACCTGATTGACCGCTCGGTGGGATTCCTGGGCGCCGTGCCGATCGTCGGCAGCACCATTCCGATCGGGGTCGGCGCGGCATTCAGCTCGGTGCTGCAGGGGAAGCCGCTCCTGACCGTCGTCTTTTTCGGCGATGCCGCAACCGAAACCGGCGTGTTCCACGAAAGCCTGAACATCGCGGCTCTCCACAAGCTGCCGGTGGTGATGGTCTGCGAGAACAATCTCTATTCGGTGCTGTCTCCCTTGAACGTACGCAAACCGGCAGACCGGGAGATCGTCCAGCTGGCCGAGGGGCACGGCGTGTTTCACCGGCAGGGCGACGGCAACAACGCCGACGAGGTCTATGCCCTGACCGGCGAGGCGGTCCGGCATGCCCGCGCCGGAAAAGGCCCGGCGTTTCTTGAATTCAAGACGTATCGCTGGTTCGAGCATTGCGGCCCGCTGAGCGATGAGCACCTGGGGTATCGCCCGAAGGGGGAACTCGAGGCGTGGAAGAAACGTGACCCGCTACAACTCTACACCGACAGGCTCCGCAAGGAAGGCGTGGTGAGCGCGACCGATCTGGAGTTGACGGAAAAGACAATCCGCGCCGAAATCGAAGAAGCGGTGGCCTTTGCCAAGGCCAGCCCATTCCCCGCGCGCGACCAACTCAACAAGCATCTCTATGCACCCTGAGAGGCGGAAAAAACCGGCATGAGCGAGCGACAGCTGAAATTCGTCCAGGCACTGGCTGAAGCGATGGACCTGTGCATGGCCAGGGATCCGAAGGTCGTGCTCATGGGACTCGGCGTTGCGGATGCGGCTGCCATCTTCGGATCTACAAAGGGACTCGCAGAGAAATACGGACCGAAGCGTGTGCTGGACATGCCAGTGTCGGAAAACGCTATTACAGGAGTTGTACTCGGTATGGCGCTCAACGGCCTGCGTCCGGTGATGACCCACATCCGGCTGGAGTTCGCCATGCTGGCCATCGATCAGATCGTCAACCAGGCGGCCAAGTGGCATTACATGTTTGGCGGCCAGGCGTCGGCACCGCTCGTCATCCGCATGGTGGTCGGCCGGGGTTGGGGGCAGGGGGCGCAACACTCGCAGAGCCTGCATGCCTGGTTTGCCCATGTGCCGGGCCTGAAAGTGGTCATGCCGGCGACGCCGCATGATGCCAAGGGGCTCCTGATCTCGGCCATCGAAGACAATAATCCAGTGGTGTGCATCGAGCATCGCTGGCTCTACGGGATTCACGGACCTGTTCCGGAGGGGTACTACCGGGTGCCATTGGGCCAGCCGAACATTCTGCGACGAGGGAAGCACGTGACGGTGGTTGCCGGTTCTTATATGACCCTGGAGGCGGTGCGGGCTGCAGGCGAATTGCTCAAAGAAGGCCTCGAAGTGGAGGTCATTGACCTCCGCACCCTTAATCCGTTCGATGAGACGTTGATCCTCGAGTCCGTCCGAAAAACGGGTAATCTGATCGTCGTGGACGCAGGCTGGCGCTCAGTCGGGTTTGCTGCCGAAGTATTGGCGCGTGTCGCCGAGCAGGTCCTAGGCGACTTAAAGGCCCCCCCCATCCGGTTGACCCTGCCGGATCTGTCGACACCGACAACGCGCGCCCTGACAAACTACTACTACCCGCTGGTGCATGACATCAAGGCGGCGGCGCGCCGGGTTGCCGGGCGTCCGGCCAGACCGGCGCCTGAGATTACTCCGGAAGCATTCCTAGACGTTCCGGACCCGAGCTTTACCGGACCGTTCTAACGCGGTATGTCCAACCGCTCCATCAAAACTAGGACCGCCGCCGAGGCGCTTCCTGCCGTAAGGCCGCCGGCGCCGCGCTTTGCCGACCCGCAAGAGCTGCACCGCAATCCGCTCGAAACCGTCACCCATGTCCATGCGCAATTTGACGGCTTTACCAAGGACTACTATGTCGTGGAGTTCGGCCCGCGGGCCGGCATCGTGGCGGTGTCGGAGGGGAAAATTCTGCTCACCGCGCAATATCGCTTCCTAATCAGGGGAATAGCTTGGGAAATTCCGGGCGGCAGGGTGGAT
>Ga0194132_10006904_pt1 | contig 17259 bp, 18 predicted proteins | sample TA2KigOf80mmetaG_FD_148612 | JGI IMG/M metagenome (GOLD analysis project Ga0194132, IMG submission 148612) | Freshwater microbial communities from Lake Tanganyika, Tanzania - TA2015054 Kigoma Offshore 80m | ecosystem: Environmental > Aquatic > Freshwater > Lake | place: Tanzania: Lake...
CTATTTTGTTGCTTGGAATCTCATACAAAGCAGATGTAAAAGACATACAATTATCTCCAGCAGAACAAATAGTCAAAAAACTGAAAGAACTTGGGGCCAAAGTGCGGATTTATGATCCCTACTTTAAGTCGACAAAAATCTATGACATCAATACAGAAAATGATTTACCAAGTTCTATCTCTGACATTGATGGAGTGATAATAGTTACACCACACAAAGAATTCTCTGACTTGGAACCTACTTTTCTGTCGTCCAAAATAAAGAACTTGACTGTAATAGACACTAGAGGAATAATGGATAAACGTGCGGCAAAAAAAGCCGGCTTAATTTTTAGAGGCCTTGGCCGCGGAAAGATCTAGGGATAACGTAAATCCCATTATCATACGAAACATACTCACATTAAGGTATGACTTATCACAAAAACCAATACTGCCAAAACTAAGCTGGAACGATTTCAGCATAAACCAAGCACCACCAAATCTAGATGCAGTAGAGAAATTAATTGAAAATTATTTACGAAATAAAATTGGTGCAAAAACAGACAAGATTGCAATTGCCCTAAGCGGAGGAGTTGATTCTACACTAGTTATTGCATTTCTTAGAAGAATATTTCCACAAATCCGTATAGAAGCAATATCGATCAGATTTGCAAACAGTGTGGATGAGACTGCGTCTGCCACAAAAATTGCAGAGCATTTTGGTGCAAATCATCACATAGTTGATCTGAACAACTATCTGGAAGAATTACCAAAAGCAATCAGCATGATAAAACTCCCATTCTGGGATACGCATTGGTATTATGTTGTAAAAAAGGCACAAACACTGTCCAAATTTCTGGCATCTGGAGATGGAGGAGATGAAGTATTTGGCGGTTATACATTCAGATATAAAAAATTCCTCGAATTAACAAATGAAAAATCCACTCCCTTAGAAAAAGTCAAAGCATATCTTCAATGCCATGAAAGAGATAGAGTACAAGATCAAGAGAAATTATTTGGTTCTCAATACCAGTTTACTTGGGAATCAATCTATGAATTACTCTTACCGTATTTTGATAATCCATTAGCTCGACTTGATCAGGTATTTTTGGCAGATTATAATGGTAAACTATTGTACAATTTCAGCTTGGTTAACTCATCACTACATAGTAGCCTTGGATTAGAATCTATTACGCCATTGCTCTCAGAAGAGCTAATTTCATACATTGCACCACTTTCAAACCAATTCAAATATGATGTAAAGAACAATGTAGGTAAGCTGTTACTTCGTAGACTTTTGACGAAATACAATGCAAATCATCTTGTCTCAGAAGAAAAACTAGGATTCAATGTGAATACGATTAATCTTTGGAAATCACATGGCAAGCGTATATGCAAGGAATATTTACATAATGCGCACATTGTTAAGGACGGTTGGATTGATGCTAACTGGATAACCAAGCATATGGATGAGAAAGAGCTTGACATAAACTATGTAAATAAATTCCTAGGACTGCTTGCATTTGAGATCTGGTACAGAATATTTGTCACAAAAGATCTAGATGGAAATATCAGGTTAAACTAATCAGTTTGGTTAATTTAGTACTGATATGATAAAATGAAATGTTGAAAACAAAAGATATTGTGGCCGGACTGGGAGAAATAGGTAACCCCATTCTGAAACTTATTTCAAAGGCAACAATAGTAGTAGGATATGACATAAATCCGAAATTGTCTGATACTACACGATTAAAAAAATATCAGTCCATAAAAACTCGCTTTCTACACGTGTGCATTCCATATAATGAAAAATTTACCAGAAGTGTTGAATTACTTTTTGAACAATTTGATCCAAAAGCAATAGTTATTCATAGTACAATCAGCCCCTATACAACAAAAAAGCTACAAGAAAAGCTACCGATACCTGTTATCTATAGTGCAACAAGAGGAGTTCACAAGAGAATGCTCTCTGACCTAAAACGCTACACCAAGTTTTATGCTGTAGAATCGAATGTTCCTAGAGGGAATGCAGTATCTGAAGAATATTCAAAATTAATGCAAAAGTGTGGTGTAAAAACAAAAAAAATGACAAACACAGTAACGCTAGAACTGGCAAAAATAATATGTGATACATCATATCTTGGTTGGCTGATTAACTATGCACAGATAAGTAACATGATTGCGATTCAACATGGCGTTAATTATGATGAGATGTGGTCATTCTCAGATGAAATTCACAAATTTCTAGGAAACAGACCTAAAATGTTTCCCGGTTATATTGGAGGCCATTGTGTGATTCCTAATCTTGATCTAATGCATAATCAAACACTTGATTTGATTAGAAAAATGAATGACACTTATGCAAAAAAAGTCAAAAACGCAAAAACAATCGCCAAAAAATATGGCGTTAAACCTGATCGATAAATTATTTCATCTTCACATAATTGTCTATTGCTTGAATAAAATTTTTAGCAATCTTCTCCCAGCTAAACGTATTTTCAACAAATCTTCTACCTTCCATACCCATTTGGTTTGCCAAGTTTTTATCATCGAGTAACAATGATAGTTTGCTGATCAGATCATCATGATCTCCTTCCCTGACCAAAAATCCTGTTTTGTTATTCAACATCATCTCGCCAACCCCTCCAACATCAGTAGCCACAACTGGTTTTTCCATCAATTGCGCTTCTTTTAGTGTTAATGGCGCCAAGTCCATGCCTGTTATCAAGGCATAAACATCAACACTACTTAGGTATTCTCGCACTTTTTTTGGATACTCTAGTCTGCCCAGCCATTTGAAATTCTTATATTTTCCAAGCTCATTAACGATCTGTTCTCTATATGGGCCATCTCCTGCCCAATAAAAAGTAACATGAGGCATTTTTCCTAATACATCTTTTAGAATTAGCATTTCTTTTGTCTTTCCCCACCAATTAGCATCTTGCAACAAGCCAACACATGGGTGTTTTAGTTCCATATGCGTGACAGGATACCAAAGAGATGCATTTATGCCCTCAAAAAATACACTTGTAGGAACATTTGGATGATGTTCTTTGATTACGTTTGTAAGGTAATTACAAATGGGTAAAATCATAGTCGCCCCACTAAAGCATTTTTCTGCAATCCTATTTCTGAGCCAAATTATGCATCTAGATAACACACTTTTGTACATTGTTTGTTTGGCGTAAATTATCTCTGACCAGTAGTGGCCTCTGAGCAGTACAAAGACAGGCATCTTTAATTTTATTGCATATAGACCAAAATGAGTTTGTCTGTCAACGAAGATCGCATCTGGTTTGAATTCTCTAATTAGTCTCTTGAACCGTCTATTGCCAAAAAACCAGTCTGATGGCCTCTTACTAGGAAAACCTCTAGCAAAATCAGTATCCATAACAAGTTTTGTCTCAACACCCAAGTTTGAAAGAGAATCAGCAAACTCTTTCATATGGAAATACTTACCTTTACTTCCGTATGAAATTAACAGTTTCAACATATTTTCTACAAGATCTGTTAATAAGAAATTTATGATTTGTTAAATAACTGCTAGTTAGCTCATTTTTTTAGCTAACAACCTAATGTCTTCACCAGATGATATATCCGCAATAAGTTTTGGATAATATGAATAAAAGTCTCGGTGCAATATTTTTGTCCAAATCTTATTAATTAAACCCTGATATTTTTTCGGGGGTTTCATACAATCACATTTGACAATTTCAAAACCAGCTTTCTTTATTATGTTAATCAAAGCCAATTTTGAGTAATTATATGCATGAGGAGTGTTGATAAATTTCCTGTGATCATTTTTCTTCTCTATGTTGGGAACTTCAACAAAAACCAGTCCATCTTTTTTTAGATTTTTCTTGATATTTTGGAGAAATTCTATAGGTTTAGTCAAATGTTCAAATACATGACTCATCCAAATTAAATCATATTCTGATTCAATCTGAAATGTCTCTGCTTTGTCATTTATTATTGTGCTGTGTTTTAGATTACTTTTAATGTTCTCTACATTTTTTTTATCTGGTTCAATTCCAGTAACTTGAAAGCCTAGTTTATCAAATTGTTTAATTGCTTCACCATGTCCACTTCCAATTTCCAGAATTCTAGTATTAGATTTGATATGCTCTTTACAATATTTGAATTGGGACAACCACAGCCTAAACCTCCCACGCGAATATGAATCAGAATAATCATCATGCAATCCTTCTTTTCTTGCATTGTCCCAAAACTCTCTATCATAATAATTACTTACTTTAGTTTCAATTTCTGTGGATGATTCTCCGGTTACATAAAGATGACAATCCTGACAAATGTACATGGGAAGATCTAGTGAATTATTATGAGCGTAGAATTTGAAATTTGTTCCGCCACATGATATGCATTTTGAAACTCTATCATTCATTTTACATTTAAACTATAATTTATATCTGCAAATAATAAGTAGATGATACATCACAATTGATTTGTGTTGCTGGTCCTCCAGTTAAAAACCAACAAAGACACATTGTAGCAGTTTTCATATGTGCTATCTATACTGTTTAAAATAGAGTATATCTACTTAAATTATAATTATGTCAATTTTAATTATGATGAATTGATGAAAATTATAACATTAATGGGAGATGTCTAGATTTAATGAATAGCTGGTCTGTAGCTATCGTAATTGCAATCGTTGCGTTTGGTTGTGGAATTTTTATTGGAAATTACAAAATTATTTCATTTGATAAATTAAATATTCTCGAGCCAAATATGGCACCATCAAATAACCTGCAAATAAATCACTCTCAATTATATGATGACGAACATACTATACTAGAAAGAATTTCTATCAATTCAGAAGAGGAATTGTTACAAAAAAGACATGAAATGATTGATTATATCTGGTTGGGATCCGGTTTTCCTACTTGGTATCCAACAAATGTTGAACCAGGGATAAAAATGAGTAACTTTGACAATATCGAAAACTTGGAGACAATTAACAAATTCACAGTTGTTATGGACTTTGGTAAAGATGAAAATAAGTTCTTAAAATCCAAGGAGTCAGTAACCTCAATATCATATCTTTTCCAAGCAAAAAACCAAAAGAATGATCTTATAATTTATCATCAAGGCCATGCTGAACAATCGATTTCTGATTCAAGAAATGTCATTAAGTTTTTTTTAGATAATGGATATTCAGTATTGGTATTCTCAATGCCACTGCGTGAAGAAAACAATGAACCAATAGTTGACACGATAAGTTTTGGCAAATTAAAACTAGCTACGCATAATCATCTTGCAATAATAGACAATGAGTTTTTTCATCCGATCAAATTTTTCGTTGAACCAATAGCTGTTACATTAAATTATATCACAAAGAATTATGATTATCAACATATACATATGATGGGTATATCTGGAGGAGGATGGACCACAATAGTATATTCTGCATTGGATCCAAGAATTACCAACAGTTATCCTATAGCTGGTGCTTTTCCTCTTTACATGAGGCAAACAATATCTGATCTTGGAGATTATGAGCAGATGGTCATTGATTTTTATGAGATCGTAAGCTATGAGGAATTATTTGTTATGGATGGGTACGGAGAAAATAGAAAATCGATCCAATTTTTCAATTACAACGATCCTTGCTGTTTTCAAGCAGAAACCTACAACAAATCCCCATATGGAGAAGTCATAAATGAAAAACTGACTCAACTGGGTATGGGACAATTTGGAGTTATACTAGATAAAACGGCAATAAGACATGAGGTAACTGATTTTACACTTGAAAGCATTCTTTCTGAAATAGAAAATTAAAATTCATAGAACAGGACAAAACAATAATTGAATATTCTGAGCAAATTATTCATAAAAAAAGACAATGAGGAACCTAATCTCAAAATAATTATTCCAATTTTGATTGGAACCAGTCTTCTAATCAGAGTTTATTATTTTCCGTTTAATGTTCCGATTGCTGCAGATGGCATTGATTATTTCATGTTTGCAATCGCGATTGTGCAAAATGGAGAATTTCCAATTGGGATACTAATGACAAATGATGGGTGGTCGATATTTCTTTCTGGTTTTTTTAATTTTTTTAATCAAAATAATATGTTTCTTCTAATGGATGTGCAAAGATATACCTCAATTACAATCTCTGTTTTAACAGTGATCCCGATATATCTTCTGTGTAAGAAATTTCTTAATAATACGATGTCTCTTTTCGGCAGCTCACTGTTTATCTTTGAGCCACATGTAATTAAAACTCATTACTTGGCATAACTGAACCTATGTTCATTTTTCTTGAAATATGTAGCCTTAATTTGTTCTATAGCAAGAAACCATATCTAGTATATTCGTCATTTGTTGTTGCCGGGCTGGCCACAGTTGTAAGATATGAAGGGATACTCCTCATGATTCCGCTCTCTATCATCTTTTTCTTAAAATACAAACCATCTTACAAAAGTCTAAAAGACTATCTTGTATCTGTTGGATTATTTGTAATAACTATTCTTCCTACATCTTTCTTAAGAATTATCAATAATGGCCGTGATGGTATAATAAGCCACACTATTGGCTCAATTGGAAAAAATGAGGGGGCAGTAACCGTACTGATTAATTCGGATCAAATGGATTTGGTTTTTTTTCAGGGATTTTTTAAATTTGTTGTTTATCTTGCATGGATTGCATTTCCAATATTTGTTATATTGATACCGTTAGGAATATTCCAAATACTAAAGATTAGAGAAAAAAAAATTCTTGAATTATTGCTATTCTCAGTGTTTTTATCAATCACAGCCATATATGCATACATACGCGATATTCAAGAAATCAGATATCTCTTCGTTTTATTACCAATTTTTTGTATAGTATCCTCTTATTCGTTTTATGGCGTTGATAGAAAAAAACAAACAAATTTGTTGTTTATAGTAATTGTGATTATCGTTTTCTCATCAACTGCCTACCTAGAATGGCAAAAAACTGATTATGAAATTGAAAGAGAAAAATTTGAGGACGCCAAATTCATAATAAATAATGTTCAAAGCATAAATTCTTACGAAGGAGGGAAATATCTGAAGCCTGCATTATTGTCTCAATCATGGCCACAACTGCTCGCATTAGATGAAAACAAAAAAACCACACATAACATAGAAAGAATCCCTCTAAATAATTTCGACAGTATTGATCAAATTATGCAAGATGGAGAAAACTTGGAACTAACACATCTAATTGTTTTTGATAATAACCCACAGACATTTCTTAATGATATTTATTATAACGAATCAAAATATTCGTTTCTTACAAAAATTTATGACTCAAGTTTGAATCACAAACAACCCATCAAGATCTTTAAGTTAGACTATGAAAAATTTCGACAACTAAGCAACGTGAGATAAAGAACTGCGCTATAAATAATGAAATTTTATTTCTTTTGATATCGTATCAAAAATCAAAACTGATGGGTCTTTGAAATATGGCCGATCAGACATTAAGGATTTTTCTGCTCTGTGGGCGGATCCGGGATTTAATACCAATGTTTTACCTTGATAGTCGAGTTTCTCTTCCTGTGGCTCTCTTGTATGAGTATGTCCATAAATAAAAATATCAAATTTTCCAGAATCGATCATTCTTTGTTTCTTTTTCAAATCTTGTCCGTGATAAATTCCGATTCTTAGATTATCAATGTCGATTTTTCCTTCGTCTCCTAGAAAATTTCCATTTATCTGCTTAAACATTGCTTTTAATCCTTGTTTTTCACCATCGTTATTGCCAAAAATACCAAAAAACTTTATCCCTAGATCTGTCAGCCTCTTGAATTCTAAAATGATTGGTGGTGAAATAATGTCTCCTGCATGAAACACGGCTTCCACATTGCTTTCTTTGAAAATATCTATCGCTCTATTTGTATTGGACATATCATCATGCGTATCGGAGATAATTCCAATTTTCATATTTGCGATTTCTATTATTCTGTATATCATAAGAACTTTTCAAATTTCAATCCAGAAAACCAATATTAATAACAACATAATGTTGGCAAATAGAAATTTGGTAGACAAAATTAGGGTGGCGATAGTTTATCGTGAAGACTGGCCGTTTTTTTCAAAAGACTATCGAGATAATACGCTGTATTATTTTTTCATGCATGCTTTGCAACGAAATCCTAAACTAGAGGTGGAATTTTTTTGTACAAAAAATAAATTCGATGTGTCAATTCTAAAAAATAAATTCGATATTATTCTATTACCTGATAATAGATCTCCGCATATTCCTGACGAACTTGTTTCTATTAACGAAACGAAAATTCCTGTAATCTCTAGAACTGGAGATCCTTATACGGTTAAAAAATATAATAGATTGATCTTTCATAAATCTCATCAAATAAAATATTACTTCGGTCCTATGACCTCAGAATATTTTCATAAGTTCTATCCAAAAGAATTCAAATTCAAGTATATTTTGGCTGGGCTTGAACCGCAATTATATGAAAAAATAAAACCATTCAACGAGAGAATTGGTAATAAAATCCTGAATTCTGGTAATGTTGGAAATCCAAGACTAAAATCTAGAATAGCAAATGCAGTTTTAAATCGTGGTAAATCTTCATGGTATTTTTACAAACTGAGAACTCTTTGTAATAAATTGTCCTATGTTGATTACTCGGGATTCTCTGGAAACTCGTATGTGCACAAAGACTATCCGTCGTACCTGTCTTCTTATAAGGCTGCGATAGCGGCCTCTACACATTATGCTGTTATTAAGTATCTAGAAATTACCGCCGCAGGATGTCTTACTTTTATGGAAGTTTCTGACAAGAATGTGGATGCAAAATTATTGGGCTTCAAAGATTACGAAAATACCATTTTCATAGACGAACATAATTACAAGAATAGATTTGAAGAATTTCTTAAAACAAGTGATGATTCTAAGTGGGAAAAAATTGCAAATAAGGGTAGACAGCATACAATGACAAATTTGAATAATGATAAAGCTGTTGAATCTCTTGTTGAATTAATGGAAGAAGTAATTTACTCGCATTAGTTCTTACGCGTATTGCTAAGCGAGTTATGATCTTTTAACTCTATTTTTAGATAAAAATTCATCTCTTAATCTTAAAATCTTGTTTTTGTTTCTCTTTTTTATTTTTCTAGCCGGAATCCCAGCATAAAGCCACCATCCCTGTAAATTTGATTTGGCTAACGATAGAGCTCCTAAAGCTGAACCATCATTAAGATTCACATTTGGTAAAACAACTGAATTTGATCCAACTATGGTTAATTCACCCAAACGAATCTTTCCATAGGTTACTTTACCCTTGAATTCAGCAGGTACTGTGGGAGAGCCTATGCCAGAAATATAGTCATCATTTCCAGCAGCCAAAACAACGTTGGGTGCTGTAGTAGAAAATGATTCCATGATGATGGATGATTTCCTTCCCCCGATTAGCTTGCATCCAGATGAAATATGTACATTATTTTTTAATTGTAATTTTGTTGATATGTAGGTAAAATCATCAATAATGCAGTTGTCTCCTATTGAAACAAGCTCCGGGTATCTTATTCTAACCGTTTTGCCGATGATCGAATTTTTACCTATCTTACTCAAGTCATTAAAATCAAAAAATAAGTTTTTCATATTATATAAGTAAATTGGCCAGTGCTTGTAAAAATTTTATACTGTGATTTTTTCATCTACTATGTCATTAATTCTATACTTGTTTTGTGGGATTATTTTCAAGTAATATGTTCTGATCAACATGTCCTTCTATCTTGTGAGTTTTAACATACCATTGTATTGTTTTTCTTAATCCTTCTTCTAAGGTGTATTTTGGTATCCATCCCATGATCTCTTTTGCTCTGGTGTTATCTAATGCTCTGGATACTGCTCCAGTTGGTTTTGTTGCATCGAATTTTAGCTCTTTCGGCCTCCAGCCTAATATCTTAAATATCAGATCAGCGACTTCAACCATCTTGTATCTCTTTCCAGTTCCTATGTTAATTGGAGTCATGTCTGTAATTTTTTCTGCTGCAAGGATAGTCCCATCAACAATATCTTCTACATAGGTGAAATCTCTTTCCTGTTGACCGTTTCCCCATATTTCGTACGGGTCCATTTTTTCTACAGCTTTGTATATCAATGCAATAATTGCATGAGTCTCGTTCTCTCTTGGACCATACGCTGTCACAAATCTAACTGGACAACCATGTAATCCGTATTGTTTTTTAAATGAATTCATCTGCATTTCACTCATTAATTTAGCCCATCCGTATTCTATGTCGGCGCTCATATATCCATCAAGATTTTTGATATCCGAATCTGTTTCTTTAAGTTTGTAATCAGAACCAACATCTTTTTGCAGTTCTGTTGGGTAAACACAAGCACTACTAGAAAAAACCACCCTCTGTACATTCGTGTCGGAACATGCCTCGTAAACATGATGGTCTACTGCAAAACTAGAGCATACATCTGCTGGATGAGTTGTGATATATCCCCGCCCTCCATGATCTGCTGCTAAATGAAAAACAATATCTGTATCCTGAAAAACCTTGTCTATATCTGATTTTGTACAGTATTCTAAATCCATCTTAACAAATTTTATCTTTTCTAGTGATTCTGATAGATTTTCCATCTTACCTGTACTCAAATCATCCACTACTGTTATCTTGCCTCCTAGTGACACTAGCTTGTCTACTAAATGACTTCCAATGAAGCTTGCACCACCAGTGACTATGATTCTTCGCTCATTCCAAAAATTATTACTGGAGGACATATCTGAGCTCTTGTTAAGTTATTCAAAAGTCTTTCCATTGATTTATTTGCTAACAGATTCCTTTATCATCTTACAAATGTGTAGTATCTGTTCATCGGCTAAGTTGGTTGTAGATGGTAACCATAATCCACTGTTGTACAATTCTGTGCTATTTTTGAATTCATTTGTATTTTTTTTCATGCTGTAAAGTGGTTGCATATGTAACGGCCTATAAAACCTCCTTGCCTGTATATTGTGTTTTTTAAGTACTGACACTGTAGTTTCAGGATCTTTTACTAGAATGTCAATATACCATTTTGGCTCTTCCTCAAAAAATTTTATTCCCTTATAGTTATTCAGCTCGTCATTGTAGATCTTGTATATTTTCTTCAATCTGTCTAATCTCTTGGGAAGTTTTTCTAGTTGTGCTAAACCAAACGCCGCTTGTATTTCAGTGAATTTTGAATTAATCCCCCAAAATTCAAAATTATCACTCATAGGTTTGAGATTCTGTCTGTCGTTTCTTCCTAGGTCTTTTAATCTAGTTAATTTGTCAAATATCTCCTCGTCGTCGCAGCAGATAGCTCCACCCTGTCCTGCAGTTGTCAGATGTTTTGTGCTTGCAAACGAATAACAACTGACACAATTTTTTGTGTGGTGTGAAATTGCCTGAGCACAATCTTCTAGTATTTGTACTGAGCCAAGTCTTCCATTTGAATGAACAACAAAATATTCTTCATTTCCTTTGGATAAAGAACCATTATTACCTACGTCTGTCAAAATAGGGTTAATACCTGCCTGTACGCATGCGTTCGCAACAAAAATACCTGCATAATCAGGTATGCTGATTTTATGTGGTTGATATTTTTGGTAGACGCTCTTTAACGCTAAATAAAGAGCGGTAGTTCCGCTGGTCACAGTTACACAAAAACGCGCACCCACAAATTCAGCAAATCTCTTTTCAAATTCTCGTACTGTTTTATGTTCATTTAGATAATCACTCTCTAAAATTTTTAATACTAATTCTCGCTCTTTATCATCCCAATATGGGACAAATTGTGGTATGAATTCCAAGTCTATCATACATTTGACTGGTTAAGGTCAAATTCTCTATTTTCTAATACTGACACCATCTCTTTGATACCATAATCAATATTGAATTTTGTTTTAAATCCTAGTTCATCTTTAATTCTGTTGAAACTAACGGTGTAGTCTCTCTTGTCTTCCTTTTCAACTATTTTGATTGGGACTTTGAGATGAATAGCAACTCTTTCAGCAATCTCGCGTTTAGTGAAATTCTGCTCATTAGAACCTACATTAAAGACCTTGGGCATCTTGATTGCTTCTTTAATACATAATTTTATGGCTTCTGATATATCGCTTATGTGAACCAGAGGCCTGTGAACTTGGGGCATGAAAACATTAATCTCTTTGGATACCCAAGCGTCTTTGATAAACTCACTTAACAGAAGATCAAATCGCATTCTTCCTTCAGATAATCCATATGCAGTTGCACAACGCAGTATTATGGAGTTCGGAATATTACTAAGTAGAAATCTCTCCAATTCGACTTTTGTTTCGGCATACAGTGATGTGGGGGATAATTCACTGTCCTCATTTACTAATTCAGCAGCTTTTCCATAATTTGAGCACGTTGACAACTGAATGAATTTTTTTATGTTTTTGCTCTTGCATAAGACAGCTAGATCTTTTGCAGCTTCTAAATTGACAGATACAGCTTCTTCTGGTTTTAATTTACATAATGGCTCGCCAACTAAAGCTGCCAAGTTAATTACAATATCGTCTTCTCGTATTAAATCACTTAGAAATTTTTTATCTCTTATATCCTTCTGGTAGAATCTCACTCGTTTATTGTTGTAGTATTTATTCTTAAAATCTTGATTGAGTTTAAAGTCTAATCTGTCGACTATAACGATTTCATAATCTGTGTCATGAAATAATACTTCTGTAAGTTTGGTACCTATGTAACCAGAACCACCGCATAATATTGTTCTGACCATGTTTAACGAAAATAAACTTCATATAAATTGGTATTGAATAATTGATCCAGAATTTTTCAATGTAGTGCATGACATTATACAGTTCGATCATTCATCCCACTCAAATCGCCTACCAAGCATTCTGAATAATTCTTCATTATGAGGCTTAAAATAATTTATGAGTTTATCTCTTGTTATTTCTTTCATCTTCGGGTATTCTCGCTTATTCTGTTTTGTAAGGTCTTTAATTTCTACAGATGGAAGTTCTAAGAACTTGAAAATTTCTTCAAGCGTTTTATTCGTATTATGTGCAAATTCTTCAGATGAAATAAATAAGAACTGATTTTTGGAAAATTTATCAAACCAAAACTTGAGTTGTGATGAATAAAAACCACGTGCCAATATTAGTTCATAAAATTCATTGACAAGAAATGCTTTGTCGTCTAATTTGTCTTTAACTCTGTCTATGAATTGTATTTCATGGTCAATTACTTCTTCAAAAGTTCTCTTCTCATTTTTTGTTAATGCGATGTCATAATTAGAATATGCTCTGTCGATTGGATTTCTTAAATTTACAATTAATTTTGTCTGAGGAAATAACTGATGAATTCTCTCAGCCACTAATGGGTTGTATATATAGAACGGCGTGTCATCAAATGTAAGAAATTTTCCATACTTGTTCTCGATCTTCTTTTTTATAAAAGATGTAGGAAACAATGATCGATACCAATTCATACCAAGGTGAAAGTTGTCATCAAAAAATCCCAATTCATCATAAGCTGCAGTTCTTATACATTGATGCTGACCTAAATAATGAAATAATGATGTAGTGCCGCTTCGTACTACTCCTATCACAAAAAAATCTGGAAGTACTCTTAATGGTGATGTAAAATAGTGATAATGTCTTTTTACTAATCCATGGTAGCATTTCTGCCATGCTCTTTTCACAAAACTTTGTGATTTTTGATTATATTTCATTTGTCTAAGTTGACATTCGATTCGAGTCTCATGTACTTATTTTATATATTGAGAAACCCGCTTTTCTTCGTCGCTAAAAACCACTCCGATAGTTCTTAGAAGAATTATGCTGTTGGTATTACAATAGTCCACGAGTTTTTTGATATAGATCTTGAAATTTTCAACTGATTCATTATTCTTTATTAATTTTGAAAATAAATCGTCATGATCTAACATGACTATTTTTTTTTCCGATGGTATTGCAGAAATGATATCAGAAATATTTTCTACAGCATTGGGGCTTTCTATTTTGGGAACTAGTATCACCGTGCGAGGAATTTTTTTGAGAAAAATATCCAAGTCATTAGAAGATTCAACGTTTGAAATTGCAAAATATTTAATTTGCCTATATTGCTCAATTATTGGCACAAGGTCGTCGATCGTATATCTGTTGTTTGGTGGCTTAATTCGTTTTGTTGGTAAATCTAGAAATATTTTATCATTATTGTGTTTGTCTAATATCTTCTTTAGATCATCAATGCTGTCACACCACGCAAGATTTATTCTGAAAATCACATCACTTGGAACTTTTATTCCGTAGTTAGTAATATTCTGGGATATGATTCTCAATATTTGCACACACTTTGAATAATAAATAAATCATATGATGATACTGGATCAAATAATCAACGAGTTGATATACATCAGCTTGTATTATTGGTTATGAAGTCTCCGCTATTTAGTAGAATGTGGTATTATTTTAGAACTGGTTGGTCCACATATTTTGCATTAATTTCAGGAAGTGTTAACACTCTTACCGTTACTTACTATTTGGTTATAGAGAAAGTACCTTCTTTAGGAATGATCTTTCCAACCTTTTTGATTTATGTCGTAATTGCATGTTCTATTGGAATTCCGACACTAGTTTTTGTTGGTTATTTGCACTTCAAGCGTATTGGAGTATTTACTGCTGAATCCAGAGTTAATTATGAGGGAAACCCATTTGCTAGAAGAACGCTTATCAACTCAGAATTAACTTTGGATATAAATCTAAAATTACTAAACTTGCTATTGAATAATCAAAAAAATGAAAATTTGGATCCAGAAAAAATCAAAGAAATTGAGAATTTAAGAAAGAATCTGGAGGATCTTGTATTGAAAAGACAGATGGACAAAAAAGTTGATATGAAATTTATGAAGGATCTGAATTTATAATTTTTACTAGCGGAATAGTTCTAAGAAGAAATTAATTGATCTTGTTTTATGTATACGATTTGATTGTTATGTTTATTCTAATTATTGTGAATCGTATCAGAGTGTGTAGAAGATAATTTCTACCTACCAACTGAATTTTTTTCCAATTAACTCAAATAACTTCTGATTTTCTTCGTAAAATAATCTACTAAGCTCATTCTTCGTTTTACTGTCTAAATTAGTATATTTATTCTCTGAAAACCTTTTGACCGTATTTATTCTAAATTTTTCAACATTTAAAAATTCGAAAATTTGGTCAAACACTTTTTGTGGGTTGTCGTTGAGCTCTTCTGTAGAGAGTATCAATATATTCTCACGGCTAAATAATTGGAAATAAAATTTTAGTTGTCTGTAATAACAACTTTTATTCAAAATACTTGTTGGGTTTTCAAAATTACCTAACACTTTAGTAAATTCTTCAATTTTATTATTTGTTTTTAATGTTTCATTATATTCAGAATATGCACGTGAAACTGGTTCTCTTAGAATTGCTATAATTTTAACATGAGGTAATGTGTTGTAGATGTTTTTTGCAGTGGTTTCACTCGAAATGTATGTTGATGTGACATCATACGTCAAAAATTTTTTAAATTTACGCTTAACAAAAAAACGTTTTAGTTTAGTAGGAAAAAATGATTTATAATAATTAAGCCCTAAATCAAAATTATCATCAAAGAAACCTAAATGATCATGTGATGATTTTATTATACTTGGATGCTGTGCTAGATAATGATACAAACTAGTAGTTCCACATCTTTTAGATCCTATGATTACAAAGTCTGGTAATACCCTAAATAGAGATGACAAACCATAGAAATGTCTGTCTATTATGATGTATTTTACAATCCTATAAATCTTCATTATTTTTGGTATGTGCTTTTCTGTCATTTGTTTCTTATTTCTATAATTGTTAATTAGCGCAAATATTAATTCTGATTTGTGCACGCTTAATTCAAATTAGTTAAATTAATCGACATATTAAATAATCAAAGAAACTGTCGAACATAATTGAGCGTCGGAGATGAATTGGAAAAAACTTTTGGATACACGCGGATTAAAAAACGTAAGTAATATTGGTTTTGCACTCATAGTGGGTAATGCGATATCGGCTCTTTTTTGGTTATATGTTGCTAAACTATTAAATGTGGAAGATTACGGCCAACTAAATTATTTTATTGCTAATGCAGCAATCGTATCATCAATATGTATGTGGGGCAGTGAAAAAACAGTAACAGTTTATACAGCTAAATCGGTTCCTATCCAATCTACTGTATATTTTATATCAATGCTTAGCGGAATAATTGGTTTTGCAGTACTTTACATTTTATTTTTTGATTTAGGTATGAGTCTCTATTCGTTAGGTTACATATTCTACAATCTTGCATTAGCTGAACTTCTTGGCAGAAAATTATACAAACAATATTCTAAATATTTTATCATACAAAAAATATGTTTTGTTTTCATATCTATGATTTTATATTATTTTATTGGTATTGAAGGAATACTAGTTGGTTATGGACTTTCTTTTTTTATATTCTTTAAACAGATCTATGTTTCTTTTAAGAGCATAAAGATTGATTTCACACTTTTAAAACCACGATTTAATTTCATTTCCAATAATTATCTGTTAGATCTAGTCAAGGCCTCAAAAGGTCAAATAGATAAATTAATTGTTGGCCCGCTTTTTTCATTTGTACTACTTGGTAATTATTCATTAGGATTACAGATAGTATCCGTTCTTACAATAATACCTGGAGCCGTTTTTAAATACACACTAACTGAAGATTCTAGTGGGAAGTCGACTGGAAAAATAAAATTATTGTCTTTCCTAGTTTCTATATTGCTTGCACTTGTAGGAATATTTTTAATGCCAATTCTAATTTCAAGTTTTTTTGAAGAATACAAAGACACAGTTGATTTAATACCGATCATGAGTCTTTCTGTAATACCAAGTACTGCATCATCTAATTTTATTTCCAAGTTTTTAGGCCTTGAAAAGAGTAAGTTCGTAATGATTGGATATGCGATATATTTATTGAGCATGATTCTAGGTATTTTCATTCTTGTTAATCAATATGGCGCACTAGGTCTGGCTTTATCGTATCTAATCTCCTCATCAACTCAAGCGATATATTTTATTGGTTTAAATTATTTCTGGAAGAACGACAAATTTGAAAAACACTGATACTAATTCAAAAGAAAAAAATACATGTGTGTATCTTGATTCAAAACTTTCCTTTTTTTCCAGGCATGTAATACTTTCATTGATACTAATTGGATCAATTGGCATGATGATGAGATTATATTATTGGGAGTATTATATTCCGATCACATCTGA
>Ga0194132_10006906_pt1 | contig 17254 bp, 9 predicted proteins | sample TA2KigOf80mmetaG_FD_148612 | JGI IMG/M metagenome (GOLD analysis project Ga0194132, IMG submission 148612) | Freshwater microbial communities from Lake Tanganyika, Tanzania - TA2015054 Kigoma Offshore 80m | ecosystem: Environmental > Aquatic > Freshwater > Lake | place: Tanzania: Lake Tanganyika...
ATTCACCAACTTCACCGCCCGCGAAGGCCTGGCCCACAACTACGCCCAGGCCCTGGGTTTCGCCCCGGACAGCACCCTGTGGGTGGCGACCCGGGGCGGGGTCTCGCGGTACGATGGGTCCAGTTGGTCCACCTTGGACACCCGCGACGGCCTGCCCGACAACAAGGTCTATGCCCTGGCTTTTGGCCGGCAGGGGGAAGTGTGGCTGGGTACCGAGAAAGGTCTGGTGCGCTACCTCCCCGGCAAGGTGCCGCCACGGGTACGGATCGCCGCACTGCAGGGCGACCAGCTCTACCTGCAACCAGGTGCCCCACCTCCGGCCAACCAGAGCAGGCGCCCCACCTCTCAACCGGGGGGACTTCCCCCTTTCACCGCCGGCACCCGCCTCACCTTCCAAGCCCGGGCCGTGGATTTTGTCACCCTTCCCCAGAAGCGCCAGTACCGCTACCGCATCGCCGGGCTCGACTCGGCCTGGCGGCCGGCCACCCACCGCGCGCAGTTCGAATGGACCCCCGAAAAGGCCGGCGACTACACCTTTGAGGTGCAGGCCATCGACCGCGATCTCAATTACTCGGCGCCGGCCCGCCTGGAGCTGACCGTGCTGCCGCCCTGGTACTTCGACGCCTGGATGGCCCTGCCCGGCGGCAGCGCCCTGATGATCCTGGCCTTTACCGCCTTGGTCTACGGGCGGCGCTACCAGCGACAGCGCCGCGAGGCCCAGCTTCTGCGGGGCCAGATACTGGAGCAGGAGCGCCAGGCCCGCCTCCGCCTGGAGGAGAGCAACACCCAGTTGCAGCAGGCCCGCATCGCCGCTGACCAGGCCAACCAGGCCAAGAGCCTCTTCCTGGCCAACATGAGCCACGAGATCCGCACCCCCCTCAACGCCATCCTCGGTTACGCCCAGATCCTCAGGCGCAAGGCGGCCACCTCCGAGTTGCGCCAGGGCCTGGAGACCATCCAGCACAGCGGCGCCCACCTCCTGGCCCTGATCAACGACGTGCTGGACCTGTCCAAGATCGAGGCGGGAAGGCTGGAGCGTCAGGACGCGGACTTCGATCTGCGGATGCTGGTCGAGGGCCTGGCCTCGATGTTCGCGCTGGGTTGCGAGCGCAAGCACCTGGGCTGGCGGGTGGAGTGGCGCGATACTGGAGGAGAAACCAGCCCGCCGCCGGAGCGCCTGGGGGTACACGGCGACGAAGGCAAGCTCCGCCAGGTGCTGATCAATCTGCTCTCCAACGCGGTGAAGTTCACCGCCGAGGGGGAAGTCTGTCTGCGGGTGCATCTGCCCAAGCACGGCGCGGCGGCGGCTTATACTTTCGAGGTGCGCGACACCGGGCCGGGCATCCCCCCCGAGGTGCAGCAGCAGCTCTTTGAGCCCTTTGCCCGGGGAGAAACCCCCGCCCCCACCGAAGGGACCGGGTTGGGGCTGGCCATTGCCCGTCGGCACGTGGAACTGCTGGGCGGCCAGTTGCAGGTGGACGCTGCTCCTGGCCGGGGATCGCGGTTTTTCTTTTCGCTGTCGCTGCCCCCGGCCAGCGGGCCCGTGCCGGCGGCCGCGGCGGAGGTGGGCGAGAGGATAGCGGCGCTTGCCCCCGGCCAGCGGGTGCGGGCCCTGGTGGCGGACGACGTGGCCGAGAACCGCCAGGTCCTGGCCCAGATGCTCCTGGCCATTGGCGTGGAAGTGGAGATGGCCCAGAGCGGCCGCCAGGCCATCGAGCAGGTCCAGGCGCACCGCCCGGATATCGTCTTTATGGACATCCGCATGTGGGGGATGGACGGGGTGGAGGCCATGCGCCAGATCCGCGCCCAGTGGGGAGCGCAAAGCCCCCGGATGGTGGCGGTGACTGCCTCGGCCTTTGACCACGAGCGGCGGGCGTACCTGAACGCCGGCTTCGACGGTTTTGTCGCCAAGCCGCTGCGAGAGGAGGAGGTGTACGCCAGCCTGGCGCAGCTACTGCAGGTGGAGTTCGCCTATGAGGGGGACCGGCGCGCGCCGCCGAATTTTTCGGGGCTGCGCCTGCCCGCCGACCTCCTGGCCCGCCTGCGCCAGGCGGCCGAGGCCGGCGAAGTGACCGAGCTGGAAGGGTATCTCGACGAACTCGGCCAGCGCGGAGCAGAGGAGCAGCACCTGGCCGAGCGCCTGCGCCTGTTGAGTCGCAACATCGACCTGCAAGCCATCCTCGAACTCCTGGGAGCCATTCAGCATGAGTGAAGCCGCCGGGCCTGCCCTGCCCAAGATCCTGTTGGTAGACGACGTGCCGGCCAATATCGGTCTGCTGCGCGACCTCCTGGAAGAGCAGCGGTACCGGATCGCGGTGGCCACCAACGGCAAAGGGGCCCTGCGCCTGGCCCAAAGCGCCGCGCCCGACCTGATCTTGTTGGACGTGATGATGCCAGAAATGGATGGGTACGAGACCTGCCGGCAACTCAAGGCCGCCGAAGCCACCCGGGAGATCCCGGTCATCTTCATCACTGCCCTGGGCGAACAGCAGGACCTGGTCCAGGGCTTCCGGGCCGGCGGGGTGGACTACATCACCAAGCCCTTTGGCAAGGAGGAGGTGCTGATCCGGGTCCAGACCCACCTGGAGATCAGCCGCCTGGGCCGGGCGCTGCGCCAGAAGAACCAGGAACTGGAACGGATCGTCGAGGAACTCCGGCGGGAGATGGCCCGGCGCCAGGAGGCCGAGGCTGCCAGGCAGCAGGCCGACGAGCGGCTGGAACAACTTGCCCAGCAGGAGGCCCGGCGCTGGGGTATCGAGGGCTTTGTCGGCCAGAGCCCCGCCATCCAGCAGATCCTGGGGGAGGTGCGCCGACTCCAGGGCGCAGGCACCACCGGTGTGTTGGTCAGCGGCGAGAGCGGCACCGGCAAGGAACTCATCGCCCGGGCCCTGCACTTTGGCAGCCCTCGGGCCAAGGGCCCCTTTGTGGCTGTCAACTGCGCGGCCGTCCCCCGCGAACTGGCCGAATCCTCCTTCTTCGGGCATCTCAAGGGGGCCTTCACCGGGGCCGCCGCAGATCGCAAGGGGTACTTCGAGCAGGCGGACAGGGGCACGCTCTTTCTTGACGAGGTCGGAGACATGCCCCTGGAGTTGCAGGCCAAGCTCCTGCGGGTGCTGGAGGAGGGGCGGATCACCCCGGTGGGCGGGGCCCAGGAGCGGGAGGTGGACGTGCGGGTGGTGGCGGCCACCAACGCCGACCTGGCCGCCTCCCTGGGCCAGAACCGCTTTCGCCAGGACCTGTACTTCCGCCTGGCCCGCTTCACGGTGCAGGTGCCGCCCCTGCGCCAGCGGCCAGAGGACATCGCCTCCCTGGCCGCGCACTTTCTGGGGCTCTTTGCCGCGGAGATGGGCCTGCCCGCCCCGGAACTGAGTCCCGCCGCCCTGGCCCTGCTCCAGGGCTACGCCTTTCCCGGCAACGTGCGCGAACTCAAGAACATCATCGAGTACGCCCTGATCAAGAGCGAGGGGGAGACCATCGGGCCTGAGCACCTGCAACTCCTGGCCCTCCCGCAAACGCCCCCCCAGACCCCTTCCCGGCCCGGTGAGGAGGAGCAGATCCTCGGCTACGTGCGGGAACGCGGCAGCATCGGCAACGAGGAGTGCCGCCAGTTGCTTTCCGTGGACCGCTCCCGGGCTACTTATCTATTGGATAAGCTGTGCGAGGCCGGCCAACTCCTGCGCGAGGGCAGCCGGCGCTGGACCCGCTACCGCCTGCCCTGATCAGGGCTATGCAGAATCCTATGGGGTTTTCTGCATAGCGTCTGCATAGAATCTGCATAGCCGCTCCCTAATTCCCTCCAAAAGGCCCTGGCACATCCTTTGCAAAGAGGCTGGCTGTGTTGCCAAAGCCCCCGCTGCGAAGAGGATCGCCATGATGACCCATATCCGCGTCATTCAGGCCCGCACCGACGAGGAACTGCACACCGCGGCCAGGTTGCGCTACCAGGTCTTCATCGAGGAGATGGGCCAGGACTATGCCGGGGCCACCTCCGCCGCGGGCCTCGCCGATCCTCGGGACGTCCACGGCGCCGTCTTCCTGGCCTATGAGGGCGACCGGGCCGTGGGCACCATGACCATCGACTGGTGGGGACAGGTCGAGCTGCCGGCTGAGGATATCGAGCACTTTGGCCTGGAGGGTTTTGCCCGCGCCTTCTCACCCAAGGCCATCGCCATCATCCGCAAGGCCACTGTCAGTCGGGACTGCCGCAATTCCGCGGTCTTCATGCGCCTGGTCTCGGCCGTCACCGAGTTCGTCTACAGCCGGCCGGAGATCCGCTTCGCTTTCCTGCAGTGCGCCTCTGCCCTGCTCCCCCTGTACGAACGCCTCGGCTTCCGCCGCTATGCGCCGGCTTTCCACAACCGCCACACCGGCAACGACAGCCTGCCCCTGTGCCAGGTCGTGGGGGACCACCAGCACCTCTCCCGGGTCTGCTCGCCCCTGCTGCGGCTGGTGAAAAAAATCCCCTGCGGCGACCACCAACCAGCCCTTGCCTTTCTGTCGAGCCTCAGTCTGTCCTGAGGTCAACCGGGAGGGTGGTATCACCAGGAAAAACTCATCACAATGCCAGGAGGCAGATATGTTAAAGCGCATGATCACCACTTTGATGGCCACGGGTTCCATCCTGCTCTCGGCCACCCAGGTCCGGGCCCAGGCCGACTGGCCCGAGTTCTTCGACGGGATCAACAACATGGGTCCCTACGCCTGGCTGAGCCCGGCCGACGCCCAATCTAACGCGTTGACCACCAGCGATGCCGTGGTCGGTGGCCAGGCCGGGGGCCAGTCTTTGGCCCTGTGCCGATCCACCTTCCCCGACGGGGTGCATCCAGGCAAGCTCTACCTGGGCAACTGCCACATCGGCTACGGCGGCCAGGAAGTGGTCAAGACCAGCGGCTTCGAGGTGTTGTACCAGACCCAGCCTGCCCTGGCCAAGTACCTCTCCCTGGAGTGGGTGCCCATGGGCGGGGCGAACCGGGTCATGACCTTCAAGGGCGGTAAGGTGGGCACCACCGCGATGGATGTGGCGAGGGTGAACTACGAGGGCGGGGTACACCCGGGCAAGGAGTGGGGGGGCAAGTGCTACATCGGCTACGGCGGGCAGGAGAAGGCGCTCGATGCTCCGTACGAGGTGCTGATCCTCAAGTTCGACAAGACCGCCTGGCAGGTGGCCCAGGTTGCTGGCCCGGCGCCCACCGTCACCCCCATCACTGCCGCCGGCCCGGCGTCCTCCTCCGACCCGAACACCTGGCCCACCACCTTCGACGGGATCAACAGCCTGGGCCCCTATGCCTGGGTCGATGGCCCCACGGCCTTGCAGGGCGACCCGCAACTGGCCAACGCGGTGTACGGGGGCCAGGTGGGCAACACCCGGCAGGCGGTGTGCCGGGCGCAGTTCCAGGACGGCATCCATCCGGGCAAGTTCTTCAGCGGCAATTGCAGCGTCGCCTGGGGCGGCAGGGAGGTGGTGTTGACCAGGGATTACCAGGTGCTGGTCAACACCCAGCCCGACAAGGCCCAGTACCTGCCCCAGCGCTGGCTCAACACCGGCGAAGGATTCGCGGCCAGCAGCTTAGGGGGGATGCCCCTGCGGGTATGCCGGACCCTGTACTCAGACGGCATGCACCTGGGCAAGTTATGGCAGGGGAACTGCTATTTCGGCTGGGGCGGGGCGGAGAAGACCGACGCCAGCTACGCGATGCTCTTCCTCGACTTCGACAAGACCGCCTGGCAGGCCGCAACGCAGAACCCGCTCATCAACGCCACCACCATCACCCTGGCGCCGACGACCACCCAGGACGTGCAGGTGACGCTCCAGACCGGACCCATCGTCACGACTCCGCTGGACCCATCGATCCTGCAACAGCTCCAACAGCCGTCCACTACCCCCGTCGTAGTGTCGATTAACTGGGCACCTGGCTCGCTGGGTACCGGCTTCGATTACATTGCCACCTACCTGCCCAACCTGACCTACAAGATGATCGACCACTACAACGCCACCTGCACCGACCCGACCCTGCGCCGGGATCGCGCCGAGATGTACCAGGCCTTCAAGTGGGGGGAGGTCAACACCCAGGCGGCAATGGTGCTGGTGATGTCCGAGTTCGCCATAAAGATCCTGAGCCAGGATCCAAATAGTTTGACTGCCGAGGAGAGATCATATATCAAATTTCTGCTGGCCCTGGCCACGGATCAGCGGCAGCGGGCAGGTCAGGAGGCGATGAAGAACTTCCAGGAGTGGGAACTCCAGGAAACCCAGAAAAGGACCAGCCTGGGACTCTCCGCCCTGATCGACCCGTTGGTGAGCCCGCCGCCCGAGATTCTGGCCCTGGCCAAAGCCGGGTATGCGGTCACCCCCCAAACCGCAGAAAACTACATGAGGGTGTGGGCAGCCTGCTCGGTGCCCATCGCCGCCGGCATTGGCGCCGGCACGGTGGCCACTCTGGCCGCCACGGTGGGTACGGCAACCATTGCCGGCGCACTCGGGCCCTCCGTCAAGATCGCCCTCAACATCGGCGCCTCGGTCGCGCGCGGCATACCGATGATGACAGGTCTGGCCGGCGGCATCGCGGTGGCCACCCTGATGATCCAGGCGGCGATCATGAAAGGGATCGACGTCGTCAAATACGAGGAATACAAGGCGGCGCTGAACCAGACCGTGAACGATTCCCAGATCCCGATGACGCAGGAGATGCTCTGGAAACTCCTGGGTACCGAGGAGGGACTCAAATCCTTGGCTAGCTGGCTCACTGCCCAGGCGGCCACCGGGACCACCTACTGAGGAAACCCCTTCAATCGCTGGCTGCAGGATAACTGCCTGGCCTGGGCGGGAGTCATCCCCGTCCGGGCCGCAGCCATTGATAGGTAAAGAGCCGTTCTGGGCGGAATATTTGACCGCGGAGGACAGGATGACCCATCCCGCCATCGATCTGCGCGACGCCAGAATCCTGATCGTCGACGACGTGCCGGCCAACATCGCCGTGCTGCGCGACGCCCTGGAGGCCGAAGGCTATCGGATCGCCGTGGCCACCAGCGGTCAGGCCGCCCTGCGCCAGGCTGCCCGCTCGGCCCCCGACCTGATCCTGTTGGACGTGATGATGCCAGGCATGGACGGGTACGAGGTCTGCCGGCAACTCAAGGCCGAGGAGGCCACCCGCGAGGTCCCGGTCCTCTTCCTCACTGCCCACGCTGATACCGAGGCCGTGGTCAAGGGCTTCCAAGTGGGAGGGGTGGACTGCATCGCCAAGCCCTTCCACAAGGAGGAGGTGCTGGCGCGCCTCCGCACCCACCTGGAGCGGGCACGGCTCCTGGGGGAGGTGCAGCGCCAGAACCAGGCCCTGCAGGCCGAGATGGCCGAGCGCAGCCGGCGCCAGCGACACCAGGCCGCCCTGTACCAGGTACGAGAACAGGTGTGGGATATGCGGGGAGCCGACCACATCGAGCAAGTGGTGAAGGCCGTGGGCGAAAGCCTGCGGGAGCTGGGCGTGCCCTACCAATACTTTGGCGTCAATGTGATCGACCCGGCGACCCGTTCCAGCATCGCCCCCAAAACCATGGACCAGAACGGAAAATGGGCCCTGGACTTGGAATCTGAGCGCGAGGGGCATGGCCGCACCATCCTCGATTTCTGGGCCCGCGGCCAGGTGGCACACCGGCGCGACCTGCACGCCGAGGATCCCTTTGGCGAGCGCCAGCGCATCTTCCACGCCCGCGCGGTGGTGGACGTGCCCTTCTCCCACGGTACCCTGGCGGTCAGCAGCGCTGCGCCCAACGCCTTTTCCGACGGCGACATCGCCGTGCTGCAAGAGTTGGCCGGGGTATTGTCAGAGGGGTTCCGGCGCAGGGACGATTTGCATCAGCTGGAGCAGCGCCGCGCCGAACTGGAGAAAGAAGTGGAGGAGCGCAAGGAGGCCGAGCGCCAGTTGCGGGCGGCCAAGGAGGAGGCCGAGCAGGCCAACCGGGCCAAGAGCGTGTTCCTGGCCAATATGAGCCATGAGATCCGCACCCCGATGAACGCCATCCTCGGCTACGCCCAGATCCTCTCCGGCCAGGCCGGCCTGGACCCGCGCCAGCGGCGGGCCGTGGACACCATCGCCGCCAGCGGCGAGCACCTGATGGGGCTGATCAACGATATCCTCGACATCTCGAAGATCGAGGCGGGCCGCGAGGAGTTGCACCTCTCCGACTTCGACCTGGGCGAGATGGTGCGTGGGCTGGGGGCGATGTTCGAGGGGCGCTGCCGCCAGAAGGGATTGGAGTGGCGCCTGGAGTCCGAACTGCCCGAGGGGCCGGTGCAGGGCGACCAGAACAAGCTGCGGCAGGTGCTCATAAACCTGTTAGGCAACGCGGTGAAGTTCACCGACAGCGGCCAGATCCGCCTGCGGGTGGGCGCTGAGGGAGAGGATCAGTACCGCTTTGAGGTAAGCGATAGCGGGCCGGGCATCCCCGCCGGGCGCCAGCAGGCCATCTTCGAGCCCTTTGAGCAGGAGACCGAGGGCATTGCCAGGGGCGGCACCGGCCTGGGGCTGGCCATCTCCCGGCGTCACGTGGAGTTGATGGGGGGGGTTCTGGGGGTGGAATCGGAGCCGGGGAGGGGCGCGCGCTTCTTCTTTGCCCTGGCCCTGCCCTCCGGTGTCCTGGCGGCGCCGGAGGCAGAGGCGGCCTGGTCGCGGGCCCTGCGCCTGGCTCCCGGCTGCCAGGTGCGCGCCCTGATCGTCGATGACGTGGCCGCCAACCGCGACATCCTTGGGCAGCTCCTGGAGCGGATCGGGGTCGAGGTGGAACTGGCCACCAGCGGTCCCGAAGCCCTGGAGCGGGCCCGGGCGCGGCGGCCGGACATCGTCTTCATGGACATACGCATGCCCGGCATGGACGGGGCCGAGGCGCGGCGGCGGTTGGTGGCCGAACACGGGGCGATGAAGGTGCTGGCGGTGACGGCCTCGGTCTTCAGGCACCAGCAGCAGGCGTACCTCGACGAGGGATTCGACGCCTTCATCGACAAGCCCCTGCGGGCCGAGCAGATCATCCAGTGTCTGGCCCAGCAGTTGGGGGTGGCCTTTGAGGTGGCCGAGCGAGAATCCCCCGCAAGCCCGGCGGGTGCCAAGGGCTGGGAGGGGCTGTGCCTGCCTGCGGCCCTGGCCGACCAGCTCCAGGCAGCACTGCACATCCACAGCATCTCGGCGCTGCACCGGGGTTTTGCGGCCCTGGCCGCCCTGGGCGGGCCGGCCCAGTCCCTGGCCACCCGGCTGCGGGAGCTGTGCGCCCAGTTCGACCTCGAAGGGGTGGCGGCGGTGCTGGCGGGAGTGCCGGTGGCCCCGGCGGACGAAGCCGCGCCCGCGGTCGGAGCCCGATGATCGAGGTCCCGGCGGGATTGCTGGTCGAGGGGGACCTCGACGGCCGGCGCGGCCCCATCGACACCGCGCAGAGCGTGCGAATCACCGGGTCGGTGCGCGCCGCCCTGGTGGTGCTGGCCGGCGGCGACGTCGAAGTAGAGGGCCAGGTGGAGGAAGGGGCCCGCATCGAGGCCGGGGGCCAGGTGGCAGTGCGCGGCGCCATCCTGGGCCGCCACACCCAGGTGGTGGCCTACCGCGGGGTGCGGGCCGGCCGCATCGAGGCGGCCGAGGTAGTGGCCAGGGGCGACGTGCTGGTGGTGGGCCCGGTGCTGCACGCCCGGGTCCGGGCCAGCGGCGGCCTGGTGCTGGAGGGGGGGGATCTGCTGGGCGGAGAGGCCCGGGCCGTCACCCGCATCACCGTGGGCGGGGCCATCGGCGCGCCCTCGGGCGAGCCCACGGTGGCCGAGATCGTCGCCGACCCCGAAGCCGAAGCCCGCCTGGGCAGGGTGGAGGAGGGGTTGCAGGTGTGTGAGCGGGACATCGGCCGTATCCTGCGGGCCCTGGGGGTGGGGGCCCTCGCCCCGGTCGAGATCCAGGCCGCAGTGGGCCGCATGAGCGCCGCCAAGCGCAAATTCGCCATCGAGATCCTCAAGCAGTTGCAGCAACTGGTGCAGTTGCGCCAGCAGCTCCAGGCCAAGAAGCAGCTTCACCAGCAGCGCCTGGACCAGACCCTGGCCCAGGCGCGGATCTCGGCGGCCAGGGCCTTCAGGGGGACCTCGGTGCGCCTGGGCGGGCGTGGTCTGGACCTGGGCGACGCCCTCGAAACTCCGGTTTTCCATCTGACGGAGGAGGGAGTGCGATGGTGAGCGCCGGCGGCTCGGGGCGGTCCCCCGGGGCCTGGGACTTCAGCCGCCAGATCCTTGGGCAGGCCTGGGCGTACCGGGGGCGGACCCTGCTCTGCGGCCTGACCGTGGGGGTGCGGGTGGCCTTTGTGCTGGTCCTGCCCCTCTTCTACCGCGAGATCTTCGACGGGGTCCTGGACCAGGGCGACGGCCGGCTCCTGGTCCTGCTGCTGGGGTGGATGGCCCTGGCCTTTGGCCTGGCCGTGGTCGCCGACCTGGCCCAGGCGTACCTGGCCGCCCGCCTGGCGGGGCGGATCATGACCGACCTGCGCCGCCGCATGCACCGCCACCTGCTGCGGCTCTCCGAGGGCTTCTACGGCCGCACCCAGTTGGGCGAGATCATGTCGCGCTTCACCAACGATTTGTTCTCGGTGGACTGGGCCGTGGGCTTCAGCCTCTTGCAGATCCTCTCCGCCGGGCTGATGGTGATCGCCAGCACCGCCCTGCTCTTCTGGCTCGACTGGCGCCTGGCCCTGCCCACCCTGGCGCTGCTGCCCCTGACCTTCCTAGGACCCAGGATCTTCAGCCAGCGGGTGCTGCGGGCCAACAGCCGGCGCAAGCAGGAGGAGGCCGAGCTGGCCCGGGTGCTGCAGGAGGACCTGGCCGGTCACCGGGTCATCCAGGCGTACGGGTTGCACCAGCGTTTCCAGCAGCGCTTCGACGAGCGCCTGACCCGCCTGGCCCACAGCGGCATCCGCGCCAACCTCGAAGCGGCCCTCCTCACCAAGACCTCCGACGTGGGGGTCATCGTCGTCCAGCTCCTCATCGTCGCCGCCGGCGCGGCCCTGGCCCTGGAGGGCTACCTCTCGGGGGGGGACCTGGTCGCCTTTCTGACGGTGCTTTTCTCGCTGGGCGGGGCGATCAAGGCCCTCACCCAGTACGTGCCTGACCTGTTGGACGGGGCCGTGGGCCTGCAGCGGGTCAACGCCCTGCTGGCCGAGGAGGCGACCGAAGGGGAGGGCGGGGAGGGCGGCCTGCCCAGCTTTGCCCAGGAGATCCGCTTCGAGGGGGTGGGGTTCAGCTACCAGGGCGGCGAGCGCATCCTCGACAAGGTGAGCCTGGCCATCGGGCGGGGGCAGTCGGTGGCCTTCGTGGGCCGCAGCGGCTCGGGCAAGAGCACCCTGCTGAATCTCTTGACCCGCTTCTACGATCCCTCGCAGGGGCGCATCGCCATCGACGGCCTCGATCTGGCCCTGGTGCCCCGCCAGGTATTGCGGGCCCAGATGGGGGTGGTCTTCCAGCACGCCCACCTCTTCGACGCCACCATCCGCGAGAACATCCGCCTGGGCCGGCTCGACGCCACCGACGAAGAGGTGGAGGCCGCGGCCAGGGCGGCGGAACTGGATGAGTTCATCCGCGGCCTGCCCAAAGGGTACGACACCCTGGTGGGCGAGGGGGGCGGCCGGCTCTCGGGCGGCCAGCGCCAGCGCCTGGCCCTGGCCCGGGCCATCCTGCGCGATCCGGCCATCCTCATCCTCGACGAGGCCACCTCGGCCCTGGACGCCCGCACCGAGGCGGCGGTCAACCAGACCCTGGAGCGGCTGGCCTCTGCCCGCACCCTGGTCTCGGTGACCCACCGGCTCAACGCCGCGGCCGGCATGGACTGCATCTATGTGCTGGACCAGGGCCGCCTGGTGGAGCAGGGCCGGCACAAGGAATTGCTCAACCTCAAGGGGCTCTATTACCAGATGTGGCAGGAGTACAGCCTGGAGCTGACCGGCAACGCCCTCTTGGGGGAACAGCGGGCCGAGCGGCCGGCCGCCCCGCTGGCGGGGGGAGGGGAGCCGGAGGAGGACGCGGAACTGGCCGAGCTGGAGCGCCGCCTGGAGATGGGGCCCGACGAGCTGAGCCAGTTGATCCAGAAATTGGAGGCCGAGGAAGCTCCCCCCGAGGCCCAGGACCTGCGCCAGATCAACCAGCGCTGGGCCCAGTTGGTGGGCACCGACCGCCTCAGCGGCCTGCCCAACAAGCTGGCCTTCATCGAGGCCCTGGTGCCCGCCGAGATCCAGCAGGCCCAGAAGCAGGGCGATCCAGTGGGCTTTGTGCTGCTCTCGGCCGACAACCTGGGGGCCATCAACGAGACCCACGGCCGCAACGCCGGCGACCAGGTGATCCGCGAACTGGCCACCTTCCTCAAGTCGGTCACCCGGGGCGAGGAAACCCTGGCCCATCTGGACGGGACCAACTTCGCCCTGCTGCTCTACCCGGCGGCCACTGCCCAGGTGGAGGAGCGGGCCCAGTTGCTGCGCTCCCAGGTGGCCGGCCATCCCATCCTTTGCGCCGAGGCCCAGATCCGCCTGACCATCAGCGCCGGGGTGGTCGCCATCGACAGCGCCGCCATCGCCGACCCCAAGGCCGCCGCGGTCGCGGCCTTCGAGCGCCTGAACGGGGCGCTCTACCGGGCCAAGAAGGCCGGGGGCAACCGCGTGGAAACCGCAGTGGAGACGAGCCCATGAACGAGCCTATTCCCGTGGTCGATCTGGCCGGCGCCCGCATCCTGGCCGTCGACGATGTGCCCGCCAACCTGGACGTGCTCTTCCAGACCCTGGAGGTCCTCGCCTGCGAGGTGCTGGTGGCCCGCGACGGCGAGTCGGCCCTGCAACTGGCTGCCCGCACCCATCCCGACCTGATCTTGCTGGATGTGATGATGCCGGGCATCGACGGGTACGAGACCTGCCGGCGGCTCAAGGCCGACCCGGCCCTGCGCCAGATCCCGGTGCTCTTCCTGACGGCCAGGGAGGATGTGGAGGGGGTGGTGGAGGGTTTTGCCGCCGGGGGGTTGGACTACATCCTCAAGCCCTTCCGCGGCCAGGAGGTGATCGCCCGCATCCGCACCCACCTGGAGAGGGCCCGCTTTGCCCAGCAGCTTGCCGAGATCAACGCCCACCTCGAGGAGTTGGTCGCCGCCCGCACCCGCCAGCTCGAGATGAAGGTGCGCCAGTTGCAGGGCCGCGACCGCATCGCCCGCCACCTGCTGGCGGTCCACCCGTTGGAGGAGTCACTGCAACTGGTGCTCGACGTGGCCGCCGACCTGGTGGTGGTGGACCGGGCCGCCCTCTATGTGTTTCAGGGCGGGCAGCTGGTGCCGGCCGCGGCTCAGGACCAGGAGGGGGCCCTGCCTCCCGAGCGGCTGGCTGCCCTGGCGCGGCCCAGGCTGGAGGGCGGGGGACTGGTCTGGGAGGGGGGGGCCGGGGCGCTGGCCCTGGTGGCCATCCGCCAGGAACAGGAACTGCTCGGGGCCCTGAGCGTGGACCGCGCCGCCCCGCTGAACCCCGAGGAGGAGCACCTGCTCGACAGCCTGGCCCTGGAGGCGGCGGTGGTGATCAACGACGCCCGCCTCCGCAGCGACGCGGCCACCTGGCAGGGCTGCCTCGACGAGCTGCTCTCTCTCGACGAGCGGATCGAGGGCAGCGAGGTGCTCAAGCGGCTGGGGGAGTGAGCCCTATCTCCTGACCACCAGCTTGGGCTGGCCCAGGCTGCCCCGGTACACCTGTACCCGGAAGCTGTCCTCGGTGTAGGAACCAAAGAGCCCCAGGCCGCCCTCGACGTGGAAGAGGGGCCCCTTGTCCCCGTCGTCGCCGGACAGGCCGTTGAAGGCGGTGGTGAAGTAGTCGAAGTAGTTCTGGTCCGCCGCGTGTAAGACCACCTGGTATTCCCCCTCAAAGCGCAGGCCCAGCCACCAGTAGTCCCCCCGCAGCGTATCGGCCGGGATCCAGTAGTCCACCACGTTGTTCTCGTTCAGGATCTGGCGCCGCTCGCGCCACTTCTTGCCCTCGGACCAATCCTTGCCCTCGATCTCATCCCAATCCTCCTGCTGGCGATCGCGCAGCCAGCGCATGGTGTCGCCCTCGGCCCGCACCAGCGAGATGTTCTCGGAAAAATATTTGCGCAAGGACTCGATCTGCTGGTCCAACGCGGCCAGGGAATCGGCACTGGCCTGGCCCTGGAGGCGCTGGCGGAGGGCGATCAGGGTGTCCAGGTCGCCGGTGAGTGGGTCGGCGGTGACGGGCAGGTTGCGGACCTCAAGAGCCTCGATCCGCACCACGTATCCGGCGGTGTTGGCCGGTTTGGTCCAGCGGAACTCCCCCGGATGGGTCAGGTCGCCGAAGAGGTCGCCGAAAAGCTGGAAGTAGACCAGGCTGTCGGCCGAGATCTCGGTAATCCGCACTGGGTCGGGCACGGTGGTCGAAGCCTGGAGCTGGTGCTGCTGGTAGCGCACCTGGAGCTGGTAGGTGCGGCCCGACTCGATGGCTAGCTGGGCAGCGGGCAGGGCGTAGGCACCCGGCTCGGCCGGATCTTCGGACAGGAGATAGCGCTGGCCGTTGCTAGTCACTTCGACCTGGGCCCCGCTGAGAGGGGCCTCCCGGCCGTCGTAGAACTGTTCGGGGGGCAGGGTCTGGCGCAGCACCACCCGCGGGTCCTCACCCGGGGTGAGGTAGGCTTGGACCAGCAGGGCTGGAGGCGGGCTTTCGACCTCGGTGGGATTGCTGCAACTGAGGGTCAGCAGGGCCAGGAAGAGCAGGAAGGGGATCATCGTGTTCTCCTCCTAGAAATGGAAGTCAATGCCAAAGCTGGGCAAGAGGGGCAGCATGGGGATCTCCCGGCGTTTGCCGGGCAGCCGCTGCTCTGGTTTGCCGTCGCTCCAGAAGTAGTTGAAGATGTTCTTGCGATTGGTCAGGTTGACCACCTGGAAGAAGAACTTCATGTCCCACGAGCTAAAGTTGAACTGCCGTTCCACGCCCATGTCGAGGCGCTGGTAGGAGGACAGGCGCACCCCGTTGAGTTTCCCCTTTTCCTGCACCGGGAAGCGGGTGCCCGAAGGCAGGAGCAGTTCGCCGCGGCCCAGGATCTGGGTATAGGGCTGCCCGGAGGCGTAGGCCAGGGCGGTATTGAGGGTCCACTTCTTGCGAAAACGCCAGGAATGGATCAGGTCCATGGAGAAGCGCCGGTCGAACTTGGACTTGTAGGGCTGTTCCCGGCCTTGCGCGTCCTGGTTGAGGCCGTCGATGGTGCGCTCGCTCAGGCCGGTGGAGAAGGAGAGCCAGCCGGTGTGTTTGCCCTCGCTTCTCTTGAAGAGCACGTCGAAGCCGTAGGCCCGGCCCTCGCCCCGGCGCAGGATGTCGGCGATCTCGACGGAGTTCTGCTCGTCGTAGTTGATCTCGTACAGGCCGCCATAGTCCTTGTAATAGGCCTCGGCGTCTACCAGGATGCCCAGCCAGCGGGTCTCGGCCCCGACGATGTAGTGCAGGGCCTCGCTGGGCTCGGCGGTGGAGTCGGCCAGGGTCCAGACGTTGGACAAGATCGAGATGCCCTGGAATTCGCGGGCCAGGCGGAAGAGGTACTGGTGGTAGCGGCCGGCGGCGCTCTTGAGGTAGGTGTCCACCCCGAGCTGGTAGCGCAGGGCCAGGCGCGGGGCCACCCCCGAGTACTTGCCGTTGGTGAAATAGCTAACGCGCAGGCCCGGCTGCAGGGTGAGGCGGGGGGTGGAGGTCCAGTTGTCCTGCAAATAAAAGGCGTGGTGGAAGCCCTCGGTGTCCACGTTCACCCAGTTCTGGTCGGCCTCGCCGAAACGGTATTCCATGGACATGCGCTTGATCAGGAAGCCGGCCTCCACCGCGTGGCCGCTGGCGGGGAAGTAGTTGAGGTCGCCTTTGAGCGACAGGTCGGTGAGGCGGTTGAACTCCCTGAGTTCGACGTCTTCGGAATTGAAGCGGGTGCTGCCCTCAAAGCGGCTGCCGGTGAACATGAAGTTGCCGAAGAGCCCGCTGCCAAAGACGTGGGTCCACTTGGAGCTGATGGTGCGGTTGCCCCATTCCAGGTCGATGTCGAACTCGTCGAAGCGGTATTCCAGGGCGTCCTGCCCGGTGTATCCGGCCAGGGTGAGCTGGTCGGCGTGGGAGAAGACCTGGTGGGTCTTGCCCTGCAGGTCGTAGAAGTTGTAGGCGAACTTCTTGGCGTCGAGGGCGTCCTTGGCCAGGCCGATCACCGGGTCGAGGTGGGTGCGCCGGCCCGAAAGCAGCCACGAGCCCTTGCCGGCCGGGCCCTGGAGGGTGAGGCGGGAACTGAGCAGACTGAGCCCGCCCTGGGCCTCGAATTCCTCCTTGTTGCCCTCGTCGGTGATGACGTTGAGCACCGCGGAGAGCCGGTCTCCGTACTTGGCCGGGTAGCCGCCGCGCAAAAGTTCGGTGCTCTTGGCCGCGTCGGCGGGGAAGGTGCTGAAGAGCCCAAAGAGGTGGGAGGCGTTGTACACGTCGGTGCCGTCGAGCAGGACCAGGTTCTGGTCCGGGGTGCCGCCGCGCACGTACAGGCCCACGGAGAAATCGGAGAGGGCGCTGACCCCGGGGAGGGTCTGGATGGTGCGGATGGGGTCGGCCTCGATGGCGGCCGGGGCGGTCTTGAGTTCCTTGACCTGCAAGGTGGTGCGGCCGGGGCTGATGTCAAAGCTCTCCACCTCCTCGCGCCTCGCCTCGACGGTGGTGGTCTCCAGTTGGATGGATTCCTCCTGGAGATTGATGTTGACCACCTGATCCTTGTCGCCCACCAGGAACTGCTTCTCGAAGCTGCGGTACCCCACCAGCGAGGCCACCAGGGTATGGGAACCGGCTGGCAGCTTGGCCAGGGCGTAGTACCCGCTCTCGTTGGTGGTGGTGCCCCGGTTCTCGCCCTTGAGGTAGACGTTGACGAAGGGCAGGCTCTCACCGCTGGCCTGGTCGCGCACGAAACCGCTCAGGTCGGCGGCCAGGGCGGCGGCGGGCAGGAAGAGCAGGACCAGGGCGACAATGGAGTTTCTCATCTGGATCACTCCTGATGGCTAGTTCGCTCCCGTGGACCCGAAACCCCCGGCCCCGCGCTCCGAGTCGGCCAGGGAGTCGCTTTCGACCAGGACGGCTCTGGCCACCGGGGCGAAGACCAGTTGGGCGATGCGCTCGCCCGGTTCGATGCGCTGGGCCTCGCGGGAGAGGTTGATCAGGATCACCCCCACCTCGCCGCGGTAGTCGGCGTCGATGGTGCCCGGTGCGTTGAGCA
>Ga0194132_10006907_pt1 | contig 17253 bp, 13 predicted proteins | sample TA2KigOf80mmetaG_FD_148612 | JGI IMG/M metagenome (GOLD analysis project Ga0194132, IMG submission 148612) | Freshwater microbial communities from Lake Tanganyika, Tanzania - TA2015054 Kigoma Offshore 80m | ecosystem: Environmental > Aquatic > Freshwater > Lake | place: Tanzania: Lake...
CCCGCTGGCACGCGGGTCGCCACGCGCGTCGTCGTCCCGGCGCTCGGCATCGACCTGCCGGTCATCAAGCCGCCCGGCGGCCCGAACACCTACCCCGTCTGCAACGTCGCGATGTACATCCAGAGCCTCTCGCAGCCGGGCCAGAAGGGCGCCACCTATCTCTACGCCCACGCCCGAGCGGGCATGTTCCTCCCGATCCTAGAGGCAAGCCGGGTCAGCAACGGCCGCGCCATGATCGGGATGCTGGTGCAGGTCTACACCAGCGACAACATGCAGTACCTGTACGAGATCTACCAGGTCCGCCGGCACCAGCTGTCGCTCAACGATGCGATCTCCGCCAAGAGCGAGACGCTCTGGCTCCAGACCTCGGAGGGTCCGCGCGGGACTCCCGGCAAGACCCAGGTCGTGGCACGCCCGATCAGCAGCGGCCCGGCCGACCCGAACGAGGCTCGCCCGACCGCGAATCCCGTCGTCTGCGGCTGAGCTGCCGCTGGGCAGGGGTCAGATCCAGCCGATCCGGCGCAGGAAGATCGCCGCCAGTGCGGCGGCGACGAACGTGAGGGCCGTCACGATCCAGAACCCGCCGCCCTCGCCCCCGCCGATGGCTGCCGCCGCCTCGCTCATGCCGAAGATTCCGGCGACCGCGCCCACGCCGGCGAGGATGACCGTCACGCCCGTGAGCCGCTTCATGATCAACGAGAGGTTGTTGTTGACCGTGGTCAGGTAGACCTCCAGCGTGCTCGACACCAGCTCGCGGTGCGTGTCGAGTTCATCGGTCAGCCGGATCAGGTGGTCGTACACATCGCGGAAGTAGATGATCTCCTCGTCGTCGATGAGTGCGAGATCGCGGTTCGTCAGCTGGTTGAAGATCTCGCGCACCGGGCTGATCGCCCGGCGAAGGGCCAACAGGTCGCGCTTGAGGCCGAACAGTCGCGCGAGGGCGCTCCGGCTTGCCTCCGTGATCACATCGTCCTCGAGCGCGTCGATCTCGTCGCCGATGCGATCCATCGTGGGGAAATACGCGTCCACGATGCCGTCCACGAGCGCCCAGAGCAGGTGATCGGGGCCGCGGGCCATCGGGCCCACCAGGCCTTCGCGCAGGTGGTGGACCGACCGCGGCTCCCAGCCCTCGCGATGCACGGACAGAAGAAAGCGCTTCGCGAGGACGAAGTCCACCTCGACCGTATTCAGGCTCTCGCCGTCCGGAACCGCGAACATGACCACGTGGACCAGGTTGTCGGTGACCTCGATCTTTGCGCGCTGATTGCCCTCGCTGATGTCCTCGACGATCAGCGGGTGGAGGCCCAGCAGCTGCGCGATCTCGGCGACGCCGTCGGCGCCGGACGACACCACGTCCACCCATGCCCATGTGTCCGGAGCGTCGAGGGCCGCGCGCAGGTGATCGATGTCGTTCGACTCGCGCAGGCCATCGGGCGTGCGAAGGGCGATGCGGGTCCCGCCGCTCGCCTGCGACGTGGCCGGATGGGCATCGCGGCGCTCGGCGGGCGCCCGCTGCGGGCCGTGGCCCGGATCAGGGCGCAACGGTGCCTTCTGATTCGTCGGCATCGGCCCGCCGACCGGCGGCGAGATGCGGACCGACCGGAGCCGAGACCTGGGAGAGCGGGGCGTTCGGCCCTGCCGGGGCAACGGGCGTGACGGGCCGCCGGGCGGCGCGACCGCCGAGCGCGAGGCCCGGCGGCACGGCGATCACCATCAAGCCGGCCGCGACGACGAACAGGCCCGAAATGATTCGGCCGGCTTCGCCGGCGGCCCAGTTCTCCAGCGCGTCCACCACCTGGCCGTCGCGGAGCGGCCGGTCGCGAAGGTACTCCGGGATGAACTGCTTGTAGGCGTCGGGGGTCTCGTAGACCATCGCCGATCGCTGCTCGATGACCGTGGAGCCGTACGCCACCAGGATCGCGAGGCCAACGGCCATGCCGATCATCCGCGCGACGGTCACAGTGGCTGAGGCCATGCCGAAGTGACGCCGTCCCACCGCCTCGACGGCCGCCGTGGAGCGAGGCGTGACGGTCAGCCCGAAGCCGAGGCCGAAGGCCGCCATCGCGAGGGCGATCTCGGTGATCGGCACGGCGGGCGACCAGCTGCTCATCCGCCAGAGCGCGACGATCCCGAGCCCGAGTCCGACCATCGTGACGCCGCGCATTGAGATCACGCGGACCGCGAAGCCCGACGCGAGGGCGCCCACGGCCGTTGCGCCCGCCAGCGCGCCCAGTGCGAGCCGCTGGAGGTCCGGGCCCCCGTAGAGCACACGATCGACGAAGACCGCCCCGCCCACGATCGCGGTCGCAAGCGCGTACCCGGTGAGCGCCGAGACGAGCGCCGCCGAACTGAACACGCCCGAGCGGAACAGCCGCGGGTCCAGGAACGGGTCCTCGCGACGGGTCCCGGAAAGGATCGCGAGCGCGACGGCCAGCGCCGCCAGCAGCAGGAGCGGCACGGGCGGGTAGCTCGGGTCCAGGAACCGCCCGCCGAGGTCACCGTCAATCAAAGTCAGGCCGGCCAGCAGCGCGGCGAGGCCCACGCTGAACGCCGCGGCGCCCAGCAGGTCCACCCGGCCCGGGCGTCGCGGCGTCTCCCAATCCGAACTCGCGGCCCAGGCGAGGGCGGTGGCCGCGATGCCGATGGGGACGTTGATGTAGAAGACCCAGCGCCACGGGTCGCCGAACCAATCGCTGACCCAGGTGCCACCGAAGCCGGCGCGGGCGATCGCTGCGTCCGGGCTGAGCGATTCGAGGATCGCAGCACCGACGAACGGGCCGGCGGCCATGCCGAGGAACGTGAGCGCCCCGATGATTCCGAGTGCGCGGGCGCGGCTGTGGCCCTCGTACAGGTGCGACGCCGCCGCGGTGCCCACCGGGACGAGGATGCCGCCGCCCAGGGCCTGGACCAGGCGGGCGACGATCAATTCGTCGAGGGACTGGGACCGGCCGGCCAGAAATGAGCCCACCGTGAACATCACGAGGCCCAGCAGGAACATCCGGCGCACGCCCCACAGGTCGGCCAGGCGGCCGGCGGTGGGCATGGCGATGACGTAGACGAACAGGTAGCCGTTGACGATCCAGGACGCATGCCGCAACTGCGTCCAGTCGGCGAGGCTGGCGAGGATCGACGGCAGCGCGACCGCCGTGATCATCAGCTCCAGGCCTGCCAGGAAGACACCCGCGCTGAGCACCGCGAGCATCACGAACGAGGAGCGGCGATCCACCGTCGGAGTGTACGCGCGGGGCCTGCCGGGCCCCGCCGGCCGCGACGCGGAGCTCCGCGCGGCGAGCCGGCCGCGCGCGGCGGACGCGGCGTCAGACCCGCGGGGAATCGGGGTCGCGGCCCGAGTGTCGGGAACGGCGACCCGGTGCGGACCGGGGCCGCGGGGTGCCCCCGCGAACCCCGTCCCTTCGGCTGCTAGTGCAACCCGTAGGTCGAAAGCTTCGTCGTCTCCTTCGTGATCACGTCGACCAGGGCCGGTTGGCCATCGCGGACGGACTGGAGCCCACGCTGGAATGCCGCCCGGAGCTCGGAGGGCTGCTCGACGCGCTCCGACCACCACCCGAGCGACTTCGCGAGGGCCGCGTAATCGCCGCCCTGCTGGATCGCCTTGTAGCGCTCGTTCGCGATCGGGAAGTTGGGCGGATAGCCGCTGAAGATCGAGTCGTGCTTGATGACGGTCAGGATCGGGATGTTCTCCCGCGACGCGGTCTCGAGGTCCATGCCGGTCATGCCGATCGCGCCGTCGCCCATCACGTTGACGACGGTCCGGTCCGGGTTGGCGAGCTTCGCGCCCATGCCGAGGCCCAGCGAGAACCCGAGCTGGGTGGAGTGGCCCCAGCCGAGGTACGACCGCGGCGTGGTGGACTGGTAGAAGACGCTCTGGATGTCGCGCGATGCCCCGGACTCGTGCGAGAGCATCGTGGTGTCCGGGTCCAGCACGTTCCACAGCTCGCGGAACATCCGGTAGCCGTTGATCGGCGCCGAGTCGTCCGCGAACAGCGGCTCGTACTCGGCCAGCCACTCGGCGCGGACCTGCGCGATCTTCGCCGCGACCTCGCGCCGCCGCGCCCGCTCCGTCTCGCCGACGCGGCCGCGCAGCTCATCCGCCAGCTGGCGCAGGAAGAGCTTTGCGTCGGCGGCGATCGGGACATCGGTCGCGTAGCGCTTGTTGAGGTCTCGGGCGTCGTTGGTGGCGTGGATGAGGACCTTGCCCGGCGGGATCGGCGGGGCGAACGTCGATTGGCTCAGGGAGGACCCCACCGCCAGCACGCAGTCCGAGGCCTCCAGCGCCCACACGGCCATCGCCGTCTTAGCGTGCGCGCCCGTGCCCACCGACAGCTCGTGGGTTTCGTTGAAGGCGCTCTTGCCCTGGAGCGTGTTCATGACCGGGGCGCCGAGCAGTTCCGCGACCTCGCGCAGCTCGTCCCAGGCCTCGGCGTAGAGCACGCCGTTGCCGGCCCAGATCATCGGCAACTTCGCGCGCAGCAGCAGGTCCGCCGCCTCGCGCACGGCCCCGAAGTCCGCGGCGGAGCGGACCCACGGCACCGGCCGGTAGTCGAGCGGGCCCGACAGGCGATCGCTGGCGGCCTGATCGGGGATGTCCACCATCGCGGGCAGCGGCCGCCCGGAGCGCAGCGCCTGGTAGGCCTGGCGAAGGCGGTATGGGATCTCGTCCGCGGTCAGCGGCGTCGCGGCGTACTTGGTGACGTTGCGGTAGTGGTCCTTGTTGACGAAGGTCGGATGCTCGTGCATCCGGATCAGTTCCGGCAGGCCCGGCAGGTAGAGGATCGGCGTCGAGTCCGTGTAGGAGTGGACGACACCCGGGAACGCGTTCTCGGAGCCGGCCGATTCCTGGACCGCGAACACACCGATCTGGCGCGCGTTGGTGGAGCGCGAGACGCCGTCGGCCATGTTGCCGGCCACGCGCTCCTGGCGGGTCAGGATCAGCCGGATGCCGGCACGCGCGATCGCCTCGGCGATCGGCGAGGCGGGGAAGTAGAGGACCTGCCTGGTTCCCTCGCGCTTGAGCACCTCGGCGAGGGCATCGGCGCCGGTCATGGTTCCTGTGCCGGCGGACCGGGCCTGCACGTCGGCTACGGCGGTGCCGCCGTCCTTCCCGGCCGGCATCAGCGAGTCCCTCCGAGCGCGATGCGCTCGGTCGTCGCCGGGGCGTCCTGCCGGAAGCGGTAGACGGCCGTCTGCACGTCGTCGTGCCGGATCGGCTCCGAGTAGTGATACACCTCGACTCCTTCCGCAATGATCGTCCGTCGCCGGACGATGAACTCGATCCAATCGGGCGCGTTGTGGGCCGCGAAGGCAACGTCCAGCCGGTCCATGAACCGCTCCGCGGGAGCGTCCAGGTCCGGATAGAGGACGGGCCCAGTGTCGGACTGGTAGATCATGGCCCGTTCGTTGGCGTTCATGGTCTTGATCGGGAACTCGATCGTGACGGTGTACCGCCCGCGCCGGATACGGCTGTGGGCCATCAGCGGATCCCCGGAGAACGTCCCCTCCACGATCGCCCGGGCGTCCGCCAGCAGCTCCGCCTCCCGGGTGACCAGGTCCAGGGCCATGGCTGCAAACGTGCCGCGGATCGGCACGCGCAGCCGGTCGGGCTGCTGCTCGCCTGCCGCGCCACCGAAGCGCCCGGCCGTGTCGCCCGCCCGGGCGAAGGTCTTGAGGTGCATGAACGCGTCCTCGCCGTCGGCGTCCCGGCCGAGGATCGGCATGAAGTCCGCGTTCGGCAACAGGAACAGGTCCGCGGCTGCGCCCACCTGCTCCGTCTTGCAGGACGCGCCCAGTACGAACCACTGCGTCCGCCCCGTCTCGGCGTCGGTCACGGTGCAGCGCGACTCCAGCACGATCCGCGAGTTGTTCATCGGGTACGGCGGGCGGTGGCTGAGCGTGCGTGGCGGCAGTTCGTCCAGGTCGATCCGCCACAGGACCGAAGAGCGCGGGAGATCGAGGACCTGCATGATCACCTCAGCGACGGCGCGCGGCAAGCGCCCGGGTGGGGGAACAAGGTAGGGCACCCCGAGCGGGCGCTGCTGCGCCGCCGCGCACGCAGGAGGGAGCGGTGGCGACCATGCGGGAACCGATCCGGCCGGCCAGGCGGGCCACCGAGCTGCACAAGCGTGCCGTGGTGATCGACGCCCTCGACGTGAGCGTGATGAACCGCGTCCACCTGGAGCACATGCACCAGGGCGGCGTGACGGCGGCGAACTACACGATCACCCTCGGCGACGGCCTCGATTTCCGCGAGACGGTCCACGCGATCCTCGCGATGGACACCGTGCTGGAGGTGAACGCCGACATCGCGCGGCCCGTGCGCTCCGTCGCGGAGATCGCGGCCGCCAAGTCCGAGAACCGCGTCGGCATCGTCTACGGCTTCCAGAACGCGACCCCGTTCGAGCGCGACGAGCGGCTGGTCCGGGTGTTCCACGCCCTGGGGGTGCGGATCGTCCAGCTCGCGTACATGACCGGCAACCTTCTCGCAGACGGCTGCCTGGAGCCGCGGAACGGCGGCCTGTCGTTGTTCGGGCGGGCGGTCATTCGCGAACTGAACCGGCACGGCATGCTGATCGACCTCTCGCATGTCGGCGATCGCTCCACGCTGGAGGCGATCGACGCGTCGGCGGCGCCGGTGGCGTTCACCCACGCCAACATCCGGGCCCTCGCCGACTCGCCGCGCAACAAGACCGACGAAGCACTCCGGGCCCTGGCGGCGCGCGGCGGCGTGGTGGGCTTCACGTCGCTGCCCGGCTTCACGGCGTCCGATCCGCGCGAGGCGACGCTGGAGCGCTACCTCGATCACATCGACTACGCGGTGCAGTTGATCGGCGTGGAGCACGTCGGGCTGGGCCTGGACTTCGTGGAGGGCCATGTCGAGGGGACGCTGCAGCCCACCGCTCCCCGCTGGGGTGGTGCGAACGTCCCCGATGGCACGGCCGGCCTCGTGGCGATGCTGCCGACGGTGCCGCCCGAGAAGATCCGGGAGCTCGTCTACCGGCCGTACGCGGACGGGATCCAGTCGTCCGACCAGCTGCCAAACATCACCGACGGGCTGCTCCGGCGCGGCTATTCCGACATGGACGTCCTGGCGATCCTGGGCGGCAATTGGCTGCGCCTGTTCGAGCAGGTCTGGGTGGCGTAGGCGAGCAGGTCGACGACGAAGCCGGGGTAGGCCCCGGTCCCCAGGCATCCGTCGGCACGCGACATTCCGCCCGCGTGTCCGGCTTCCGCAGGCATTCGCCGCGGCGGCCGCGGCGCTCCGGCGCCGGGAGGTCGCCGATCGCCCCATCCGAAACGGCGGCCGGGTTCGAATTTCCGGTGACAACCACTCGGAGGACGCGCCGTGACCACCCATCGCCTGACCGCCCGCCAGTTCGTACCGCGCCCGCTGCCGGAGGTCTTCGCGTTCTTTCAGCGCCCCGAGAACCTCGCGCGCATCACCCCGGCATCCATGCGCCTGGAGTTCCTGTCCAACGACTTCCGGATGCGCGACGGGCTCGAGATCGCGTACCGGATGCGTCCACTGCTGGGCGTGCCCGTGACCTGGCGCACCCGCATCCAGTCGTACGACCCACCGCGCGCATTCCACGACAGCCAGGCGTCGGGGCCGTACCGCCGCTGGGAGCACACCCACCGCTTCGAATCGGACGTCGACGGAACCGGCACCTGGGTCATGGACGAGGTCACCTACCAGTTGCCGTTCGGGCCGCTGGGTGAACTCGCACATCGCCTCGTGGTGAAACGCCAGTTGCGGGGCATCTTCGAGCATCGAGCACGGGTCATCGCGGGTGCCCTTGCGCCGCGCGAGGCCAATCCCGCCCCGTTGCGGGTCGCCGTTGCGGGCGGAACCGGGTTCGTCGGCGGGGCGATCGCAGCGGAGCTGTTCCAGCGCGGCGAGGACGTCGTCGTCCTGAGCCATCGCGGCGAGGCTGCCCGCGGCGAACTGCCCGACGATGTGGCCATCCGCCGGGCGGACGTCCGCACCTCCGCGGGGCTGGAGGATGCGCTCCGCGACGTCGACGCCCTCGTCATTTCGCTGGCGTTCCCGAACCTGCCGATCGAAGCGCCCCGCCAGGGCGCGACCTTCGACGAGATCGACGCCGCGGGCACCCAGCGCCTGGTGGACGCCGCGATCCGGGCCGGTGTCCGGCGCCTGGTCTATCTCTCCGGCGCGGGCGCCGCGCCGGATGCGAAGCGCCACTGGTTCCGTGCCAAGGCGCGCGCGGAACAGAGCGTGCGCGAGAGCAGCATCCCCTACACGATCATCCGACCGACCTGGGTCTACGGGCCGCGCGACGTGGCGCTCAACCGGTTCGTCGGCTTCGCCCGGACGCTCGGCATGGTCCCGCTCACGAACCTCGGCCGCCAGCCGCTGGCGCCCGTGTTCGTCGGAGACGTCGCGGCGCTCGCGGCGGACGCGATCCGCGACGAGCGTGCCGCGGGCCAGGTGTTCGAGATCGGCGGGCCCGCGACCCTCTCCATGCGGGACGTCGTCTCGACGGCGCTCCGGGTCGCCGGGCTGCGCAGGCCCATCGTTCCGGGGCCCACGTTCCTCATCAAGCTGGCCGCGTGGCCGCTGTCGCTGCTGCCACGGCCGTTGATCACCCCGGCTGCGATTGACTTCATCAACCAGCCCGCCGTGGTGGACACGGCGCTGCTGCTGGCACGGATGCCACGCCGGTTGACGCCCCTCGCCGAGGGGTTGGCGACGTACCTTGCGCCGGGCTCTTCGCCGTGCTCCGTCTCGTTCGACGCGCCGCGCCCGCCGCGGATGCCGATCGCGATCGATGAGGCCGCGTGACGCGGGCCTGTCCGATCAGCCGCCGCGGGCGGTCTTGAGCTCTCGCTCCAGCCCGTCGACCAGGATCGGCAGGTCCGAGCCGACGTTCATGAACCGGAAGCCCATCTCGGCATAGCGCCGCGCGGCCTCGCCGGACCCGAGCACGATCCCGGCCGGCTTGCCCGCGGCGGTGGCGGCGTCGAGGATCCGCTTCACGGCAGCCTGGTGGATGGGACCCCGGTCGTTCCACTCGAGTCCCAGGCCGAGTGCCAGGTCGCCCGGGCCGATCAGCACGCAGTCCACGCCCGGCGTGGCGGCGATCGCCTCAGCGTTCTCGATCCCGGCCGCGGTCTCGATCATCACGACGCAGGCGACGTCCTCGACGACGCGTGGGTCGAGGCCACCGACGACCAGGGTGATGCGGTTCGGCCCGAACGAGCGCTCGCCGTGGGGCATGTAGCGACAGGCCGCGGCGGCCGCGGCGGCCTCCTCGGCGGTGTTGACCAGCGGCACGATGACGCCGGCCGCACCCGCATCGAGCGCCCGGCCGATCAGCGTCAGGTCGTTCGCGGCGACGCGGACCAGCGGCACCACCTTCGTGCCCAGGACCGTCCGGAACAGCCCGTGCAGATCGGCGTCCGTGACCAGGCCGTGCTGCTGGTCCCACAGGATCCAGTCCACGCTCGAGTGGGCGACGTACTCCGATGCCGCCGGGTTGGCGCTCGTGCACCACAGACCGAACGTGGCCTCGCCGGCCCTCCAGCGAGCCTTGAGCGGGTTGGACCAGGACATCGTGATCTCCTTCGCTAAGCGGGCCGGGCGGCCTCTCCGACCGCGAACCGGTCGGGTCGGAAACGGTCGATGGGATGCCGCGAGCGGCCGGTCGTCGCGAGGTCCGCGAGGATCCGGCCGATGACGGGCGCGAACTTGAACGCATGCCCCAGCCCCACCACGACCGAGACGGCCGCGTCGGGCAACCGGCCCAGCACGAAATCGTGGTCGGGGGTGAGAGCGTAGAGGCAGGTGCCGGACTCGACGAGCGACAGATCGACGGTCGGGAACCGCTCCCGGAGGTACGCGCTCAGGACACGTTCCTCGTCTCGGTCGAGGCTGCGGTCCACCGCGGTCGGATCCACCTCGCCCGCCGGATTGTCGTCGGCGATCTTGAGGCCCGGACCGTGGTCGGGGAAGCCGTACCAGAGCCGGTCGTAGTCGCACCAGACCGGCACCCGGTCGGGACCGACGGCAGCCGGGTCGCTCGGGCGGTATGTGTAGACGGTCTGCCGCGTGACGCGGACCTGAATTCCGGCGCCGGGCAGGAGGCGCGTTGTCCAGGCGCCCGCGGCAACGACGACGTGCTGCGCGCGAACGGCCCGGGTCCCGGTGCGGACGACCGGCCGGTCGCCGTCGAGGTCGATGCCGAGGACCGGCGCGCCGGCCAGGATCTCTGCGCCACGCGCAGCCGCGCCCCGCTGGAAGGCGGCCACGCAGGCGTCCGCGTCCAGCATGCCGCCCCGGGGCAGGAAGATGGCCTCGGAGCCGGCGGTGATGCGGAACGCAGGGAAGCGCACCTTCGCCTCGCGCTCGGTGAGCCGGAGGAGCTGCACGCCCTGCTGTTCGGCCAGTGGGATCTTGAGCGCGAGCTGGGGACCGCCGGGCCGCTCGAAGAACAGGGTGCCGCAGGGCCAGTACAGCGGCTGCCCGGATTCCGCTTCGAGCGCGGACCAGCCGGCCAGGGCCGGCGGCAGCAGCGCGATGTACTCCGGGGCGTGGTAGAGGAACCGCAGGGCCCGCGAGCGCCCGTGGGACGAGCCTTCCGCGTGGCCGAGCGCGAACTGCTCGATGCCGAGAGCTCGGACGCCATCCGAGGCCAGGGAGTGGAGCGCCGCCGAACCGAGCACGCCGAGACCGACCACGGCGACGTCGACGTCACGGACTGCGGTCACCGGCTCCCTCCCTCACGCCGTCGGATGATCGCCGATCCGGCGGGTGTTCGGTCGGTCGCTGCGACACAATCGCCCGGTGGCCATCCTGCTCGCCGACTTCGATCGCTGCCGGCCGACGGTTGCCGTCGCGCTCACCTTCGGGCCGGGCCGCTGGCGGCTGCTGCCGTACCGGGCCGAAGGGGTGGACGGCTTCCTACTGGGCGCCGCGGAGGAATCGGAGGCACCGGAGATCGCATATCCGGTTGGGCGAACCGGACGATTCCGGATCAGCCTCGGCATCTTCAACGGGTTCTGGCGACCGTACCGCGAACAGCGGCTGGAGGTCCGGCTCGGCGGCGAGGCCGACTGGACCACGCTGACCCTCGCGCCCCCGAGCGACCTCCCCTGGGGCATCCCGCTCGACGATGACCAGGCCGGGCCGCGGATCACCGAGGTCCCGTGGACGACGGCCGACCTGGCGGGCCGCGACATCCACCTGCGCCAGCCCCGGACGGTGCCCTGGGCGAGCCAGGTCCACGGCGCCGTCGGGGCCGAGGTCTACGTGGCCTACATCCGCCTCGATCCGGTCGAGGACGATGGCCGGGCGTCGACACCGGCAGCCGGTCGGGAACTCGAGCTGTTCGCCTACAACGACACGTGGGACTGCTTCTTCGAGCGGTCCGACCCGCTGTCCCTTGAGGATGGGCGGGCGTTCGTCCGCGCCTCGTTCGCGCCATACCGGGGGACCGACTTCACCCGGATGTACTGGGAGGTCGCACACGGCGAGGTCGCGCACTACCCGAGCGACATCGGCCGGTCATGGGCGGATTTCCCGAGCGACGCATTCCCGCGGATCGGCGATCGGGTCGTCGTCGAGACGTGGCGCAGCTGGCGCGCGGCCGGGTACGACCCGCTCGCGGAAGCCGTGGCGGCGGCCCGTGCGACCGGCGTGGAGCTCCATGCCACGTTCCGCCTCGGCTGGGGCGCGTTCTACTGGCCGCCGCCCTTCGACGCGTACAACACGGGCGGGCGCTGGGAACGACACCCCGAATGGCGCGTCCGCCGGCCCGACGGCACGCTGGACACGGCGCTCTCGTTCGCGCACCCGGAGGTCCGCGGGTTCGTCGTGGACCTGCTGCGCGAGGTCGCGAGCCGCTACGCGGTGGACGGCGTCGCGCTGCTCTTCAACCGCCAGCCGCCGTTCGTGGAGGAGGGCGACCGAGATTCGGTGACGCGCCTGCTCCGAGAGCTTCGCGCAGCACTGGGCTCCCTGCCGATCACGACCTGGGTCTTCGGGCGCGAGGCCGACAACCGCGCGACCGGCCTGGACGCGGCCATGTGGGTCCGCGAGGGCCTCGTGCAGACGCTCATCCCATACGCATCGACCCCGCGCGGCTTCAGCTGGGGCGACTCGTGGACGAGCGACGCGGAGCTGCGCCCGTGGCTGGACCTGACCCGCGGCACGGGCACGCTGCTGGCCCCCAACGTGATGCCCCGCGACCTGAGCGACCGGGACCATCGCCGCCAGGCACTGCGGCTGGCGCGAGCCGGCGTGGATGCCCTGGCGTTCTGGGACACCCACGGCCGGCGGTCGTTCGGGACGGGCGTGCTGGGCCGGCTGGGCCACGTCCGGGAGCTCGAGGCGTGGGCGGCCGCCGGAGAGCCGCCCGCCGAACGCCCCACGCGCCGGATCCTCGAGGTCGCCGGCTGGCGGTTCACGGGGCTGCCGGAGTAGGCGGCGGTCGGCGCGCGGCGGTCGGGACCCGGCCCCCTCGCTCGGCCCGCCACGGCCGATCGACCTCAGACGAACAGCGGCCCGAAGATCACGGCCACGATCGCCATCAGCTTGAGCAGGATGTTGATCGAGGGGCCGGACGTGTCCTTGAACGGGTCGCCGATCGTGTCACCCGTGATCGCCGCCGCGTGCGGCGCCGAGCCCTTGCCGCCGTGATGGCCGATCTCGATCCATTTCTTGGCGTTGTCCCACGCGCCCCCGGCATTGGCCATGAACAGCGCCAGCAGGAACCCGGTGGCGACCGAGCCCATCAGCAGCCCGCCCAGGGCTTCCGGTCCCAGCGTGGCAACCACCAGGATCGGCGCGAGCACCGCGATGGATGCGGGCGGGAACATGGCCCGCAGGGCGCCCTGGGTGCTGATATCCACCGCCCGCGCAGCGTCCGGCTCCACGCCCGGTCGGCCCTCCAGCAGGCCCGGGATCTCGTGGAACTGGCGGCGCACCTCGGCGATCATGTCCCCGGCTGCCGCGCCCACGGCATGCATGGTGAGTGCCGAGAACAGCATCGGCAGCATCCCGCCCAGGACCAGCCCGATCAGCACCCGTGCGTCGGTCAGGTTCAGCACGTCCACCTGGACGGCGGCAACGTACGCGGCGCCGAGTGCCAGCGCCGTCAGGACCGCGGACCCGATCGCGAACCCCTTGCCGGTGGCGGCCGTGGTGTTGCCCAGCGCGTCCAGGGCGTCGGTGCGGTGCCGGACCACCGGATCGAGGCCGCCCTGCTCCGCCAGCCCGCCCGCATTGTCGGCAACCGGACCGTAGGCGTCGGTTGCGAGCGTGATCCCCAGGGTGGACAGCATCCCCACCGCCGCCAGCGCCACCCCGTACAGGCCGGCCAGTTCGTTGGCCACCCAGATCCCGGCCGCGATCGCGATGGCCGGCACCACCACGCTCATGAAGCCCACCGCCACGCCCGCGATCACCACCGAGGCCGGACCGGTGACGGATTGCGACGCGATCCAGCGGGTGGGCCGGTACTGGTAGGACGTGAAGTACTCGGTGGCAAGGCCGATCACCTGGCCCACCACGAGGCCGGTGAGCACCACCCAGAACAGCTCGAACGGCAGTTCCAGCACCGCGATCAGCACCGCCGCCCCGCCCAGCGCGAAGAACGCGGCGGCGAAGATGCCCGCGCGCAGCGCCCACAGCAGGCGACCCATGGACGCCGTGGGTCCGGTCCGCACGAAGCTCGTGGCCACCACGGAGGCAACAATTCCGATCGCGGCGAGCCACAGCGGGAGCACGGCCAGGCTGGCATCGAAGTCGGGCGCCGGCAGGCCGAAGGCCGCCGCACCCGCAACGGCCAGGGCAAGCGACGCCACCAGGGCGCCCACGTAGGACTCGAACAGGTCCGCCCCCATCCCCGCCACGTCGCCCACGTTGTCGCCCACGTTGTCCGCGATCGTGGCCGGGTTGCGCGGGTCATCCTCGGGGATACCTGCCTCCACCTTGCCCACCAGATCGGCACCCACGTCTGCGGCCTTCGTGTAGATGCCGCCTCCAACGCGCGCGAACAGGGCCACCGACGACGCACCGAACGCAAAGCCCGCCAAGACGTTCGGGTCGCGGAACACGAACCACAGGCCGGCCACGCCCAGCAGCCCGATGCCGACCACGGCCAGCCCCATCACCGTGCCGGTGGAGAAGGCGATCCGGAGCGCGGGGTTCAGCCCCTCGATCGCCGCCGCGGCCGTCCGCGTATTGCCCCGGATCGCTGCGCTCATGCCCACGAATCCGGCCGCCCCGGAGCCCAGCGCGCCCAGCACGAACGCAAGCGCGGTCCACGGCCCCTGGCCGCGCAGTGCGATCGCGGGGGCGTTCAATTCGGCGATCCGTGCGTTGCCGAGGGCGTTGTAGTCGATCAGGGCGCCGATCACCACCGCCACGCCGGTCACGAACACGGCCAGAATCGAGTACTCACGGCGCAGGAACGCCATGGCACCCTGGCGGATGAGGCGCCCGATCTGCACCACTTGGGGCGGCCCCTCGGGATGCGCGAGCATCCGGCGCCCGATCAGGGCAGCGGCGGCCAGACCGCCGAGCGCCACCATGGCAGGAATGAGGACGGCGAGGCCGATCAAGGACGCACCTCCTGGTCTGCGGCCCGGACGGGGTCGGCTAGGCCGGCGGTTGCGGCGCGCAGATCCGGCGCGCGCATCGGTCACGGCGACTCCTAACCCGCCCGACCACCCCAAGGCGGGCCTGGAGACCGGCGCCGCTTGACATGGCCCGGACCGGCGCCTAGCATCAACGCCGCTTTATATCAACGCCGGTTTATGTCCCCAGCCGGCCGGCCCAGCGCCAGGAGCGAAACCCCCGCCGTGCCGTCCCCCGCCCGCATCCGGTCCACCCTCGCCACAATCGTGGACCAGCCCGACGAACTGCGCAAGTTGCGCGTGTTCCACAAGGCGCTCGCCGACGTCAACCGGTTGCGCATCGTGCAGCGGCTCGCGCGCGGGCGCGCCAGCGTGACCGAGCTGATCGAGCACGTCGGGCTCTCGCAGCCGCTGGTCAGCTGGCATCTCGGTCGGCTGCGGGCCGCGGGTCTCGTCGAGACCAAGCGAACGGGCCGCGAGGTGCTGTGCGCCCTGCGCCCCGACGCGTTCGAGGCGATAGCCGCCCGCCAGCGCGCGATCCTCGGTCTCGCCCAGCCGCCGGTGGAGGGGCAGGCATGAGCGGGCCCGTCTCGGGCCAGTCGCTCGTCTCGACCGCAACCCGCGACCGCCTGCGCGGCTTCGCCGTGCCCGTCGCGACCGCGCTCGGCCGCCTCGGCCTCAGCCCCGACGCGCTGACGTTGATCGGCTTCGTCGGCACGACCATCGCCGCCGCGGCAGCCGCCGCCGGATGGTGGCTGGCAGCCGGGATCCTCGTGCTCGGCTTCGGCATCTTCGACCTCTTCGACGGCGCCCTCGCCCGGGCCACGAGCAGGACCTCGGCGTTCGGCGCGTTCCTGGACTCGACCCTCGACCGGACCGGGGAGAACCTCGTCTACGCGGGCATCGCCTACGGGGCGGCCGTCGCCGGTTACCCGCTCATCACAGCTTCGGCTGTGCTCGCGCTGGCGTTCTCGTCGGTCGTCACGTACGCCCGCGCGAAGGCCGAAGTCGAGGGCATCCGCGGGGACGTCGGCGTGGCGCCGCGACCTGAGCGGCTCGTCCTGCTCTCGGCGGGCCTTGCGATCGCCGGCGTTCTCGGCGTCTCGGCGGGGTCGAACGGCACACTCGTCCTGACGGGGGCCCTGGCCCTCATCGCGATCCTGTCCGCCATCACCGTCATCCAGCGGATCCTCGTGGTCCGCCACCAACTGCATCAGAAGCCCGGGAATCGGTAGCAACACAGGGAGATGGAGCAGCAAATGGCCAGCACCAACGGCAAGACCCGCGCGAGCGGCGGCAACGGCGCCCGTCCCGAGAAGGCCTGGGCCGGCGCCGATCGGCGTGGCGACGGCAAGATCCGCGTCGCGATCGTCGGCGTCGGCAACTGCGCCAGCAGCCTCGTCCAGGGCCGCACGTACTACGAGAACGCCAACGACGACGACTTCGTCCCGGGGCTGATGCACGTCAACCTCGGCGGTTACCACGTCCGGGACATCGAGTTCGTGGCCGCCTTCGACATCGACAAGAACAAGGTCGGCAAGGACCTGTCCGAGGCGATCTACCAGAAGCCCAACAACACCTACGTCTTCCAGCAGGTGCCGCACCTGGGCGTGCCGGTCGAGCGCGGCATGACCCACGACGGCCTCGGCAAGTACCTCAGCCAGATCATCGAGAAGGCGCCCGGACCCACCGCGGACATCGTCGGCATCCTCAAGGAGCGCGAGGTCGACGTGATGGTCTCCTACCTCCCGGTCGGGAGCGAGGAGGCGACCAAGTGGTACGTCGAGCAGGCGCTGCGCGCCGGCGTCGGGTTCATCAACGCGATTCCCGTGTTCATCGGGCGTGAGCCGTACTGGCAGCGCCGGTTCGCCGAGGAAGGCCTGCCGGTCATCGGCGACGACATCAAGAGCCAGGTCGGCGCGACGATCACGCACCGCGTGCTCACCCGCCTGTTCATGGACCGCGGCGTCCGCCTCGACCGGACCTACCAGCTCAACTTCGGCGGCAACACGGACTTCCTGAACATGCTCGAGCGCGAGCGCCTGGAGTCCAAGAAGATCAGCAAGACCAACGCCGTGACCTCGATGCTGGATTACGAGGTCTCGGACGACGACGTCCACGTCGGCCCGTCTGACCACGTGCCCTGGCTCCAGGACCGCAAGTGGTGCTACATCCGGATGGAGGGCACGACGTACGGCGACGTGCCGCTCAACGCGGAGCTCAAGCTCGAGGTCTGGGACTCGCCCAACAGCGCGGGCGTCATCACTGACGCCATCCGCTGCCTCAAGCTCGGCTTGGACCGCGGTCTCAGCGGCACGTTGGTGGCACCGTCGGCGTACTTCATGAAGAGCCCGCCGATTCAGATCCACGACGACATCGCATACAACCGGGTCGAGGCGTTCATCCGCGGCGAGGACAACGAGACGCTGGTCGGGACCGAGAGGCCGACCGTCCGAAAGCTGCGCCACCTGGCAGGCGGCCACCGGCCGGCGGCCGACGTCACGGCTGCCCCAACCGCGACGGGTGCCGCCAAGGGCAAGGCCGCTGCCCGACGCTGATGGAGGAGCACCGCGAGACGCTCGCGCGACGCCTCGCCCGCAGCCTGGGTCGGCTGCCCGGCGGAAGCGCCGCCCGCTCCCG
>Ga0194132_10006909_pt1 | contig 17249 bp, 16 predicted proteins | sample TA2KigOf80mmetaG_FD_148612 | JGI IMG/M metagenome (GOLD analysis project Ga0194132, IMG submission 148612) | Freshwater microbial communities from Lake Tanganyika, Tanzania - TA2015054 Kigoma Offshore 80m | ecosystem: Environmental > Aquatic > Freshwater > Lake | place: Tanzania: Lake...
GATCGCACCGAGCGCCTGCTGCAGACGATCAAGCTCGAGGCGCCATGGCCGATGCGCGAGGAGCGGCGCGAGCACGGGCGCCCGATCCCGCCACCGCCCAAGGTGGTGAGCACGCAACCCCCCTCGCTCGCTGCGCTCGCCTCTCCCCCCGCGAAGCGGGGGGAGATCAAGAGGGGGGCTCCGCGACCGGACTCGCTCTCCGGGGGCACGGCGAAGCGGGGGGAACCGAACCGCACAAAGCCGGAGAGCACAAAGCCCCCCTCGCTCGCTGCGCGAGCTGCTCCCCCCAACGCGAAGCGTTGGGGGGAGATTCAGAGGGGGGAGATCAAGAGGGGGGAGTTGAGCCCTGAGCAACTTGCCAAAGTCGAGGCGTGGCCGCCCGAGCGTCTGGCCGAGGCGATGGCCGCGCGTCTGCGGGCGGCGCAGCCCTCACCCGACACTTCGCGCCCCTCAGCATTGAGCACGATACGCGAGGCGATGGTGATCCCCGAGGAACGTTGGCCGCCGCCCTATTGGGCGTTGCTGCAGCGCGGGCTGGGCTATTCGCTCGTGACCCTGGCCTATTTCGAGGGCGACCGCACACAGGCAAACGAAGGCATTGCCGCGCTCGAGCGCGCCTATCACTTGAGCGTGAGCCTCAACGATACGGAAACGGCCGAGGCCGTGGCGGAGGACATCGCCAGTTTGCGCCGGTACTACGCCCCGCGCCGGTGAGGGGAGCGGGAAAATGCACACGCGAGCGCTCTTCGTCCCCGACGGGGCGAACAACGTCAGCGATGTTCCCCCAAGCGCTTGCAGTTTCGCGTTCGTCAAGCGCTGCGCGTGGCGGGTGACGCGCGCTCGCATCGCGCGCTCGCCAAGGTGGCCCGAACAGGTTTAGTACAGGCTACCGAGGTCGCCCGTGGACATCCCGCGCGACCGCGTGGTCATCCATCGCAGGAGTTTCCCATGTCGCGCACCCGCGGGCTCGTTGCCCCCCTCGCTCGCTCCGCTCGTTTCTCCCCCCGCGAAGCGGGGGGAGATTCAGAGGGGGGAAGCGTCACGCCCTCATCACGTCGCGCGGGCACGCCGCCCCCCTCGCTCGCTCCGCTCGTTTCTCCCCCCGCTCCGCGGGGGGAGACAAAAGGGGGGAGATCAACCGGCGCAACGCCAAGCGCTCCACCGGTCCGCGCACGGCGCGCGGCAAGGCACGCGTCGCCCGGAACGCGATCCGCCATGGGCTTTATGCCTTGAACGCCCCGATGGCGGGCGAAGCGGCGCACGAGTTCCAGGAACTGCTCGAGGGCGTGCGCTACCAGCACACGCCGATGACGCCCTACGAACATGCCCTCGTCGGCCGCGTCGCCTCGCTCACCTGGCGGCTGTCGCGCGTGGTCGCGGCCGAGAACGCGCTCTATGAGAAAATCCTGTTGCGCGAGGTGGCGGAGGATCGCGCCGTCGGCCCGGACGAGCTCTGGGCGATGGCCTTCGACACCGGCGGTCACGAGAGCCCGCTCAATCGCCTGCCCGCAAGCGCCGGGCGCTCTGGCGCTCCGGTTGACCGGGCGCCATCTCGGTAAATCGGGCGTCCTGTGATTCGCGCCACCCGATGAGCATGAGGGTATGGGCGTATTGGGCTTTCGCCGCCATCCAACGGTGCGGAGTCCGCTCGGGATCGAGTTCTTCGAGCGCGCGGCGAAACGCGGCCGCGATTTCCAGGTTCAGCGTCGGGTCTCGGTCGAACCGCCTCAAGAGCTGGAGGTATGCCGCTCGACTCGATTGCAGGCGCGCCCACAGGAGCGGGTCCTGATCTCGCCGAACGGCCGCCAGCGCCTGATCGAACTCGTGCGCCGTCGGACGCCCATCCATGACGACGCGTGTGAGCGATTTTCCGTAGGCGTAGGACAGATCGGCTTGCGCGCGCGCCCAGGTGCGCGGTTGCTCGACCGGATCGAGCACGCTCTGGGCCGCGCGGATTGCCGCGATCGCCTCGCCGAAGTCGGCGATCGCCCGTTCATGAGCGGCATTTCGGTCCTTGGCATCGACTCGGGACCAATCCGGATCGGCCTGGCCGACGAGCGCCAGACCGAGCCTCCTCTGGCTCTCCGCCCAGGCGAATGGTGTGTCTTCCCGTGATCGCCCGGCTGCTGCCTAGCGGAACGCGACAAGCTCTTCGGACAACACCGAGCGATCCCCACCCGTCCATGCCGACAAGCTCCCGAGCGCCAGACCGAGATGATGGCGCGCCGACGCCCATTCCCTTGGCACCCCAAGGATGGCCCAAAGATCGGCCGCTTCGCGCAATTCGGCGATCGCTCGTTCCACCATGGCCCGATCCGCCATTTCGTAGCCGAGCCCGCTGAGGCCAACGCCATGGGCGAAACGGAGTCCGGCCATCTCGTGCCGATCCCTCGCCGTCGGGTCTGCGAGCGCCGCGGCAATCCGCGCCAGCGCCGGACGAAGCGACACGGCCGCGTCGGTTCCCACGACCCGGTTGTCGTTCGCGGCCAACGCGACGCCGACGGCGACGGCGACCGCCGCCGCAAGCTCGGCGTCGGATGCGACGACGAACGGAATCTGGAATGGGGCCGCTCGGCCCTCCAGGCGCAGCCCGACCTCGATGGTGAGCTTCGTGCCCTCGATGCGTCCGGAGACGAGGATGTCGCCCGGTCTGGCATCGACGGTGCGAACACGAACGACGTCGATCGAGCGGTAGGTTCTGAGACTGCGTTCGAGCCGACTCGCTGCGGCCCGATCGGGGTCTCCGCTCAGGTCATCGAGAACAAGCGTGGGCCGAACGTTCGGTAGTCCAAGCAGCGAGACGCGGACGCTGCGCCCGATTTCACCCGTCGTCGCCGTGCCGAACAGCCACCACGCAACCCCTGCGACCGACAACAGGACGACGATCGCAAAAGCATTGCTGATCGCGACCGATCTCCAGTCAATGCGAGCCACGACGCAATCATAGCCGTGGCCGCAGCGTGTGCCAGTCGGTCGCCTGTTGGAAGGCGTGGCCGGCGCGGAGCACGAGCGCCTCCTCGTAGCGCCGGCCCATGAGCTGCACCGAGAGCGGCAGCCCGCGCGGCCCGAAGCCCGCGGGCAGCGCGATCGCCGGCGCACCCAACACGTTTGCCGGCACGGTCACCAGCGGCTTCTTCATGAAGTCGAACGCGCCCACCTGCGCCGCCGGCGGCGCTTCGCCCGGCGCGCCCGGCAGCAACACGAGGTCGCAGCCGGTCATCAACCGGTCGTAGGCATCGACGAGGTCGCGGCGCAAACGCTGCGCGGCGACGTAGTCGTAGCCCCGCACGAACGGTCCCAGGGACAGGCGCGTGCGCGTGAAGTAGCCGATGTCGCGGCGCCGCGTCTGCAGCGCCTGTTCATGCAGCGCGTAGCCTTCCGCGAGCGTGATCGCGAACTGGCAGGCGGCGAAATCGGCGAGGTCGGGAAACGGCACCTCGTGGAGGATCGCGCCCCGGGCGCGCAGGACCTCGGCCACCACCCGGGTCGCGGCCGCCATGTCGGGCGAGACGAAGCGCGCCTCGCCTGCCGCCGCCACCGTGCCGATCCGCAAGCCTTCGATCCCGCGATCGATGCCGGCGTGGTAGTCGCGCCGCGGCGGGGCGACGCTCGTCATATCCTCGGCGTCGTAACCGACGATCGCGTTCAGCATCAGCGCACAGTCCTCGGCCGAACGCGCCATCGGTCCGAAGTGGTCGAACGAGTAGGAGAGCGGAAACACGCCCGAGCGACTGACGAGCCCGGTCGAGCACATCAGGCCGGTAATGCCGCAGTAGGCCGCGGGCAACCGGATCGAGCCGCCGGTGTCGGTGCCGAGCGCCCCGAAGCAGAGCCCCGAGGCCACCGCGACGCCCGCGCCCGAGGACGAGCCGCCGGCATAACACCCGTGGTCCCACGGGTTGCGCGACGGCGTGAAGAGCGCGTCCTTGGACGGGCCGCCGTAACAGAGTTCGGTGGTTTCGAGTTTGCCGAGGAGCACGGCGCCCGCCGCCTTGAGTTGCGCCCAGGCGAAGGCATCCTTCGTAGGCACGTTCGCCGCGTAGAGCCGCGAACCCACGGTGGTGCGTAGCCCGGCCGTGTCGTAGGCGTCCTTGAGTGCGACCGGAATGCCGTGCAGCGGGCCGCGCCAGCGCCCAGCCGCGATCTCGGCGCCGGCCGCGTCGGCCGCGGCGCGCGCGCCCGCGGCATCGAGGGTGATGAAGCTCTTCAGGGCCGTATCGATGCGCGCGATGCGATCGAGTATCGCCTCGGTGAGGTCGCGCGGCGTGAGCGTGCGCGCGGCGATCCGCCGGCCCGCTTCGGCCAGCGAAAGAAACGCCGGATCAGTCACGGCCCGGAACCTTCGGCGCGAACACCGAGAGGAACATCTCCCCGGGTGGCCGCGGCCGGCGCAGGCGGGCAAGCAACGGGCCCAACAGCGCCACGCCTTGCTCGATTTCGCGCCGTTCGTCCGCCGGCACGTCGAGCCCGGCGCGCGTCAGCGTCGCCTCGATCTCGGCCGCGGTCATTTCGGATTTTGTCATGGCCCCCTCGTCTGCTCGCGAAAATCGCCTGCTTCGCGCCTCCCCCCTCTATCTCCCCCCGCTTCGCGGTGCTCTCGGAGAGTGAGTCCCGTCGCCCCTCCCCCCTCTTGATCTCCCCCCGCTTCGCGGGGGGAGAAGCTCGCGGAGCGAGCGTGGGGGGACCGGAAACCGTATCATCGGCGCGACGCGGGGGCCACGCCATGCAGCATTACGACTTCATCATCGTCGGGGCCGGATCGGCCGGCTGTGTGCTCGCCAACCGGCTGTCGGCCGATCCGAACAACCGCGTGCTCCTGCTCGAAGCGGGCGGACGCGACTGGAACCCGTTGATCCGCATCCCCCTGATGGCCGGGGTTCTTTACACGTGGCGCTCGATCAACTGGGGCTACGACACCGTGCGGCAGGCTCACCTCGACGGTCGTTCGATTCACTGGCCGCGCGGACGCGTGCTCGGTGGTTCATCGGCGATCAACGGCATGGTCTACATCCGCGGCCACGCCAACGACTACGACACCTGGCGCCAGATGGGCCTCGAGGGCTGGTCCTACGCCGACGTGCTGCCCTACTTCAAACGCTCCGAGGACCACGCCGACCGGCGCGATGCCTATCACGGCACCGGCGGCCCCCTGCGGGTGAGCCGCGGCACGATGCAACACCCGCTCCACGACGCGTTCTTCGCCGCCTGCCGGGCCCGCGGTCATGCCGCGACCCCAGACTTCAACGGCGCGCGTCAGGAGGGCTTCTCGGTCCACGACTTCACGATCAAACACGGGCGGCGCCAATCGACGGCGACCGCCTTTCTCGACCCGGCGCGCGCACGGCCCAATCTGGCGATCGCCACCGCGGCGCAGGCGTTGCACCTCGTGTTCGAGGGCCGGCGCGCGGTCGGCGTCACCTACCGGCGTCGTGGCGTGACCGAGACCGCCTATGCAGCGCGCGAGATCGTATTGGCGGGCGGCGCGGTCAACTCGCCGCAACTTCTCATGCTCTCGGGCATCGGGCCGGGCGATGCGCTGCGTCGCCATGGCATTGCCGTGGTCGCCGAGCGGCCGGGCGTGGGCGAGAACCTGCAGGACCACCTCGGCATCTTCGTCCAGTACCAGTGCCGGGAGCCGATCACGCTTTACGGATTGTTTCGCCCGGATCGCGCCGCGGCGGCCCTCGCCCGCGCGTATATCTTCGGTCGCGGGCCGGCGGCGGCGATCCCGCTCGAGGCCTGCGCCTACATTCGCACGCGGCCCGAACTCGCGGTGCCCGACATCAAGTGCACGTTGGTCCCCGGACTCTCGCTCGAAGCGACCCAGGCGCAGCAAATGCAGCACGGTTTCCAGATCACCGTGCACCAACTCCGCCCGGAAAGCCGCGGCCGCATCACGCTGGCCAGCAACGATCCGCTCGCCAAACCGCTGATCGATCCCAACTATCTGTCCCGTCCGCACGACGTCGTCACCATGCGCGCGGCCGGCCGGATCATCCGGGACCTGATCCGGGAAAATGCCTTCGCGCCGTACCGCGGCGAGGCCATAACGCCGGGCGATGACGTCGATAGCGATGCGGCGTGGGACGCGTGGATACGCGCCAACGCCCGCACCGTGTTCCACCCCGTCGGCACCTGCAAAATGGGCGACGACGCAATGGCCGTCGTCGATGCCCAGTTGCGCGTCCACGGCGTCGACGGACTTCGCATCGCCGATGCCTCGGTGATGCCGACCATCACTGGTGGCAACACCAACGCACCCACCATTATGATCGCCGAGAAGGCGGCGGCGATGCTGCTGGGCGAAGCGCCCTTGCCGCGTGCGGAGGTCCCATGAACCCGGCGTACGACACCATGGTGTGGCTTACCTACACGGCGCAACACCAAGACGGCTACGAAGACTGGCTGCAACGCGTCGACAACCCGTTCTTCAACTCGCGGCCCTGCATCGCGCATTACTCGAACTGGAAGATCGTCGCCGCGCACGGTGCGTCCCTGCCGTTCACGCACTTCGATTTTCTCGGCCTCGGTGGGCCGGGCTCGGTCGAACCCGTGTGGTTCGATGGCCCGCTCGATGAGTTCCGCGAGGGCTGGGTCACCAAATGGGGCTATGCCGGCGGCACGCCGCCCACCGTCAACCGCTACGGGTATCTCGCGACCCGCCGCGCGGCCACGGCCTGGCGGGTCGGCCGCACGGCGATCATCGTCGGCACCACGGGCGCGGACGAACCCCAGGGCTTCACGCGCTGGTGGTTCACCGAGCGACTGCGCAAGCACTGGGCGATCGGCCGGGCGCCCCAGGGAGAGCCCTGGCGGACGGCCCTCGTTCCCGCCCACCGGCCGGGCGGCGCGACGGGTCTCCTCGTTCGCTTCGTGGCCTCGCCCGAGGGTTGGGACCGCGACCTGCCGCAAGGCGCGTTCGCGCTCCTCGCGACGTGTATCGCCGCACCCGATTGATCTCCGCCCCCGGGCAGATTGCTCATCCGGGGTTCCCAAAGGGCTTCTTCCAACATTATAGTCTCGCTTGGTTCAAGCTCAATAAAACACTCAGGGGAGGTTAAATGGCCAGACAACTCTTGGTCGGCGCGGTCAGCGCCCTAGCGTTCGCCGCCGCCGGTGCAATTGCGACCCCGGCGCAGGCCCAGAACACGTTGATCATCGCCGCCGTGGCGACGCCCGAGAGCCTCGACGGTGACATCAACCTGCAGAGCACGCAGAACACCGTGGTGCAGGTCTACGAGGGCATCACCCGGTACGGCCGCAAGAAGGACGCCTCGGGCAAAGAGTCGCTCGACTCGAGCCTCATCGAGGGCCACCTCGCCGAGAGTTGGACGGTGTCGCCCGATGGCAAGGTTGTCACCTTCAAGCTACGCAAGGGCATCAAGAGCCCGGCCGGCAACGAAATGACGGCCAACGACTGGGTGTGGAGCTGGGACAAGTCCTTCGCCCAGAAACGCACCGGCAACTTCATCGCCGGGGTCTCCAACGTGCTGCCCAACGGCGTCAAGAGGGTCGACGACTATACGGTCGCCTTCAACCTCGACGGCCCGAGCTCGATCCTGCTCAAGGCGATCACGCTCTACACGCCGGGCATCTTCGACAGCAAGGTGGCCAAGGCCCAGGCCGCCGGTGACGATCCGTTCGCCACGAAGTGGCTCTTGAAGAACACGGCCGGCTTCGGCCCCTACCACATGAGCGAGCTGAAGCCGGGCGAGCAGGCGGTGTTCGCCGCCAATCCGAACTACTTCGGCAAGAAGCCCTACTTCGATCGCGTCGTCTACCGCATGGTGCCCTCGGGCGCCAACCGCCTGACGCTCTTGAAGGCCAGCCAGGTCCACATGGCCGAGAATATGACCGCGCAGCAACTTTTCGAACTCGAAAAAGACCGCAACGTCAAGGTCGAATACCTGCCCGGTCGCGGCGTCGCGGCGGTGCGCATGAACTCCGCGATCAAGCCGTTCGACGACGTGCGCGTGCGCCAAGCCTTCAACTTCGCCACCGACAAAAAGACGCTGATCTCGACCGTGTTCGGCGGCAAGGGCGAGCCGGCGAGTTCCTACGTCGCCACGTTCATCGACGGCGGCCTGAGCGGGCCCGAGCCCTATCCGTATAACCCGGAACGGGCCAAGAAGCTCCTGGCCGATGCCGGTTATCCCAACGGCGTCGACGTCGATCTGTCGTTCTCCGACATCTACGAGTGGGAAGAACCGACCGCGATCCAGATGCAAAATATGCTGCGGGCCTCCAACATCCGCTCGATGCCCAAACGCATCACCGGACTCGACATGCGCAACCGCTCGGCGATCAACGTCCAGGACCTGCCGTTCTTCACCTACGAAGACGGCCCGATCGTGCTCGATGCGACCTACGCCGCCTATCTGATCGCGCACTCCAAGGGCGGCGTCTCGAACCGCACCAAGTTTGCCAACGTCGAGGTCGATGACCTGATCAACAAGGCCCGGACCGAACTCGATCGCGACAAGCGCAACGCCCTGATGAAGACGGCGCAGGAGATCTGGGTGCGCGAGGCGCCGTGGATCCTCACCACGTTCCGCATGGTGGGCGAGGCCTATTCGCCGCGCCTCAAGGGTTACGTCGCCTACCCGGACGACCACGAGCGCTGGATCGACCTGTCGTTCTAGGGCCCTTTTCCCTCCCCCTCACCCACCGGCGCGCTGCGCCGGGTCCCCCCTCTCCCCGCTTGCGTGGAGAGGGCTGGGGTGAGGGGCGCGGCTAACGGAGCGCAACACCATGACCCTCGGACGCTTCCTCGTGCGGCGGCTCCTTCTCGTCGTGCCGCTGCTCGTCTTCATCGCGTTCCTCAACTTCATGCTGGTGCGCATCAGCGGCCAGGACCCGACTGCGTTGATCGCCGGCCCGACGGCAACCGGCGGCGAGCTCGCAATGGTGCGGGCCGAATTGGGCCTCGACCGGCCGTTGCACGAACAGTTCCTCGTCTACATCGGCAACATCCTGACCTGGAACCTGGGCCAGTCCTGGGTCAACAAGCGCTCGGTCTTGAATGACATCTGGTTGCGTCTTCCGATCACGCTCGAACTCTTGTTCTGGGGCGTCGGCCTCGGCGCTCTGATCGGAATCCCGGTCGGGTTGCGTGCTGCCCGCCACCATGACGGTCGCTTCGATCAGCTGGCCCGCTTCCTGTCGTTGCTCGGCTTCTCGACGCCGACCTATTGGCTCGGCCTGGTCATGATCCTGGTCTTCTTCTACTTCCTCAACTGGGCGCCGCCGGCGATGGGACGGATCAGTCTCCTGATGACGGCCCCGCCGGTCGTCACCGGCAGCTACCTGCTCGACGGGCTGATCGCCCAGAAGTGGGACGTCGTGCAGTCGGCGTTCGCGCAACTCGTCCTGCCGGTGACGGCGATGGCGATCGTCGCCGCGGCGCCCATCATCAAGCAGGCGCGCGCCATCGCGCTCGACGTGCAAGGCAGCGAGTTCGTCCGCTCGGCCCAGGCCGCCGGCCTCTCCGGCGCCGTGATCCGGCGCATGGTGGCCAAGAACAGCGCCACCCCGGTGATCACGTTCGTCGGCACCGAGCTCACGGCCCTGATCGGCACGGCCTCGGTGATCGAATACATCTTCTCCTGGGGCGGCCTCGGCCAATGGGGCCTGCAGGCGATCATCCAGGCCGATTTCATGGTGGTGCAGGGCTACGTGCTGACGCTCGCCCTGTTCTCGGTGCTCGTGTTCCTGGTGATCGACGTCGCCGTATTCCTGCTCGAACCCCGCGCGGAGATGCACGCATGACCGCCGTTTCGTTGCCCGACATCGCCGCGGCGCCACGCTTCTCGCTGTGGAACCGGCTGAAGGGCCTGAGCCACCGCAGCGCGACGGCCGTGATCGGCGGAATCATCGTCGCGATCTTCGGCCTGCTGTCGATCGTGGCGCCGTGGATCGTTCCCTACGACCCGATCCTCCCCTTCACCGACAAGCTGCTGGCGCCGCCGAGCGCCGAACACTGGTTCGGCACCGACGGCAACGGCATGGACGTGTTCTCGCGCGTCATCTATGCGACACGTTACGCCTTCGGGATCGCCATCCCGGCCGTGCTGCTGTCGCTCGCCATCGGCGTGCCGATCGGGCTGTGGACCGGCTACCGCGGCGGCTGGGCCGACGAGGTGACGCTGCGCTTTTCGGATGCGTTGCGCGTCTTTCCGCTCATCATCCTGTCGCTCGCCGTGGTCGCCGCCGCCGGTCAGTCGCTGATCAACGTCGTCCTGGTCATCGGCATCCTCGATGCCCCGGTGTTCGTGCGTGTCGTGCGCGCCGAGGTGCTGCAATTGCGCAATTCGACCTTCGTCGAGGCCGCGGTGGCCACCGGCAACCCGGTTCGGCGCATCCTGTTCGTCCATCTGATGCTCAATGCGACCAAGGGGGCGATGGCCCAGGTCGCCGTGCGCGCCGCCTGGGCGGTGCGCATCACGGCGACGCTCGCCTTCTTCGGCGTCGGCATCGAGGTGCCGACGCCCGAATGGGGTTCGATGATCCGCCAGGGCGCCGAGTTCATGGCCACCGGCCAATGGTGGGTCGGCATCTTCCCGGGAATCGCGCTGATCGTCATGGTGCTCGGCCTCAACATGCTGGGCGACGGGCTCCAGGATCTGCTCGATCCACGGCGGAGGGCGAGCGCCCGGTGAGTCTGCTCGTCGTCGAGGACCTGCACACGCATTTCGTCTCGCGCGACCTCGACAACCGGGTGCGTACGGCGAAGGCGCTCAACTCGGTGTCTTTTGCGCTCGCCGAGGGCGAGGTTCTGGGCCTGGTCGGTGAGACCGGCGCCGGCAAGTCGCTCACCGCTTTCTCGATCATGGGGCTCCTGCGCCCGCCGGCGCGCATCGTCCAGGGTTCGGTGCGTTTCGCGGGGCAAGAGCTGGTCGGCCTCGCGCCCGAACAGCTCAACGCGGTGCGCGGCGCCCGCATCGCCATGGTCGGACAGAATCCGCGGGGCGCGCTCGACCCCTTGACGCGCGTCGGCGAACAGATCGTGCGCGTCATACTCGCGCATCAGGCCGTGAGCCGCGAGGCGGCGCGGGCCGCCGCGCTCGAGGCCATGGCCCGGGTCGGCATTCCGGATCCGGCACGGCGCTTCCGCTCCTGGCCGCACGAGCTTTCGGGCGGCATGGCGCAGCGCGTCCTGATCGCCATGGCCCTCGTCAACCGCCCGACGCTCCTGATCGCCGACGAGCCGACGACCGGGCTCGACGTCACCGTGCAGGCGCAGATCCTCGACCTGCTGCGCACGCTCGTCCGCGAGATGAACATGGCGGCGCTCGTCATCACGCACGACTTGGGCGTCGTCGCCCACTACTGCTCGCGCATGGCCGTGATGTTCGCCGGCCGCATCATCGAGATGGGTCCGGTCGAGGCCGTGTTCGGCACGCCGCGCCATCCTTATACCCAGGCGCTGATCGCCGCGACGCCCGAGAACCTGACGCTCGATGGCGCCTCGCCCCTGGGCGGCCGCCCGCCCGACCTCTTCGCGCTGCCGCCAGGCTGCCATTACGTCGACCGTTGTCCGATCGCGACGGAGGCCTGCAACGCGCTGCCGCCGTGGCGATCGGTCGCTGCCGACCACGGCGCGCTTTGCCATCGGGTCGAGTCATGAGCACCGACCTTCTCGCCGTCACGCACCTGAGCAAGACGTTTCGCGGACCCGGCGGCGTGGCGATCCACGCCGTCAACGACGTGAGTTTCGCGATCCGGCCCGGCGAGATCGTCGCGCTCGTGGGCGAGTCGGGATCGGGCAAGTCGACCATCGGTCGCGCGATCACGCGGCTTATCCGTCCCTCGGCCGGCCAGGTCGTGTTCCGCGATCGCGACATCGCGGCGCTCGCGGAAGACGAATGCCGCCCGCTGCGCAAGGACCTGCAGATCGTGTTCCAGGATCCTTGGGGCGCGCTCAACCCGAGGCTGCGCGTGCGCACGCTGATCGAAGAGCCGCTCAAGCTGCACGGCACCGCGGACGCACGGGCACGAACGGCGCGCGTCGAGGCCCTGGCCGATCGGGTGCGGTTGAGCCGCGAACTGCTCGGGCGTTATCCCAACGAACTCTCGGGCGGGCAGTTGCAGCGCGTGTGCATCGCGCGCGCCATCGCCACCGACCCGGCGCTCGTCGTGCTCGATGAGCCGACGAGTTCGCTCGACCTCTCGGTCCGCGCGGGCATCCTCCGGCTCCTGAACACGCTGCGGCGCGAGACCGGCGCGGCGATGCTGTTCATCTCGCACGACCTCGGCACCGTGCGGCTGATCAGTGACCGCATCCTCGTGCTCTACCTCGGGGGTGTCGTCGAAGAGGGGGCGACGCGCGATGTGTTCGAACGGCCGCAACACCCCTACACCCAGGCGCTGCTGTCGGCGCACCTGCCGCCGGACCCCAAGGCCAAACTCGCGCGGCACCTGCTCGACGGCGAGATCCCGAGTGCGATCCATCTGCCGCCCGGGTGCGCGTTCGCCAGCCGCTGCCCGATCGCGACCGAACGCTGCCGGCACGAGCGCCCGGTCCTGATGGCGGCCGGCGCCGCGGATCAGCGCGCCGCGTGTCTGCTGGTGGCCGAGGGCAAAAACCGGATCTGACGGCCCTCACCCGGCTACGCGGAGGGAGACAACACCTCGGCGATCTGGATGGCGTTGAGCGCCGCGCCTTTGCGCAGGTTGTCGCCGCTCACGAACAGCGCGAGACCGTGCGCGACGGTCGGGTCGCGACGGACGCGGCCGACCAGCACCGGGTCGCGGCCGGTGGCCGCGAGCGGGTTGGGCACGTCGGTGACGACGACGCCGGGCGCCCGTCTCAACAGGTCGAGCGCGGCGTCGACCGAAATCGCGCGGTCGAACTCGGCGTTGATCGAAAGCGAGTGCCCGGTATAGACGGGCACCCGCACGCACGTACCCGAGACCGGCAGGGCGGGAATTTCGAGAATCTTGCGGCTCTCGTCGCGCAGCTTGATCTCTTCCTCGGTGTAGCCCTCTTCGACGATCTTGTAGTTGAGCGGCACCACGTTGAAGGCGATCGGCACCGGCCACTTCTTGGGCGCGGGAAACGTCACGGCCTCGCCGTCCTGGGTCAGTTCGACCGAGTGTTCGGCCGTGCGCCGCGCCTGGTCTTCGAGTTCGTGCACGCCCTCGAGGCCACCGCCCGACACCGCCTGATAGGTGCTGACCACCATGCGCCGCAGGCCCGCTGCGACGTGCAGGGGCTTCATCACCGGCATCGCCGCCATGGTCGTGCAGTTCGGGTTGGCGACGATCCCCTTGGGGATGACGCGCAGGGCATGCGGGTTGACCTCGGCCACGACGAGCGGCACCTCGGGGTCGCGCCGCCACGCGGACGAATTGTCGATGACGATGGCGCCCGCCGCGGCCACGACCGGGGCGAGCTTGAGCGACGTGGCGCCGCCGGCCGAGAAGAACACGATGTCGAGGCCCTTGTAGTCGGCGCGGGCCGCGTCCTCGACCACGACGGTGCGATCACGCCAGGCGAGCGTCTTGCCGGCCGAGCGCGCCGAGGCGAAGAACCGCAGCTCGCCCACCGGAAAATCGCGTTCGTCCAAGAGACGGCGCATCATTTCGCCGACGAGGCCCGTCGCGCCGACGACGCCGACGTTGACCGCGCTCGGCCGCCGCGCGCTGATCGATTGTGTCACCATAGGAACCTGCTTCCGGCCAGGGATTTGGTGGCCCGTCCTTTACAGGACTTTGGGATGCCGAGCGAGCCCCTCACCGGTCTCTACTCGGCGAGCCGAGGGCACGTGGCCCCCTCCCTTCGACCGTCGCTACGCCCCGGTCTCACCGCCTCCCCCGTTCCGGGGGACTCGTCCCCCTCCTGATCTCCCCCCGCGAAGCGGGGGGAGAAAGCGAGCGCAGCGAGCAGAGGGGGTGGCGTGCCTCGGACCCGCGGCGAGGACGGAGCAGAGGGGGGTGGCGTGCCCGGCGACTCGCGGAGAGCAGAGCAGAGGGTTTGGCTACCTCGCGGGAATCGCCTTCTTCATCCCCTCTGCGCGGGTGGTGATGTCCTTGAGGAGCGGCGTCGCCTTGTCGACGGCGGTGCGCCGCGCCGCCGCATCGCCGGGCGGCTGCGTGCAGTCGCTCGCCACCTGATCGAGCACCTTGGCCGAGAGCCCCATCGCCTCGGCATAGAGCCGATAGGCCGGCAGGACAGCGCCGTTCATTTTCTCGATGTAGCCCTCGCGCATCTGCTTCGTGTTGGCCTCGAGGGCGGCCCAGTAGCGATCGGCGACGCCTTCCGGATGCTCGCGAATCTCGCGATCCTCGGCGTCGATCTCGCGGCGCGCCTGTTCGAGCGCCGCACGATAGCCGCCAGCCAGCCGGCGCGCCGATTCGAGCGCCTGGCGCTGGGTCTCCAATTCCTGCATCACCGGCGCGTAGGCGTTGGCCCAAGCCAGGGAGTTGCAACTCCGGCGCTTGGCCGCCGCCTCGCGATAACCCGCCTCGGCCTTGCCGTGGTCGGTCGCGACCTGGCGCATCGCGGCCTCGACCTCGGTCACCGCGCGGCGCGCCGCGGCGTAGTCCTTGGCATCGAAGGCCAAGGCCTCCGCCGACAGTATCAACCCCAGTCCCACCAACACCGTCAGCTGCCTGATCATCGTTTCCTCCTTGGTCCCCTCACCCTACCCTCTCCCCAACAGGGAGGGGGAGGCGAGCGTGGGGCTACATGAACGAGTCGGGTGGCGATAGGGTTCGCGCATGGCAGCCTCCATCGGCCGAGAATGTTAGCACGCCTCCTTCGACGGTCACCTCCGTCGCAGGGCGCGCACCGGGCCCTGACACGGCCGCACGCCGCGGCTTGGCCACGTGCTTACGGACCGTATCTCCTGTTATCCTTCTCCGCGACCGGGGGGACCAATGACGCAAGGCGCGTGGCGCGGATTCTCACAACCGTTGGCGGGCGGCGGCCATTTTTCGACGTACGGACCGCCGCCGTGGACGTTCGAGGGATTCAGTGCCTCGATTTTTCTCGTGTTCGATCCGGCGCAGGTGGCCGATCTAATTCCTCCGCCGTTGAAACTCGCCGGCGACCCGGTTTGTCGCTTGAGCCTGCACGACATCGTCTGCGATTACGGATTTGGCGAGCGCTTTGCCCAGGAGAATCCCGACCAGGCCCATTTTCACGAGGCTGTGCTCGGCTTCTTGGTCGAAACCGACGGCACCCTCGGTCAATGGTGTCCCTTCCTCTGGTGCAACACCGAGGCCGAGTTCGCCGTCGGCCGCGAGCTGTACGGATGGCAGCAGCACCTGGGCGAACTGAGCATGACGCGACGGCCTCGGCGCGGTTGGCGCGCCGGCGACCGCGTTGCCGGCCTCGTGACGCGCGGTCGCCGAAGCGTGTTCGACTTCGTCATCGACCTCGAGCGTGCCGGCGATGTTCCCGCGACGGTCGAGGGATTTCGCGTCTTTCCCGACCAAGCGAACGCCAACAACTTCTTCGCCGAAGTCGTGCTGCCGCACCCGGTGGACCGCGTGCTCGTGCGGCGCCTCACCTTGAGTTCGATGATCGACATGACCGTGTCGGGGCTCTGGTCCGGTCCTGCCGTTGCACAGGTCCACGCGCCCGAACTCCGTTTCCTGCAGGGCGCCCGCGTGCTCGGCGGTCGCTGGCACGAGGTCGCCTGGAAAAAGCCCTGGCCGCGCCGCATCGTCCGCGAAGACACCGCCACCGAATGAGCGGCACGGATCATCCTCCGGCCCTGCGGGCGCGGCCTCACCTCCACCGGCCGTCGGGCCGAGGCTTGAGCGCCGGGGTTTCCGATCGGATACGGAAATGACCAAACCGAGCATCGTTGGCGGCATCTACGAGGTTGGGATCGGGGTGAACGACCTCCCCCGCGCGATCGGCTACTGGGAGCGATTCGGCTACCGCATGGTGGCAGGCGCCACCCTCTCGGCTGACGTTGCCGCGACACTCTATGGCGTGAACAGCGCCGGCCGATCCGTCAGGCTGCAGCATCTCGATTCCGACCACGGGCTCGTTCGCCTGACACAGTGGGAACAGTCGACGGGTGCGGGCCTCGGGCTCGAGCCATTGCGCGGATTGGGCAGCCGCTGGAGCACCCAGATCACGTCCAACATCCTCGTGCTCCTGAGCCATGCCGAGGCGGCGCGTAACGCGGGCGTGCCGTGCCTGTTCGACATCCCGGCGTTCTCGCGAACCGGCACGGAAACGATCGGCCCCGACTTTCCGCTCGAACCGATTCGCGGCTACCGGGAGATGCGGCTGTTGCAACCGCTGTGGCGCCAGGTCGTGTTGGAGCGCCTGAACGTGCACGATCCCGATTACGGCCGCGTCGACGACCGGGCGCTTTTCCGTACCAGCCAGATCACCCACATGGGCCTGATCGTGCAGGACGATGCCGGCGAAAAGATCCGGTTCTACGATCAGGTGCTCGGCTTCCATCGCCAGCCCGAGCGGGTCATGCCCTACGAGCGCGCACGATCGGTCGGCGCGCACCTGGTCTATCCGCTGCCCGAGGGCGAAGGCTATCGCGTGCAACCCTTCGATGATCCACGGAACGCCGATGGACGCACGCGATCGGGTCGCCTGCACCTCGTGCGGTTTCCCCAATCCTCGACCCTGCCCGACTGGCGCGGGGTGGCGCGGCCCGGCCTACTCGGCTATTCGCTGTACACGCTGCGCTGCGCCGACACGACGGCCATGCACCGACACGTGGCCGCGGGCGGCGCCGGCGCGCTGACACCCATCGCCCTCGATGAGTTCGGCCAGCGCGCGTTCTCGTTCGTCGCGCCGGACGGCTATTTCTGGACGATGATCGAGACGCGTTGACGCGCTCGTTCGGATGCCGACATCGCGCCGGGGTGCGTCGGTCCCCCCAAACGAACTCTTCGAGACATTCCCCTCGGCTCGCCGGGTCCCCCCAAGCCTGTCGAGGGGACCCTCTCAGCCGAGCCTCTAGGCGGTGCGCATCGCGCGCAGACCATCGAGCAACTGGCGTTCGACCTTGAACTTACTCCAGATGCCTTCACCCTTCTCGCGCCACTGCGCCAATTCGGCGGGGGTCGGTGTGTAGATCTGCATGCCCGCCTTGGCCAGATTTTCCTCCGCCTTCGACTCGAGCGATCGATCGAGGTTCCACCCCAACATCGCCGCGTCCTGGGCGGCCAGCATGAACGCCTTCTGCACCGCCTCGGGCATCGAGTTGAAGGTGTTCTTGTTGATGACCTGGATCTGAATGGCAAAGTTCGCACCGACCTTGGTC
>Ga0194132_10006914_pt1 | contig 17236 bp, 20 predicted proteins | sample TA2KigOf80mmetaG_FD_148612 | JGI IMG/M metagenome (GOLD analysis project Ga0194132, IMG submission 148612) | Freshwater microbial communities from Lake Tanganyika, Tanzania - TA2015054 Kigoma Offshore 80m | ecosystem: Environmental > Aquatic > Freshwater > Lake | place: Tanzania: Lake...
CACGCTCCGGCGCTAACCTGACTTCCGCAGTTCAGAAAGGCGAGACGAGTTCTGCCAAGGACTTACGTCCGTTTTGGTGCCGATGTTGTCACTACACGGACGCGGCGACTGGTGAGCGGTCGTTGCTCAGTCTGCGCGGCAGTTTCAGGCCCAGTCGTTCGAGCAGCAGCGCCTGAGGTTGCTCAGGCTTGACCACGCAGCGCACTCGTAGCTCTCTCGCATCCCTCGTCGGCAGCACGACGTCGACGCTCTGGATCTGCGCCAGTTCGGTCAGCACCGTGCGAGACGTATCACCCAGTCCCGCACGGCGTGTCCATTGTTCCAGCGTCTTCCACAGCACATACGCCAGGAAGCAAACGAAAATGTGGGCCTGCACGCGATCAGCGCGCTGATGCCAGACCGGGCGGATCTGCAGGTCGCTCTTCTGGATCCGAAAGGCTTCCTCGGCCTGCGTCAGTTGGATGTACGTCTGCCACAGCTCCGCCTCAGTCCACTTCGTCACGTTCGTGCGCAGCAAGTAGCAGCCTTCCAGCGCCTTGCTCGTCGCCACCCACTCGGCATTCTCGCGCACGATCAGACGGAGTCCGCTGGCACACTCCGTCGTCTCTTCGACCACGATCTCGTACTTGCCTGATGCACGCGAGTGACGCTCGAGGATCCGGCCGATCTGTCGATCGACTTGTGTGCGATCGAGCTTCTTTCGCGACCTGCGCAGCCGCGATCCCAGCCGCTCCAGGCGCTGCTCCAGGCGCGTCGCGAAGCGTTGCACGATCGCACGGTCCTTGTCTTTGCGTGCCTGCGAACGGCAAAGCACGAACGTCTCCGTTTCGTCCGCACCCGGCACCAGCTTCACTTCCACGTCCTCGCGAATCCGCGTCCAGTCCGCGTCTTCCACAATGCGCTGCTCCAGCCGCGCCAGGTCCGATTTGCTCGCCCCGATCAGGTAGCGCCACCCTCCCGCACGAAGCCAGGCGATGTTCTTCTCGCTCACCATGCCTCGATCCATCACCCACACGCGATCGGCCGCGCCGAAGCGGCGCTCCATCGTCCCGACGATCTCCTCGACCGTCGTCACATCGACGCGGTTGCCGTCGAAAACCTCGTAGGACAGCGGAATCCCATCGCGCGTGACCACCAGCGCGATGCACACCTGTTTGCAGTCGGGACGATGGTCGCGACTGTAGCCGCGCTGCGCCTGAGGATTCGACTCGGCCAGCCCTTCGAAGTACGTCGACGTCACGTCATAGAGCAGCAAGTCGTACTCGATCTCGAAGAGCTCACCCAAACGCGCCTTCAAGTGCTGCTCGACCGCTTCCTTGTGCGGCAGCAGCCGATCCAGCGCGCGATACACGCGATCGTCGTTGATCTTCTCCGCCGGCACGCCCAGCAGATCTTCGAGCGCCGTCTTGCGATAGACATCCTCCGCCAGCGCCAAGTCGCTCGACGGCGAGCACAGCCGCAGGATCACGTGGATCGCCGCCAGCATCGACCACGGCACGTCTTCACGACCAGCTCCGATCAGCTCGTCGAACAGGCCGTCGAGTCGAAGCGAACGCCACAGTACCAATCCAAGAAACACGTCGCCGAAGCGCCGTGAGCGCTCCACGCGCAGCTTCTTCAGCTCGATGTGCGCCGATTCATCGTCGCCGATGTCTACCGGCTCGAACAGCGACGGCTCACAGCGCTTGCCCGTGATCCACGACGCCAACTTCGCCGCGCGATCGCGGCCACGCATGTCAAGCCGACCCAAGCTCGCAATGACTTCCTGGCGCACCTTGCCGCCGATGCGCACCGAGCGCACCAAGTTCCAGTACACGAGCGTCTTCCGCCCTCGTCGAACTGTCGTGTGCCGCAGGTACATGCCCGTCTTCGCCTGGCACTACTTCTCGCGATCACACCAGCCTCCGGCAACCGGGCATGTTGTCACTACATCGACTTTTCAGCTCTTTCCGCGGCCGAACGGGCCCTCTGGACCCTCCCAACGGGACCTGCCGTCGGAAACTACCTCGCGCTTTTCTCCAACTGCGGAACTTGGGCTAGCGTCCGACCGCGAGCAGGCAGATGGCTTGCACCGCCACTCCGGCACCGCCGGCGAGCGCGCCCAGCCCCTCGACGCTCTTGCCCTTCACGTTGACCGCCGCCGGCTCGATCCCGAGCAGCCCGGCGATGCTCTCCCGCAACGCCGCGCGGTGCTTCGCGATCCGCGGTCCCTCCGTGGCGATCACGATGTCGCAGTTGACGATCGCCGCTCCGCGCGCCCGCACGCGACCCACGACTTCGCGCGTCAACGCGCGGCTATCAGCGCCCTTCCAGCGCGGGTCGCTGTCGGGGAACAGTGTGCCGAGGTCGTCGAGGCCGGCGGCGCCCAGCAGTGCGTCACACAGTGCATGCAGCACGGCGTCGCCGTCGGAGTGACCGAGTGGCCCGGTCGGATGCTCGAGCACGACTCCTCCCAACACGCACGGTCGCCCCGGCACCAGCCGGTGCACGTCGAATCCGAGGCCGACGCGGAGTTGCGACTGGGGTTCCTTGCTCATGCGTCGTGGCTCCGGCCGGGAGGGGGGGCCAGCGGATCGGGGCGGCCCGCGCGCCGTTCGCACAGCGCCTGCGCGAGCTCGATATCCTCCGGCGAGGTGAGCTTGAAGAACAGGCTGGAGCCCTGCACGAGCGCGACCGGGCCGACGTAGCGCTCCCAGACGCCCGCCTCGTCGGTCGAATCGCAGCCTTCGCCGGCGGCTCGCTCGAGCATCGCGCGCAGGCGCCGCTGCTCGAATACCTGCGGGGTCTGCGCGGCCCACACGCCCGCGCGCTCGAGCGTCGATTCGGCATGCGCGCCGTCGCTGGAGCGCTTGAGCGTGTCCCGCGCCGGGATCGCGAGCAGCGCCGCGCCCTCGCGCGCGGCGGTCGCGACGCAGGCGTCGATCGCTGCGCCGGACACGAAGGGTCGTGCCGCGTCGTGCACGGCGATCAGCGGCAGCCCGAAGTGGCACCAGCGCACGCCGCGCCGCACGGATTCCGCGCGCGTCGCGCCGCCGGGCACGACCGCGCGCACCTTGGCGAAGGCCGGGCGCTCAGCGGACCAGCGCTCGAGCAGCTCGACGTCCTCGGCGCGCGCGACGAGCACGATCTCGGCGATCGAATTCGCGGCGCAGAAGGCCGCGCAAGCGTGCTCGATCACGCTGGTGCCGCCCAACTCGATGAACGGCTTGCGCAGCGCGCCCCCGATCCGGGTGGACGCACCGGCCGCGACGATCACCGCGGCCGCGCGCGCGGTCGCGGCCGGATCGAGCGCGGGGTCGGGAGTGGGCGCGGCCATGCTTCCTCGGCAGGGCTGGAGAGCGTAGGGTGCCCGTATGGCCGGCTCCAAGCGCAAAGCCACGCCCGCGCCGCGGGTCGCGCCCGCGGAGGCCGCGCGGTCCAGCGGCGCTCCCGACGAGCGCTGCCTGGTGCCTCCCGACTGCACGTGGCCGGTGATCCTGGGCGTCGATCCGGGCACGCGTTCGATGGGCTACGGCGCGATCGTCATCGCTCCGGACGGGCCGCGCTTGTTGCTCGCCGGCGTGATTGCGCCGCGCGCCGGCACTGCGCTCGCCGAGCGGTTGGCCGAAATCTCCGTCGAGCTGCCGCGCGTGCTCGCGCGCTGCCGACCGAGCTGGCTGGTCGTCGAGCGCGCGTTCAGCGCGCTCAACGTGCAGTCGGCCTTCCGCATCGGCGAGAGCCGCGGCGTCGTGCTCGCCTGCGCCGCGCGGGCCGCCGTGCCGATCGCCGAGTACTCCCCGGCGCAGGCCAAGAAGGCCGTGCTCGGACACGGCTCGGCGAGCAAGGAGCAAGTGGCCGCGATGCTGCCGCGACTGCTGCGCGGATCGGTCCAGGGGCTGCCCGACGACGCGACCGATGCGTTGGCGCTGGCACTGACGCACGCGCGCAAGCTGGCCTTCGAGCGACGCATGCCCGTTCCGCGTTCAGAGCGCGCCCTTGCCGTCCCGGGACGAGCCCGTTCCAATAACGCAGTGGCGCGCGTCGGCCGACCGCGCGCGTCTCAAAGCGCATGAGCCGTACTCGCCGCAGCGACGATTCGCCCGCGCCCGCCGACGATTCGTCGTGGAACGACTTGGAGCGCGTGCTCGTCGATGCATTGCCCGGATTCGAGCCGCTAGCGCACGACCTCGAGCTGTCGAGTTCCGAACGAGCCGATTGCGTCGGAGTCGACGGCAACGGCCGGCTCACGCTCGTGCTCGATGCCGGCGGCGAGGGCGAGGAACCGGTGCTGCGCGCGCTCGACGCGCTGGCCTTCGCGCGGCGCAACGGCGAGGCCATCGCGCGGCACCTCGATTGCCCACGCCTGCGCAGCGAGCTCTCGGCCCGCGTGGTGCTCGTGGCCGAGGGTTTCAGTCGCAAGCTGATCGAGCGGATGGTCCCGCTGGCCGGATGCGGCGTCGACCTGTACGAACTGCGCGAGCTGCGCACACGCGAGCGCGTCAGCGCATGGCTGGCGCCGGCGCAGACGCTGGAGGGCGCGGCCGGCGCGGCCGGTGCGACGGAGGAGTCGTTCCTCGGCGGGCTCGATGCGCGCACGCGCGAACTGGCCCAGACCCTGCTGGCGAAGGTGCGCCGACTCGATCCCGACGTCGAGGTGTTGCCCAGCCGTCGCAGCGTCGCGTGGCGTCACGCCGGCGCGATGCTCGGTCGAATCGAAAGCTACGACGGGCGCCTGTACGCGGCGGTCGCGCCACGCCACGACTCGCGTGCGCTGGAGAGCGCTTCCGATCTGGAGCGCTTCCTCGAGCAGTTGCTCGGACGCTTCGTCGAATTGCTCGGTCCCGCGGGCAACCCGCCGCGCGCGGCGTCGCCGGATGCGGCGATCGCCGAGTCGGCCCCGACGGCCAGGAACCCAGCTGCGTCCGCGCCGCCGGAGACTCGCCTCGGCGCGATCCCGTTGCTGACGCAGGACGAGTACGACGCGTTCCACAAGCTGCCCTGAGGCGGCGGCGCCGGCAGGCGGCGCGGCGCCGCCGCCGGAGGTTCCGATTTTCGGGACCGGCGGCCGGAAGTAGCGGGAAATCGGTCCGAAGCGGACCTCGACCGGCCGATCCCCTCCAAGGAGGCCTGTTCCCGGCTGCCAGCTACCCGCACCGGACATGGCCCACCATGTACTGGGCACGCGCCAGGTCCCTGATCGGACTCCCACACCCTGTGGACAGCGCGGCGAGCGGGGCCGAGCCTCGGCTCGCGGCGCGCTCGGTCTGCGTTGCCAGCGGCAAGGGCGGCACTGGCAAGAGCGTGATCTGTGCGTCGCTCGCCGCGCAGCTTTCCATGCGCGGCCGCGTGCTTCTCGTGGATGCCGACCTCGGTGCTGGCAACGCGCACATCCTGCAAAACGCCAGCCCCGAGCGCAGCCTGGTCGATCTCGTGAAGGGGACGAGTGAGATCGACGACGTGCGCACGGCCTGCGGGCCGCAGCTCGACCTGCTTGCGGCCGGTTGCGGCGTTCCGCACATGGCCGGGCTCGATCCGCGCGAGCTCGCGACCATCGCCGACGGACTGCGCGCGATCGAGCGCGACTACCAGTGGTGCCTGGTCGATTCGGCCGCGGGCCTGTCGGAACAAACGCTCGCCTTCGCGCGCGCGAGCGACCTCGTCGCGATCGTCACGACGCCTGACTTGACGGCGATGACCGATGCGTATGCGTTCTTCAAGGTGCTGCTGGCGCTCGGGGCGGACCAGGAAGTCGGGCTGATCGTCAATCGCGCCGGCAGCGAGGCGGAGGCCGCCGGCGTCGTGCGGCGGGTCGAGGAGGTCTCGCGGCGCTTCCTCGGACGGGCGCCGGAATTCCTGGGCTGGCTGCCGGAGGACGCGACCGTGCGCCACGCGGTGAACAATCGACGCCCCGTCGTGCGGGAGGATCCGCACACGCCATTCGCCGGCCGCCTGCTGGCGCTGGCCGAGCGGCTCGAGCTGCGGCCGGCGCGCCCGCGCGGTCTGGGCAGCGCGATGCTGGAGCACGTGCCGCCACCGCTGAGCGCGCCGAGCATCTAGGGGAGTCGTGGAATCGGACGCTCCCGAGCGGCTGGAGTGGCCCGTTTGGGGCTTCGTCGGCGCCCTCGGAGCCGGCCTGCTGCTCCAACGGCTCGAGCCCGCGCGGCCGCCGATACCGGAGGCCGCGCGCGCCTTCGTCGAGTCGCGCTGCGCCGGGCCGCGCAGCCTCCTCTGTGATTCGGCCTTCGAATTGGAAGCGTTGCCCGGCGTGGGCGAGGTGCGCGCCTTGGCGATTGCGCAAGCGCGTTGGGAAGCAGGCGTGGCAGGGCGTCCGCTCGTGCTCGAGGACGTTCCCGGCATCGGCCCGGAGACCGCGCGTGCGATCCGCGCCGAGTACGCGCGACTCGCGCGCGGCCACGAGTGAATTCACGGCGCCCGAGCGGACAGGAGACTGCCTAGGGCTCCGGCGCGGGATCCTCGGTCGCCGGCACCGGTTCTGACGGATTGGCGTGAATCATCCACAGATTGCGTACGTAGACGAGCCAGCCGAAGCCTTGACCGAGCACCCCGACGACGTCCTTCCGCCACAGGAAATAGCTGAGCAGCATCGTCGCGCCGGCCAGGCTCATCCACCAGAACGCGGGGGGCACGACCGAGCGACCCGAGCGTTCGCTCGCCAACCACTGCACGACCAGCCGCCCGGTGAACAACACCTGGCCGGCCAGCCCGAGCGCCACCCACAGCAGACCCTGCGCCGAGCTGACGTTGAACAGCACCTGCAAGCTGCCACGCGACGACTGATCCTCGTACACCAGACGCGCGAACTCGTCGGGGCTCAGCGCGCGCTGTGCGCCTTCGAACGGCGTCACGACGAAGCGGAACGCCCCCTGCTCGTCGCGGTACAGAAACGCCTTGTCGTGGGCGTCGCTCAGCTGGATCTTGAAGTCCACGCTGGCCTCCGGCCGGGGGATGTCGTCGATCAGGCGTATTCCGAGCCAGGCGCACAGCGCCGTGAAGAGCACGATCTCGAGCAACCAGACCCAGCGGCGGCGGGGACCTACGGCCATTCCTTACACGTTGCACGCCGCATCGCGCATAATCCACCCTGCATGTCGCGACCCGCTCCGATCGACGGCGGAACCGTGCGCGGGAGGAGCGCGCGCAGGGGGCCGCCCTCCGCGCTGCCCGTGGCGTGGATCGACGAGCTCGTCGACGCGGCCCTGCGCGAGGACCTGGGTGCCGCGTCCGGCCGCGCCTTCGATCCGCGCGGCGATGTGACGACGGCCGCTTGCGTGCCGGAGGCTTGTCGCGCCCGCGGAACGCTGCTCGCCAAGCAGGCGGGTCGGCTGGCCGGCATCGACGTGTTCTGCCGCGTGTTCGAGCGGATCACCCCGGACGTCGAGATCGAGCGCGCGGCTCGCGACGGCGATGTGCTGTGCGTCGGGCAGCGTGTCGCCAACGTGAGCGGACAGGCTTGGGCGCTGCTGGCCGGCGAGCGGACCGCGCTGAACTTCGTGCAACGCATGAGCGGCATCGCGACGCGGGCGGCGGCCTGGGTCGAGCTGGCCGGCGGGCGCGCGCGCATCCTCGACACGCGCAAGACGACGCCGGGCCTGCGCGCGCTCGAGAAATACGCGGTGCGCTGCGGCGGCGCGGAGAATCACCGTTTCGCGCTGTACGACGAAGTGCTGGTGAAGGACAACCACGTCGATCTGGCCGGCCGTCCGATCGGTGAGCTGGTATCGCAAGTTCGCGCGCGTGTCGGGGACCAGATGCGCATCGTGTGCGAGGCGCGCACCGAGGAGGAGGCCCGTGCGGCGATCGACGGCGGAGCCGACGTGGTGCTGCTCGACAATTTTCCCGCCGACCGCCTGCGCGCGCTGGTGCCGCGCCTGTCCGCGCACGCGCGCGCGCGCGGCCGCGGAGTCGAGTTCGAGGCTTCCGGCGGAATCGACGAGGGCAACTTGCGCGCGTACGCCGAGAGCGGTGTCGAGCGCATTTCGATCGGCGCGCTGACCCACTCGGCGCCGGCGCTCGATCTGTCCTTCAAGCTGGAGCGGCAAGCATGAGCGAGGTCGACGCGCCGCATGGGTTCGACGAGGGCGCCGCCGCGGCTCCCGGCCCGTACGGCCGCGGCTTCACGACCGCGCGCGACCTGCGCCTGCGCCTGCCGAGCACGCACGACGCGGTGCGCCTGGCGCGCTCGATGCTGCGTCACTTCGCGCGCCTGCAAGGCCTGCACGATCGGGAGGTCGAGCGCCTGATGCTGGTCTCCAGCGAGCTCCTGGCCAATGCCGTCGATCACGGCGGCGGCGGCGCGGCGCTCGACGACTCGCAGCTCCTGCACGGCGCGAGCATGGGGCTGCATCTGTTGTTCATCGGGCACGGCTGGCGGCTCGAAGTCTCGGATCAGGGCGGCGGCGACCCCGAGGCGATGCGCCGGCGCCTGCTGCCCAAGGACGCTCCCGACGAGCTCGACGAGCGCGGGCGAGGGATGTTCCTGATCGCCGAGCTGGTCGATCACGTGGAAGTGCATCGCACCAGCGACAATCGCGGGTTGGTCGTGAGCGTCGCGCGCGACGACGTGCGCAAGTGAGCGCACCCGGGCAGCCCCGCGCGCCCTCGCGCCCGAGCGGCTCGCGATGTTGACACGACTGGTCCGCGGCGCCGGCGAGCTGTGCTTGCGCGCACCACGCGGAGCGTGGGCCTGCGTCGCGCTCGCCTGGATGGCGGCGATCTGGTGGCTGTCCTCGCTGGAGGCAGGCCCGGGCGCGCGCGCCTTCTGGATGGTCTGGCTGCTCAACTGTGGACACGCCTTCGAGTTCGGCATGCTCGCGCTGTGGCTCGCGCTCGCCCTTCCGCGCCGCGCCGCGCCGCGTCCGTGGGCCGACCTGACGAGCGCGCGGATCGTCGCAGTGAGCGTGCTGGTGCTCGGCTGGGCCGTGCTCGACGAGTGGCACCAGTCGAACGTGCGCGGTCGCGATGCGACGCCGTTCGACCTCGTCACGGACGCCTGCGGCTGCCTGGGCGTGCTGCTCGTCGCGCGGCGCGCCGGTGAGAACGCGCGATTGGAGCGGCTGCTCGTCGTCGTGCTCATCATCTGCATGCTGGCCGGATTGGCCGCGACGCTACACTGAAACCGCGCGCGGGCTCCAGGCCACTCCGTGCCACGAGTCCGCGAGAGCCGAGACCCGTCCCCAAGCGAGGAAAGACCGCGATGCTGCGGAAGATCTTGATCGTGCTGTTCGTGCTCCTGTCGGCGCTCGTGCTGATCGGGATGATGCTGCCGAAGGAGGTAGCGATCCGCCGCGAGATCTCGATCGCCGCTCCACCGGCCAAGATCCACCAGTGGGTCGGCGATCTGAAGCGCTGGGACGAGTGGACGCCGTGGAAGAAGGACGACCCGACGGTCGTGGTCACGGTCGGCGACAAGACCAGTGGCGTCGGTGCGCATCAGAAGTGGACGAGCGAAGGCGGCGACGGCTGGCTCACCTTCACCAAGTCGGAGCCGGCGACGGGCATCAGCTATGACATGGCCTTCGTCAATGGCGGCCATGAGACTCCGTTCAAGAGCGCGCTCGAGTACCGCGTGGAAGGGTCGAATACGATCGTCGTTTGGACGATGAACGGCACCGGCATGGGTGCGGGGATGCTCCTCGACGGCTGGCTGCGCGTCTTCGTCTCGCCGATGATCGGGAAGATGTTCGATCAGGGGTTGGCGGACCTGAAAGTGGCCGTGGAGAAGGGCTGAGGCCGCATCGACCTTGCCACCCGCGCCGCGGCGTCGGCGCCGCTCGTGCTCGACGGGCCGGGACGGCGCGTGATGATCCCGGTCGATGATGTCGCACCGTCGAAGTAGGCGTCGCTAACGGATCGGCGCGAACCCGAGCGCGCGTAGCGCAAGGTCGGGGAACGCGGCAAGTCGAAGCGGGGCCACGCTGTTCGCACCGGTGGAACCGAGCAGTTTGTCGCGCGCGATCGAGCTCACCAGCACAGGTCCGTCCTCGGCGCGCTCCGGGATGCGGCCATGAGTGCCCTTGACGAGGCCGGCATCCAGCGGGATCACGTCCATCAGGTAGCGCATGCCGAGCATCTTCTGCGCGAGTCGCAGCGCAACGCGCAGCTTCGGCGCCGCGAGCCGCGGATCGACGAACAGCTCGCACGGGTCGTAGCCGGGCTTGCGGTGGATGTCGACCGTGCGCGCGAAATCCGGCGCGCGAGCGTCGTCGAGCCAGTGGTAATAGGTGAACCAGGCACCCTTGCGCGCGACCGCGACGAGCTCGCCGGCCCGCTCGTGCGCGATGCCCGCGGCGCGCTTGCCGGCCTCGTCGAGCACGGCGCCCACACCGTCGAGGCGCTCGAGCAGCGCGCGAACTTTCGGGATCTCGTTCGTGCGCTTCACATAGACGTGCGCGATCTGGTGATCGGCGACCGCGAAGGCGCGCGAGGCGAACGGATCGAGCACCTCGCCGACCGGAGTGTCGCGCACCTCGAGCAGCCCCGCTTCGCGCAGCGCGCGATTCACGTGCACCGGCGTGTCGGCGTCCTCGATGCCGTACTCGCTGACGACCAGGGTCTCGGCACCAGCGTCATCCGCCGCGGCAACCAGCTCGCCGACGAGCGCGTCGAGCTCGGACAGCGCGTCGAGCGAGCGCGGCGCGCGCGGCCCGTGGCGTTGATGGTCGTAGTCGAGATGGGGCAGGTAAGCGAGCGTCAGCGTCGGACGGTGCTCGCGCATCGCGAGCTTGGTCGCATCGGCGATCCAGCGGCTCGATGCGAGCCCCGAGCGCGGCCCCCAGAAGTCGAAGAAGGGGAAGGGGCCGAGCTCGCGCAGCACGTGCGCCTCGAACTCGCGTGGCGTGGCCTGGATCGCGGGGATCTTGCGACCATCGGCCGGATAGAAGGGCCGCGGCGTGATCGACCAGTCGACCGCGGCGCCCAGGTTCCACCACCAGAAGAGCTTCGCGCAGGTGAACGCCAGATCGAGGCGCCGCGCGCGTTCGTACAGCTTCTCGCCGCGCACGATCGCATTCGGCTGCCGCCACAGCCAGGCCTCACCGAGCTCGCGCCAGTACCAGCCGTTGCCGACCGCGCCGTGCTCGGTCGGCGGGAGCCCGGTGAGCAGCGTCGCCTGCGCCGACAGAGTGACCGCGGGCAGGATCGCGGTGAGCGGGGCCGCGAAGCCGCGCGCGGCGAGCTTCGACAGATGCGGCGTGCGCGCGCCGAGCTGCTCGGCCGTCAGGCCCACGGCATCGATCACGAGCAGCGGTCTCATCCCGCGCGAGGATAGCGTTGTCCGACCGCGACGGCCCGCGTAGCATCGGCGGGATGCTCGGCAAAATCGGGGACCTGTTCCGTGGCAAGCCGGTCGTGGTCAAGGGCACGCGCAAGCTCGCCGACGGCATGGCGCGCAAGGTCACCTTCGGCGACCTGCTCGCCGGCACCGGCAAGGAGATCCTGCTGTGTCGCGTCGATGGCGAGTTGCACGCACTCGACGTGCGCTGCCCGCACGAAGGCGGTCGGCTGGCCGAGGGACCGCTGGCCGAGGGCAAGCACGCCGTCTGTCCGCTGCACAACTACCAGTTCGAACCGCGCAGCGGGCGCTGCGTGAACGCGGCCTGCAAGGGGGCCAAGCGCTACCGGCTGCGCGAGGTCGGCGAGGATTGCGAGCTGTGGCTCTGAGAGCGGGCGGGCCGCTCGATTCGATGTTTTGGCTCGATTGCCTTGCTCGAGTTGCCGATATTGGCCGATTAGTTTAGACTTCCAGACTATGAAGGCCCGCATCCTGGGCGGCTATGCCGCCGTTCTGCTGCTCGTGACGCTCGCCCACATCTGGCTGAACATCGGGTTCCAGCCGTTCATGGAGGGCATGCGCGACCTGTTCAGCTCCGAGCGGCGCCAGCTGACGGTCGGCTTCCTGCCGGTGACATGACACATCGCTTGTCCAGTCGTGGACTGGACCACCAGCCACTCCAGTAGCGGCGCGATGTTCGACAGCAAGCGCTACTCCGAGTTCGCCACGATGTCGGAAGACCTTGGATCGGGCACGCTCTCGGCCGCGTTCATCAACGCTCCACTGGCGATGTCGCTGCACGCCAAGGGTGTGCCCATCAAGATCGTGTACCTGGGCCACCGCGACGGCACGACGCTGATGGTGGGGGCGAACTCGGGAATCACGAGCTTCGCGCAGCTGAAGGGCAAGAAGATCCTGATCCCGTCGGCGTTCTCGAACCAGAAGCTGTGGATCGCGCGCCTGTGCAAGCAGTACGGCATTGCGCTCTCCGATCTCGATCTGCGCGTCGCACCTCCTCCCGAGATGCCTTCGCTGCTCGAGACGGGTAGCTGCGACGCCTACGCAGTCGGCGAACCGCACGCCGCGCGCGCCGAGATGGCCGGCACCGGACGCGTGCTGCTGCACGTCAAGGACTCCTGGCCGAACTTCATCTCCTGCGTGCTCGTCGTGCGCGAGGACTTGATGGCTCAGAGTTCCTCGATCGTGCAGGAACTCGTCGATGGGATCGCGGGTTCGGGTCTGTGGCTTGAGCAGAGCGTCGAGAATCGGCTCTCCGCCGCGCAGGTCGCGGGCAAGTACTACTACAACCAGAAGCCCGAGCTCGTGCAGTTCGTGATGCAAAAGCCCGTCGACCGCGTCCGTTACGAGAACCTCGCGCCCGCGAAGGCCGATTTCGAGGAGATCATGGATCTCGCGCTCGAGACCGGCATGTTCACGCAACGCATGCGGTTCGAGGAGTATTGCGATACGCGCTTCTCCGAGTCGTTCGGAGGCGAGATGCTGCCCATGCCCCCGGACGATGGCCTGGGCAAGGTGGGGGGCGTGAAGGTGGTGCCTCCGAAGCCTGCAGCCTCGCAGCCGGCGTCCGCGCCCGCTGCGCCCGCGGGCGGAGGGAACAAGTGAGCTCGCGTTGGAAGAAGGTGATCGCGCCCGTGGCGGTCGCGGCGGTTCTCGTCGCACTTTGGCATCTGTTGACCTACGGAGCCGCCAACGAGCCCGCGATCGCGAAGACGCGCTTTCCGACACCCTGGGAGGTCGTGCTGGGGTTCAAGCACCTGCTGACGACGCGGCCAGGGGAGAAGGCCCCGCAACTCGTCTCCAGCACCGTGGCCAGCGTGTTCCGCGTGATGGCCGGGTTCAACCTGGCGATGTTGCTCGGCATCCCGCTCGGACTGCTGATGGGTTGGTATGCGGGGACCTATCGCGCCCTGAACCCGCTCGTGCAGCTGCTCCGGCCGATCTCGCCGATCGCTTGGATCCCGATCGCGATCCTGATGTTCAAGAACGACGAGCCGCGCTCGATCTTCCTGATCTTCGTGTCGACGATCTTCCCGATCACCACAGCCGCGGCTGCGGCCGTGCAGAACATCCCGCAGGTCTACATCCGCTCGGCGGCGAACTTCGGATGCGACGGCTGGAGCCTGTTCAAGAAGGTCGTTCTGCCGGCCTCGCTGCCGCAGATCCTGACCGGGCTGCGGCTCGCGCTCGGCGTCGGCTGGATCGTGATCGTCGCGGCCGAGATGATCGCGGTGCGCAGCGGTCTGGGCCGCCTGATCCAGGACGCGCGTGACGCGACCGGCCGGCTCGACTTGATCGTCGCGACGATGATCACGATCGGGGCGATCGGCATCGGGCTCGACGCGCTCGTGCGCCGACTCGAGAACGTCGACCAGATCAAGTGGGGGTATGCGAAGCGTGGCTGAGAACTCGACTCCGCGGATCAAGGTCTCCATGCGCGGGGCCCAGAAGACCTTCAGCGAGCCGGGCAAGCCGGCGATCGAGGTGCTCTCGGGGGTCGATCTCGATGTCGCCGAGCACGAGTTCGTGTGCCTGCTCGGGCCGTCGGGCTGCGGGAAATCCACGCTGCTCAACATGTGCGCCGGCTTCGAGTCGATCGACGGCGGCACGATCGCGATCGACGGCGAGCCGGTCACGGGGCCCGACCCGCGGCGCGTGTTCGTGTTCCAGGAGTACGCGATCTTCCCGTGGATGAGCGTGTGGGACAACATCGCGTTCGGGCTGCAGGGGCGCAGCGACGCGCAGCGCCACGAGATCGCCCGGCACTACATCGAGCTGGTCGGCCTCGAGGGCTTCGAGCGCGCCTATCCACGCGAGCTGTCCGGCGGCATGAAGCAGCGCGTCGGCGTCGCGCGCGCGCTCGCCGTGAACCCGGACATCCTGTACATGGACGAGCCGTTCGGCGCGCTCGATTCGCTGACGCGCCTGAACCTGCGCTCGCAGTTGATCCAGATCTGGCGACGCGAGAAGAAGACGATCCTCTTCGTCACGCACGACATCGACGAGGCGACCCAGCTCGGCCAGCGCGTGGTCGTGATGAGCGCGCGCCCAGCGCGCATCAAGACGATCGTCGATCTGTCCGGGCTCGCCTACCCGCGCGACATCGACAGCGCGGAGTACATCCAGGCGCGTGATCGGCTGTTCGAAGAGATGGGCGTTTCGACGCGCGTGTAGTACTACTGCAAAGTCGTGCGCAGTCCCTGCGACAGCGAGATCGACTCGCTCGCGCCGATATCGAGGCCGAACACCTGGCTGTACAACTGCAGGCCGACGAGCGAACCGTCGTTGGGTATCGGTGCCAGCACCGCGATCGCGCCGCTGCCGCCGACGCCGGGCGTTCCGCCGGTCGCGCGCGCGGCGAACAGCACCTGCGGCGGCCCCGTGTGCACGATGCCGCCGAAGAGCGGCAGCCCAAGATCGCTGAGCCCGACGTAGAGCCACGCGGTCGAGCCTCCGACCAGGCGATCCGCCGAAAACCGGAACACGCCATTCCCGACCTCCGGCAGCCCGTTCGATCCGAAATGGCGCGGCACGAAGCCGCCGCTGCCCGCCTTGCCCAGCCCGAGCCACACGTACGGCGACGCGCCCGGCTGCTCCCAGGCCGAGCCCGAGCTCGTGCCGATCACCAGCGCGCCGTCGGCGGAGTCGAGCGCGAGCGCGGTGCAAGGACCGCCCGCCGACGCCGTGAACAGCGTTTCGAAGCTCGCGCCGCGATTCGCGCTGCGCAACACCGCGCCACTGCCGTCGCTGAGCCACAACAGGCCCGGCGCCTCGCTCGCGAGCAGGATGCGCGAGCGCAGCGCCGCGCTCGCCGCGAGCGGCGTCCATGAGCCTCCTGCATCGTCCGAGCGCGTCCAGCCGCTGCCGCTGTCGGCGCGGTAGTACACGCCGCTCAGCCACGGATCGAACGCGAAGGTGACCGCCTGCGCGGTGCCCGGCCAGGCGGCGTGCAGCGTCCAGTTCGCGCCGCCATCGAAGGTGTCGGCCCACTGTCCGTTGCCGAACAACGCGATCGCATGGCCTTGCAGGTGCGGATCGAAGGCGACTGCGCGGCACGACCAGCCAGGCGTGCCCGGCACGTCGCTGAAGCTCGCGCCGCCATTCGTGCTCGCGATCAGGCCCGCGCTGCCGAAGCCGGCCGGGTACACGCCGCCGAGGTAGTGGTTCGCATCGAACGGGTCGCGTGCCAGTGTCCAGACCGTGCCGCCGCCGAAGTGCTCGTAGGCCAGCGACACGTTCGCTCCGCCGTTGGTCAGCACGCGCACGACCGCGTTGTCGATGAATGCGCCGACACCGGCCGAGAGCCAGCGGTCGGGGTTCGACGGATCGACGAGCAGCGCATCGGTGCGCGCGCCGAAATCGAAGAAGAATGCGCTCGCCTCCAGCGTCTGGCCGGCGGCGCCGTCGTACACGCCCTTCTCGGCGCCGACGAGGCGCGCACCGCCCGGGCTCGTGATCGCCGCCGCGTACACGCCGACCTCGGAGAACGCGCTCTGTTCCCACTGCGGCGTGCCGGTCGCGGAGCGGAAGAAGCCGCCCTCGCTCGCGAGCAGCCGCGTGCCGTCCGCGTCGAACGCGAGGTCGCTCGGGATCGGCGGACCGGGCGGCAGGCCGGCGTTCGTGGCCGTCCACGTCACGCCATGGTCGGGCGAATTCCACAGGCCACTGAGCGCGCCGACCCACAGCGTGCCCGTGCTCGGCGCGCCCTCCCAGGTCATGAACTGCACCGACAGGTTCGGCGCCGCGCTGATCTTCGTGAACGTCTCGGCGGCGTTCGTCGACAGCCACACGCCGCTCGTCGTGCCCGCGTAGACGCGCGTTGCGTCTTGCGGATCGGCCATCACCCACTTGGTCCAGCTCTTCAGGCCGTTGGTCGGGATCGCGAAGCTCGCGCCGCCATTGGTCGAGCGTGCGACGCCGTTGAACGATGACAGGTAGCACAGCGCCGGGGCGCTCGGCGCGATCGAGACATTGCCGAGGATCGTGCCCGAATAGACGGGATTCCAGATGCCCCCGGCGTTCGTCGAGCGCAGCACCTGCGAGCCCGTCCACTGCAGCACGGTCTGGCCGTCCGGCGAAAACGCGAGCGAGTCGACGCTCGCGCTCGCGGCGCTCGACCACAGCGTCCAGTTCGCGCCGAAGTCGAGCGAGCGGTAGATCGCGCTGCCGACCGGCGCGTGCAGCGTGGTCGGCGCGAGCGGGCTCGGCACGAGGTCGCTCGGGATGCCGGGCAGGCCGCTGCCCCACGGGGCGAACGCGAAACCGCCGTCGGTCGAGCGCTCGAGGCCGTTGGGAAAGCGTGCTACGAGCAGCTCGCCGCTCGTCGACGGATGGGCGAGTACGACGTTGGCCGAGCCGCCGTACGGGCCGATCGAGAGCGGCGGCAACTGCGCGGCGGGGGCCGCGGCGAGCAGGCAGGTGATGAGCGAGAGCAGGTGCGGCGAGATGGGCATCCACCCATCATGCCACGCGGACGCGAGCTTGCCGGGCGCAGGTATGCTGGTGTCGTCAATGCCGACCGCCCAGACCTCGCCGCCGCTGCAGAAGAGTGAGGTATGGCGCCTGTGCACGCGGCGCGTGCTGCGCAAGTGTTGCCCGCAGTGCGGAGTCGGCAAGCTGTTCGCGCGGCGTTTCCGGCTCGCCGAGCGTTGCGGGCACTGCGGACTCGTCTATCGGCGCGCGCCCGGCGCTCAGACGGGATCCATGTACATGTGCGCGGCGGTGACGGAGATCTTCGCGGCGCTGTTGATCCTGTTCGTGTTCGTGTTCACGGATTGGACGCCGGCCTTCGCCATGGCGGTCGGGATTCCGATCGTGATCGTGTTCAGCTACGCGTTCCTGCCGTACTCGATGGCGCTGTGGGTCGGTGCGGACTACCTGACCGACGTCGGCAATCGCGAGTGGTGGGCCCAGGTGCGCGTCGATCCTCGCAGCCCCCGGTCGCGCTGA